>JAEAME010000802.1_pt1 | contig 27535 bp, 25 predicted proteins | sample 8958731 | NCBI WGS metagenome assembly JAEAME01 (sample SAMN16933194, study PRJNA681113) | bioreactor sludge metagenome | isolation source: anerobic bioreactor sludge (Control) | place: India:Bengaluru | collected 2018-10-24 | reverse complement strand
GCAGCCTAGGAATTTTTCTCGCAAGCGCCAAAGGCAAAGGGGTCAAACAATTTAAAGAGAACAATCGCAGACTGCGTTTCCTTACTCCAGAGGAATGCAAAGCTTTGCTGGACGCCTGTCCCAAGGCTATGCCTGCAACGTCAGGGAATGGGGGCGAACCAGACAAGCCAGCAAGACCAGCAACGCTCAGGCAGGTGATCGAGCTTGCCCTTAATACAGGCATGCGCAAAAGCGAGATTCTTCGTCTGAAGTGGGATCACGTGAACCTCCGTCAGGGCTATTTAGAGATCCTTGACCAAAAGAACGGAGGATACGACACCATCCCCTTAAACAGCAGAGCCCAAGAGATCCTCAAAGCGATCCCGCGAAGGTTAGATTCTGCATATGTTTTCACTGGAAGAAAAGCAGGACAGCCCTTCTGGGATCTCAAGAGACAGTTTGAAGGGGCTGTAAAGGCGTCAAAACTAGAAGGAGTGACCTTTCATATCCTTCGGCATACGGCTGCATCCCACATGGTTATGGCAGGCGTCCCATTAGCGACTGTAAAAGAGATCCTGAGACACAAAGAATATGCCATGACCCTGAGATATGCCCATCTCTCATCAGAGCACAAGAAAGTGGCAGTAGACGCACTTGGCTTTGCTCTTACGGCAACGGTAAAAGAGGAAACTAAAACAGCCTAATTACCCCCACCCTACCCCCAAGGTGCCCATGAACAGGGACTACGGATTTAATCGGGCGTGCAAGATGAAGAGAATGAAGAGTTTGCTGGTGCGCCCGGCAAGACTCGAACTTGCGGCCTTTTGATTCGTAGACAGGATGCCAATCCATTTTCAAGCACTTACAAGAATTCTATTGAACAGATATGAAAAAAGACTATCATACCTTCTATAGGCATGAATAAAGGAGATTATTGGTTTTTTGCTTTGCTCCATTGTTCTCAACTGTTCATGAGAATCAACGCAATTCTGTTACCTTTTTGTTACCTTTTTTAATCGATTTACCGAAAGCCTCAATTTGGGGGAAACGGGCATACTATGCCATCAATCAAATTCTCCGCTGCAAAGCTGAAGTTCCTGGAAGGCATTCGTGGAAAGCAGGTGGACTATTTCGACAAATCCCTTTCCGGCTTTTTCTTGCGCGTGTCCCAAGACGGCAAAAAGAGTTTCGGCGTCATGTACCGCAAGGGAGGACGACTGCGGCGCATGAAGCTAGGGACCTACCCACTCTTAACACTCGCAAAGGCGCGCAAGCAGGCTGCCAAAACTCTCCGGAATGTAGAACTCGGATTGGATCCAGCGACAGAAAAACAGGAGATGCGGCATGCCCCAACCTTCGAACAGGTCGCAAAGGAATACCTTGAACACCATGCCAAGGCTAAAAAGAAGAGCTGGAAGGAAGACGAGAGGGTTATTAACAAAGAGCTAGTCCCCGAGTTTGGCTCGCGGCAAGCAAAGGACATCAGCAGGCAGGACGTGCGAGTCTTTTTGGAGCGAAAAAGTGTAACTGCACCAATCGGGGCAAATCGTGTTCGAGCTTTGCTTAGGAAAATTTTTAATTGGGCCATCGCGGCCGACATTGTAGAAAGCAATCCGGTTCATTTGGTGCCGGCACCCGTTAAGGAACATCAACGGGAGCGCGTTTTGAACAAGGAAGAAATAAAGCAGATCTGGAATGCCATCGAAACAGACAGCAAAAGCACCGATAAAAAGCATATGAAGATCAAAATGCTTTCGGCCGGCATCATGAAACTCAGGCTACTTACCGCCCAACGCGGTGCCGAAGTCATGAGCATGGAATGGGATGAACTCGACATGGAAGCGGGATGGTGGACAATTCCTGGAGAGAAGACAAAAAACGGTTTATCTCACCGCGTGCCATTAAGCGCCCCAGCGTTGACAATTATCAGGAATATGCGGTCGGTCGCCGGCAAAGATCGATCGCATTTTGTTTTTCCAAGCCCGAAAGGCGAAACACATATCAGCAATCCGCAAAAACCACTGGTGAGGATACAGAAGGCCACAGGCATTGACTTCGTTGCGCATGATTTTCGACGGACAGCTGCTAGTATGATGACAGGCATGGGAATACCCCGTCTAACTGTAAAAAAAATCTTGAATCACGTTGAGAGCGACATTACCGCAGTCTACGATCGGCACAGTTACGATGAGGAGAAGCGCGAAGCGCTTGAGGCATGGTCTAAGCGGCTCATGCTGATTATATCGGAGAAAGATGGCGCTCCAAATTCAGCAGAATAGGAGATGAAAACAAATGATACGATTGCAGGCACCGTGCCGGGATCCTTTATCTGATTGAGGCATCCACTGGCATAAACCAGGATCTCCCTTTTCTGCACACAGGGCCCTTGGGCACAAACTCCGCTACAACGCTACAACACGCGGCTGGGCTGTGATTGGCGGCAATCGCAAAGTGCTACACGTCATACTGAGTAGCAGAAATCACTACTTTGAGTCTTTTAATCTGAACTACCGATAGTGAGAATCGCATGCTGAGAATAATACTGAAAATCCTTGTGATGCAATTTGCCTGTTTTTGTCTCCTGCTCCTCTGCTGCGGAATTGCCGGACAAGAAAGGGGAGTCTTTTGGTTTGCCCTCATTGCGATTACCCTTCTAATCATGATTATCTTCGGCAAACTCGCAAAAAGAACTCATTGATGCCGCATTCATTGGAATCGCGGGTTTCATTTCAATGGATGTTCGCCTGTGGCCTCACTGGACTTCTATAATTTTCCCAAGCTATCAATCCGTCATATTGCTGTTTCTTTTAAAGCAATCGTCGGCATCAGGCAATTATTTCTAAAAGGCTTTTATGTATGCTTTGCCAATCTTGATTCAGATTAATTGTTCGAATACCAACCCTGTGTCCCTTTATTTCACATTTTAGGTCAAGTTCCCTTTCCACAGTGGGATACAGTAGAATCCCTTCGCACTTTGCTTGTTTGTCCGCTTCATTAACCACGTTTGAAAGATAAGCATGAAGTTGATAGAGATTCGCTGAATGGATTGATTCTTTCTGGTAGTGGATCTGCAGAGCTTGGGCGTAGTATTTCGTATCGACGATGATCTTCCGTTTTGCAGAAGTCAGCGATACATCTGTTCGCATGGTTGGAAGAAAATCAATCGGACTACCACCTATTGATGTTGCTTGCCAATCTATGATTTCACATCCAACATCAAATTCTGTTTGCTCCTTTTTGTAGAAATTCCTTACAAAAGCCTCGAATAGCCTTCCCATGGCAGCCTCATCCCGTAGGAAGTCTCTAAATTTGGCAACTCCATCCTCTTCTGAAACCAGCATATTGTCATAGAGTATCTCGCAGACCTTAAGCAGGAAGTCATAGAAGGAATTATTGCTGTGTAGCTGGACCAAAGAGAAATGCTTCTTGGCCAGAGGGATGGCTGAAATTTGACGCAGCTTCTGATCGGTTAGCCTTAGTTCCTCTCTAATTGCGCCATCCAGATCCTCTGTCTTTAAAAGCCGCCTTATAGTGGTCTTTACGATCTGGTTGTGCAGGATGTTGTGACTTAATTCGTCATACTCACAGAAGGGCGAAGGTTCACGGAAATAGGTTCTCTTCAGGGTAGTACTGAAATCAATTCGTCCTCGTAGCTTGCCAGTTTGTTCGTGGTGCGACAGGTAACCACGGTCAAGGCCACGATGATAAACATAGTTCATGCCGTTGGCCAAAACCTTGGCAAACAAGTTAACGGCAGATTTGCATTCGAGGGGCTTTACGGAAACAATATCCCGCTCCTCCAACTTGTTCCAGGCATAGCTGAGGAGATAGTAGATATTTTGGATAGGGATTCCCGTGTCGGTCATTCCTGCAACATCCGCATCGCCGATTCAACCATCTTTTCGTTGCCAGACCAGTATTCCCGAATCAGCGGGATAATTTCATATTTGACGACCTGACAAAACCAATCCTTCCCATACTCACCCACCTCGTTGGGGCAGAAGAAACTGTGGCCGATGTAAAAGCCCTTCCCGAGATCGTTGTCTTTGCTGATCTGGATATTTAACTCTGTCATTCGTGCAATGATGAATTGCACTGTTTCTTTTGCCACTCCCTTGGAAATAAGGTGATCTGAAAACTTAGGTGATTTGAATTCCGGCTGGAGATCAATGAAACTGAAGCGTCTTCGGAGTGCATAATCAACGAGTGCGAGTGATCTGTCAGCCGTATTCATCATTCCGATGAGATGGACATTGGAAGGGACATAAAATCTTCCATCCAATTGTTCCTCTTCAGCTTCTTTGGAATACGTAAGGGCAAGGGCATATTCCTGGGATCGCTTATCGGATTCTATCAGCATCATTAGTTCGCCAAAAATCTTGCTCAGGTTTCCACGGTTGATCTCGTCAATGATGAAGACGTAATCGTTACTCCCATCCTTTCTGGCTTTTTCGCAAAACCTGTAAAACACTCCGTTCTTCAGGCGAAAAGTCCCATCGGCGGTTGGGCGATAACCCTGAATAAAATCCTCATACGAATAGGCTTGATGGAATTGGACCATTTCAATCTTGTCCTCATCCCTCGATCCGATCAGAGTATAGGCAAGTCTTTTCGCAATATAGGATTTCCCAACTCCTGGCGGCCCCTGCAAAATAATATTCTTCTTGTGCCTGAGAAGGGTCAGCATTTGGTCAAAATCGGATTCCAAAAGAAATATCTCAGCCAGAGCCTTTTCTTTGGTGTACGGAGCCAGAGGAATGTGATCTACCGAGAAGCTCCCGTCACCCGATGGGTTCGGCTCCCTCGATTCCGCTTGGCCCGCAACCAGAGGAAGAATCCAATTGAGAAAATCCCTGTACTTCGTCACCTCAGTAAGAGTTTTTATCGGCGGCTTGCAGTCTTGTGGAATCAACCAATTTCCAGTTTTAATCCATTCGATTTTTCGCATATTTCTATATGTGGAGCGACTTTGATCGTGCTGATACTCCGACTTCACTCGCCCATAGCCAATTATTTCAGAGACTCCCAGTTTTGCGAATATATGGTCTCCAACCTTCATCTCGTGAGCAAATTGCCATGCGGCGAGGCCATCATTTTTCGGATTGCTATCAATTCCTTTGGCTTGCTTAAGCGCGGAGATAATTTCCTCTTTTGAGTTGAACTGCCGTAAATCAGACAAGCTATCTTCTCCAAAGAGAATAATTCCACTTTCCACGCATTCAGGCCAAAACCTGGCCTTATCCCCTGGCGACATAACCCAATATCTGATTCCTGGCTTTTGGGAAACCTCAGAAAACTCCATTGAGGAAGCTCTCTGATTGACTTGCAGATATTCCTGTACCTCCTCTGCAAATTCGTTAAGACAGCGAATATAGGTTTCACAGACTGCCCGAAAATCCTGCTTTAATATTTCGTCATCGAGTTCTGCCTTGGCGTACATTTTGCGAGGATATCCGTCCTCATCTTCATCTTGGAATGCAGGGAGTAATTCTCTGGAACGATTGGCAAATTTGCGAACAAGCTCTGAGGGAGGCCCCCCATTCTTGTCGGCGTCGCCCAACCCAATGGAGATACGTTGCTGCTCGATATAGGCATGGCAATATGGATAAATCCCTTTACTGGTTTTGTGTTTATCTGCCAGTAAGCTGACATATGCAGATCTCGACATAAGCCCCTGAGCACCCAAGGCTTTAATTTTCAGGCCGAATTCCTCCGCGATAGGATGCAATGTCTGTTGGATGCGGGATATGAGGTCTTTGAAATATGGGTTGCTGGCTTTATTGTCGCGCGTATATTCCTGCGGGTATCGCTCCAAAAATTCAATCAGCATTTCACGTAAAGTCATAGCAACGACCCTTTCAACAAGCATTCTTTTTCAGACCAATTCAATAAAGCATTCGCCAATATGATAATCCATGCTGACGTAAGTTGTTGATATTCCATTATAATACGCACTCTGCTTTAAGCCGAATCAGATTAGAGTTTTCAATGAAAAGGCTTAGCGTGGAAAGAGTAAACCGATATGTCTGGGTGACTCCAAAGCCACATTTTGGGGAATCTCGGATTCATGGCCTTAATGCACGGAGTCGTTGACGGCACAGCACAGAGTATTGACGAGCTGCATTTGCTCAACGGTCTGACAGGGGATTTCCAGGAGACGCGGGTTGGCTATCACAGCGGCAAGGCACCTGGCACGGGAGATAGCAACGTTGAGGCGTTTTTAGCTGTATAGAAAACCAAGCTGCCGCGAACAATACTTCCCGGAGTGCGTCCCGCTGGCCGTGATTCGATCCGAAGCATGAATTTGCGGTTTGATTATAACCGACGTCTTGTGTGTACAATCGGCGGCGTTGTGAATAATAGGCATCCGGGCGAAATACAATGCACGAGTATATCTCGATTGAGGTGATTCAGCCTTTCATACCGCCCGCAAATGATTGCCTGCTTACTGATTCCGTGAACTGAAATTATCCAGGTGACCTCCACAATGGCCGATGATCAGCCACTTCTGTTCCCGGTCAATGGAGAAGTGGACGCGCAGCAACTTCGGCTCTTTTGTCCCGACCTTTATGTGCGGGCTTATATCAATCTGTTTTCCGCGATAAATATCTTTTCTCAGTTCCATAAACCGCTTATCTCTCTTCGTATGCTTGCTCTCTGACATAGCGAGCTCGAATCCCGTACGCTGCTTAAACTCGCGTTCCAGATCGATCGGCTTATTCGAATCCTGAAAAATCAACGGGTGCAAGACGGTCACGATGGCCCACAGGCATTCCCACGCCTCGGGCACAACCGAGTTCAACCGGTCTTTCGTTGATTCAAGACCGCGCTCTGTGAACACTATTGCATGTGAATGGAGAGCCTGCACCTGCTCAGCGACTTCTTTTACCGTGCCTGGAAGCCGTGAAAATCCGCCTATTGATGCAATCCGTTCTTCCAGACTGCTAATTGTCTCTCGGGCCGATGATCCCTGCCTGCTGAGTTCCTGAACAGTAAAATTAAGCCTGGAAACTTCCTTCGACTGATTATGGCAGTCGTTTTCCAGCATTTCACAGCGGTCAACCGTAGATTCCCACTCTGCAGTGAGTTGCTGGGCTTTTTGACGAAGGTCCTCATTTTCCGATTGCAGCAGCTCGATCCACTCATTCTTGGATGTATCGTCTGCCCGTTGTTTGAGCGATCGTATTCGAATTTCGCGCGTGCGTGCTCTGATATCTTCGATGGATGTCACATCGGCCGAATATGAAGCATTGGCGCGTCTTGCAACGCTGCGGACGATCATATCGCGGATCGTACCCTCGCCCAGCTCGGCAATCTGTTCAGGCGTGAAATACCGATGTCTGCCGCTATCACGTTCAGAGCTGAAGCGGACTTCCGGTTGATAGATTCTGACCATCCCGCTTCTGCACCTGAAGCCCCTGGGCAATAATTCAAGCCACTCCTCCTCAACATCTGCCGACTCGGCGACGTACACCACTCCGGCTCCTGCCAGTGTCTTCGCCAGAGCTGGCGCATCAATTCTGGGAACCTGGTCGCCGGAAGTGAAGTTTACTAGAACAATTGGACATCGGCGATCATGGGCCTCCAATCTCTCTCTCAGAATGACGCCATCCCCGACTCTTATAGCTCTCGGCGTTGAACGTAATAGCTCATTTCCCGCCATGCATTTCCAATTTTTGTTATGGAAGAGCTTCGCAACAAATGCAGGTGCGGTTGGTACCGGTGGGGGCGGTTCCTGACCGACGAAGCTCGGGGAAATCCAATAGGAAGTGGATGCGCTTATACGAAAGCGATGATCAATCCCCGTAACACCGATATCCGTTCTCCACTGACGAAATGCCCATTCCCTGCACGGATGTTCATAACGGACAGACCAGAACTGAGGGCAATCCTCAGTGCCACTTCCGTCTTCCCGGGCAGTAACAACCGTATGCCGCGGTGTGGGAAGGCGAGTTGACGCCCCTCCAACAAAAAACCATGGTCCTAGCAAATCGGCCTCATTTTGCAAAGAAAACTTTATCCAGGATCGGATAATCCTAATGATTTCCGACCATGGGTTACCGGACTGGCTCGGTAAAAGGTCGAAGTTGGCACGATAATGCAGCTGGAGAGACGTTGGCACAAATCCCGTTCTTGGATAGATCTCGGATTGCATAAATGCCTCAGTTCAAGAAGTTTGCGCAAGCTTATCACAAGAGGTACGGCCATTCTAACTCATGACATCGATTCTTACATCCTATAAAATGATTCCACCAATGAGGCAATAGCTATCCTACATATCCAATCCAGCAACATTCCTATCCTATCGGTTTTCGATCCTTTTGTTAGTCTGATGAGAGGTCTTTCAAGAGGAGGAGATAACTATGGACTGGAAAACCGGAGAAGTAGGAATTCTGGAAGAAGACCAAAATAGGTGGGATCGGCGAGCAATCGGAAAGGATATGCGGGTTGCCGCAGGTGGTGCACTGGAGTCTTCTATTTGAGGCAGCACGCGCAACTGATTGGCGTTCTCGGTCTGAGCTTTAGGCCAGCTCTGCCAGAAGATTGCGATCCCCCGCGGCCTACTGCCGCCGGCTGCCTGATGGAATGAAAGCCGTCGTCGCCAAACACGATCTCGGACTCCCCAACAGCGACACCTATCTTCTGAGCAGCAAAGGAGATTGGGGCCGGGCGTTCCTTTTGGCTGATTATGGAGTGTATGACAACGCGCAAATCGCCGAAACCACCCACGCGATGCTTGATACCGCTGACGTCACTGTCAAATCGTTCGCAATCGAAGAGATGCACTTCTTCGTTAAGGCAATCTCCGAAGAAATCACAGATGTGGCGGAGGAAAATGCGAGGAATTTGCACACTTCTCCTCTTTCAATTTCAACCTCGCGGGCAAAATCATACAAAGGGCGCGCTGATTCCTTCTAACTCGGCTTTTGGGTTTCGTATCTTCGGCAAAATAGTTTAGAGCTCCATTTCCATTGAAGGACTGTTGCCTGAGAGCCTCGAAGGCAATATTTTGGTCTCATGCCCGGTGGGCTGCTGCTCAATTGAGGATTGAGGTTGGCTAATGTGGGCAAGAGCTTGCTCCAGGGAGTTCCGGTGCTCGAGGGCGATGAGGAGGTCCGCGGCTTTGTGGGCGTCGCGGGCGGCTCGGAAGATTTCGTTTTTGTCGTCGCGGAGGGCGGTTAGCCAGCTGGCAAGATAGGCGGTGTGGTGGTCGGGATTGTGGGGGATGCCGCGTTCGGCCATCAGGAAGACACTGGCGAGTTCGGCACGGAGTTCTTCTTTGGCGTATTCGATGTCGCCGAATCCGTGGCTATTATTGAGGGTTTCTCGATTTAGGCGCTGAGGTGCGCCGGTCCAGTGAGATGCCTCATGAAGCGCCGTACCGTAGTAGGTGCCGGCGGAGTCAAAGGCAGCGCGCGGTGGAAGATGAATGGTATCGGTTAGCCGACTGTAGAAAGCTCTGTCAGGCTGATCATGAAGGATCCGGGCGCCGCTATTTCCCAGAATTGCCTCTGCGCTCTGCAAAATTTCCCACTCATAGCGCACGCGCGGGGAATATTCCGGCATTCCCTCGATCTGGCTGGCGTTAAAAACTGTATAAACCCGGTAGATAAATCGGTCCCGGGTATGTTCCGGGGCATCATCTCTTGGTTCTTCACGACTTTCGGAATGATCTTTGGGAAACTGCCAGAATTCAATCTGAGTTCCCTTCTCTCCCTTCCGAACCTGCCACCCATTTTCCTGTGCCTGTCGATACGTAATCCAACGCGGATCCTCGAAGCTTTGCTGCATTCCGGTAACCATCAAGTGGAGCGCATTGCCGCCTCGGTATGGCTTCCCGGTAGTAGGATTCATTGGCATTTCAAAGGCGCCGGCCTGCCAGGGCTTCTGCCATGGTGCAACTCCCTTCTCTAATGCAGCAATGATGCTGTCTGTAATCTCCTGACGAAGATCTCGCTTAATCGTTGGCGGTTTGTAACTCATCGGGGATTCCTCCATTCAAAATCAGGTTCCGGAGTTTCGGCCTCGAAACCGGATCCATCAAGCTGTTCACCCCCCAATTGATCAAGAATCTCTGAATTGATGTCTTTATCCGGCATTCTGACTCTTCCTTTCAATTTTGCTGGTTTGACCAAAAAGCATGGACTGCAGTCCGAAATCGCGCGGAACAAATTCCTCACCTATCAGAGGCAGAAATTTCTGCGGCATCTTCATCTTAGTGAGACCGTAGTTTGCGATCTTAAGGTAAGCATGGAAATCGGGAAGGCTCTGGAATTCCGTGGCGAGAATGATCTTTTCGAGCTTCTCCTGCTCGCTCATGCTGAACCGGTCGCCATAGTCGCTCGGGCTGAACTGACTGCTCTGGAATTTTTTAATCACTTCCCTCTCGCCGAATGCCTTCGATAAAAAGTCGGCTGTCGTTGGATCATTCAATCGGAAGATAAGATGGACATTGAAGTTGTTGAAAAATGTCTCTTTCTGATCAGCACCGTAGATATTAGAAACCGAACCAAGATCCTGGTTGGCCAAAACAAGAAAACCGCCTTTGGACCGGCCCATGGTCAGGAAATCGAAAATACAGGGCATTTTGGAAAGCGAGCCAAACTCATCAACCACAAACGTAATCCGGCGCTTGAAACTATCAGCCAGGGAAAGCACTTCGCGGATCATGATGTCGATTACAAACGTCATCAGCGATCGGAATATGGCATCGTATTGGCGGATATTCATCAGATAGAGATTCCGGTACTCTTTGTCATCGCGAATGAACTTCCGGAATGAAAAGGATCCGTCCTGATCCGAGAGGTAGCGGAAAAAGGTGAGCCGCTCCTGCAGAATCGACACAATTGAAGCCGCCTGATTTGAATCGGCCTTATCAATGTGCTTTAAAGCCCCCAATTCCTGAATCGGCAGTGTGTATAAAGAATCCCGAATCTGCTGCAGCGGCTGGGAGAAAAACTCCCAGATCTGGCGGTTTTTGGTTTTCCCTTCCCGAAGCAGATAGAAAAGCCCCGTACGAAACACATCACGGGCAGCGTTATACCAGTAAGCATCCTTGGAATCCTTCGGGGGCTCATAAAGCGATGTGCAGAGGACATCCAGATCCGGATAATCAAGGACCTCGTTGAAAAAGCTCCAGGGAACAGAACGGGTATCAAATGGATAGAAGATCAGGTCGTCCTTCTCCAAATGCTTTCCGCAGAACTCCCCCTTTACATCGTAAATCACGCATTTATTGACCTCGGCGGCGGCTGCGCGCCGGGATTTCAGAGTAGTCAGATAGTGGTTAAGACAAACTGACTTGCCTGTGCCGGATGTTCCCAACACCAGGATGTGCCGGCGCGAAACGGAATCCGGTAATGCGGCTTCCCCAAGGCAAAGTGGCACAAAAGCGCCATTCCCTTTTGCCTCCTCATCAATAGCATTAAGGAGCGCGGATTTCATCTCATCGAACGGCATCAGGTCCGCTCCACGCACAAATTCAGTCTTTTCATTCCGACGGTTCAACCAGCTGAAACCAAGAAAATAGGCAAGCCCGAATATCGGGAAGAAAAGCAGGCTGGCTGGAAAAATCCAGCGGAGCTGCTCCACGCGGCCATCCGTGATCATCAGAATTGCCTTACGATAGACTTCCCGCGGCACTTCGGCTTGATGCAATAGCGTTCTTAATTCCGGCTCAACCACTTCCGATTTCTCAACGGCCTTCGGAGTACCGACACTGAGCTTGAGGCTGAAATAGTTCTTCGGATTAAGCGATACAAAATATTTCACAAGCGACACAATCCGTAATCGTCCGGCATTTGGCTTCAGAATGAGTCGCGGTGCTCCCTGGATATACTGCAGCTCGGGAATTGGGCTTGAAATAAAGTGCTTAATTAACAGACTCATTCCTCCGACATACAGGATTGCCGCCAGCAACACTCCGATGACACCCATCTGGATATACATCCTGGCGGCGGACACAACTCGATCATGGGCAACATAGGCGCGTGAGGGCACTCGACTTTTTGGAGGCTTATTCATTGAACTCAATAACACCTTGTTTGTCTGGCGATTGCCAGCCCGTGGCGTTCTTCATTATTAATAGCTTCCGATTCGGGCGCTCCGGATCTTCGACCAGATCGATGGTCCGGCGAGACCTTGCAAGCTGAATCATCACGGTGCGGTTTTTCTCAAACCTTTTGGCAAGATCTGAACACTCCTGGTCAAATCGACTTGTGAATCGTTGCTCGAGAAAAAGCCACGAAACAACGGTCAATGCGCAAACGACCGCCAACCCAACGACCAGATATGTTCGGATATGAAAGCGCCTGGCTTCGGCCGTGCTCTTTTCCAGGGCGGCTGCTGCTTTATGGTTGCGGGCAATGGCTTCGACAAAAGATTGATTCGATCCTGAAAGCTCAATCAAACGATTCTGGAGGGGCAACAACACCCGTTGCTCAATGCCCTTGCACAGCTGTTCATACATGAGCGCAGCAAGGTTTCCTGCAGACTGATTTAATGCCGATTCAATGTGTTTGTTAATTTGAGTGAGATCGTTGCGGACTTTTTCGGATGCCTGAATAACCTCCCCGGAAAGTTTGGCCGTCACGTCCAGATTGGCACGTGCACCGGCATCGATCTTCTCAATTTCCAGCCTGAGAGCTTCAATCTTTTCTGCGGCTTGATTTACAGCCGAAGGGATTGACTCATAGTAAGCCTTATAGAGCTGGAGCGCACGCAACAGACGCGCAAGTTCGGAGTCTTCCGGTCCAATTCCGGCTTCGTGCAAAATCCGAAAGAACTCAGCTTTGTGGCTATCAGGAAGATCTGCCGCCAGTTTAGTAAATGGCTGGTTGGAGGTTTCCGTAGGCATAGAATTATCTCAAATACTGAGCCCTTCAATAATGGGGCCGAACTGGTCATAAATATTCTGCTGGAATCGACGAAGGCGCGCTCGGACCATTAGCTGATTCAGAAGCGCGCTTACCTTCTTGTTTCTGGGTGACAGTACATCAGCGATTGTCAGATCTAATCTCTCAAGCTCGGTCACATACTCTTCATCCAGGCGCGGCAACGTGACATGGAGTGGCTTAAATTTCTCCCGAAATTCAAGAGACTGGTTACTCGTCTCATAATCCGGAAGGTATTCGCCGTCTTTAAGATTTCTGAAAATTATATAGGTAACGCGATCACGCAGCGCCGATACCCAGTTAAAAAAGGATTGGACGCTATCCGGTGAGCTGGTAATTGATGCAATACAGACGAAGCGAACCTGACGATCAGACAACTCATCGAAAGGAATATCCAGCCACCAGTCCAGAACCTCCCTTCCGGTTCCAGCCTTCAGATCCGCGAGGATCAAAGAATCACCGTTCAAGGCGCGTTCAACCAGGACATCATGGGATGACTTTTTCTTAATCGCGACCTGAATGGCTTCCGGAAAGAACCGAGAGAGCGTCCGGTTTTCATCATCCATATCCAGCAGCAGCGGGTCATATCCATGCTCTCGTAAATATGTGATCAGGAAACGAACGGCGGTGGATTTACCGGTTCCACCCTTTGCACCTGCAGTAAAAAGAATTGTTGCCATTAATGTCCCTCCTCCTCCAATTTCTTTCGCCGTGCTGCGGCCTCTTCAGGCGGCAAGCGGGTCAGGTTGTAGCGTTCGCTGTATTTGAAACTCCAATCGGATTTGGATTGCACGTTCGCTGCTTTTGACTTTGCCGGTCTCTCAGATTGAACGTTCCGACCGTAGCTGAAGACCTTTCGGCCCCGTGATCTCACCTTGATGAATTTGCAGATAGCAGGTCCCTGAACTGTGAGGTTGTATTTTTTCTTTAACAATTCTGCAATCTGGAAATATGGCATTGGGGGCCGGCGTTGCCGCAATTCCAGGATCTCTGCTTCATAAGGAATGAGTCCTGATTGATGAGGCTTGCCAGCCATTGTAATTCTTGCCTTTATTGATGATAAGCCGTTAATAAGCGGCAACACATTTCCACTATATTTCCGCTAGACGCACGCCAACGGGCGGAAGCGGAAATATAGTGGAAATGAAGAGGAAATAAAGCGGAAACGGATTTCCACTATATTTCCTCTTCGCAATACCTCGAACGAAGTGCCCGAGGTATTGCGTCTGGGATTGGAAGGGACCAATCCCAGAATTTCCTTCAAGGCTTCCGTGCCTATACAGATCAATCTATGCATTGAAGCACTCCTGTTCGAATGAGGAAGAAAGCGCATCAGGAGAACCGAGAATGACAATACTCGACACCCACAGGTGCCCATTCGACGTTTCCTCGGATGCTGCAGCCAGGACCGCACCAAGTTTCCCGACACCCGCATCCTCAAAAATGGGCTCGAGGTACTGGCCGGAGATTTCAACTGTGCAAAATGAGTAACTGAGGCGCAGGAAATGGCCTCCTTGAAGTAGCTCGGCCTGGATCAGCCAGTGATCCGGGATAATTCGCCGGGCGCCATCGGCTGAAATAAACAGGCCACCTATTAATGCGGACCGCATCGAGGCGCGAGGTGTATAGCATTGAAACGACATCGGCAGTCTCCCTATCGGTCAAAGTGCATTTCGAGAGTTCTGGACTGGTCCAAAACAGCATGAAAGAAAACGGCTTTTCTGGCTGCGCACTGCTGAGCCATCTGCTTGCTGCGTTGCCAATAGGCATTGCGCGAAGCTCCTATCACATCCATGGCAGCCATTCGGTCCGCAGACCGATCCAATCGCGCCAACAGATGGGCTTTGTCAGGAGTGAAGACTCTGGCCTCCTGACGGCCCCTGGAACAAGCTACATATGCCGACTTGGAATCAAGCTGTTCAGCAGCGATAACGACCCTGTCATGCGTGCGGCCTTGAGACTTATAGCTCGTGACGACATACCCATGACCAAAGTGCCGAAAGTCAGCCGGTATCAGCTTGCCTTCCTTTGTTTCAAGAGTTCCATCCGCTTGAATGCCGGAAATGGTAAGAACCTGCCCGTTGATCAGACCAGCGGAACGACGATTGCGACGCAGGAGGACCTTGTCACCCAAACAAACTTCCAGGGTTCGCGGCAATGAGACCGTCAGCTTTTTGGCATGCTGAGCTACATCAATGGAGCGTGTGAGCCCTTTCAGCCGAAGCACTCTGGCTTCCGCTCGATCTACTTCCAGCGTCTGTCCACTCTTAATCGAGCCAAGCCCAAGATCAAAAGTAACAAGCATTCCCGACCGGTAATTTCCCGCTTCCCGCTTTTGTTCAACCGTCCAATCCAGAGGGTCATGAATCGTGATCTCAATCCCCTTCCCCAGCAAATTCCGTCTCTTAAGCCCATCACGGATGGCGGCGGTGAATCGGTGGTTCTCTTCCCACGTCGGAGACACGGCAATGCATCGATCAAGCTGTGTGCCCTCTGCGGTTGCGGTAAAATAGGCGTTCGCTGCCTCCCCGACATATTGCCCTTTTGCCTCATGAACCCACCCCAAAGCATCAAGCTGGCGCATACCGCCTTGCGCATTTCCCTGGGCCATTGTGCGAACGGCTGCGTTGTACTCCTCTACCTGTTGACGGCGGATATCCCGGAGTTCAGAACGATGGAGACTTGAATGCTGCTCCAACACTCGCAGAAAGTCGCCGGCCTCAACTGAAACATGCTGTCGGACATCGCCAACAAACAAAACCCGGGCATTATGTTCCTGGGCGTTGCGAAGAATTGCGGCGCCCATCTTGGTCGACTGGAGGCTGGATTCGTCAATTATGATGACGGAATCCCGGATATCGCCGGCATTCACCTTATTGGACAGGAAATCGTCTACTGTAGTAGCCCGCGCAAATCCATCCGCTCTGAGAACTTCCACTGCAGAGGTTGTGGGAGCAAGGTAATAGGCTGTTCTGCCTGCGGCCTCCAATCCTTTTCGGACTTCTGTCAAACAAGTAGTTTTGCCTGCTCCGGCGCAACCGCGAATGGCGTAAATCTGATCCTTATTCTGCAGAGTTTGAAGGACCACATCCTGCTGCTCTTTCGATTTGAAGTCGAATCCCACTCCTTCGATTCTCCCCAAAGCAGCGCAACTACCCTGGGTTTGATTCACAAACTCCACCGACCAGCGTTCAAGGCTTAATCCAAAACGGGAAGTCCATTGGCACGACAAAAGAGGATTGCGCGCATGCTCGGCAAGCCGGACGATCCCGGTAGACACGCTCTTCATATATCGTTTAAGAGCAGCCAGATTCAGGAAACCCAATTGATGATTCAGCGCTTCGGCAAAAAGCTGGTGACCGCAAACAACCGAGTGACGCTCGAAGAGATGGTCGCGGGCCCGCATCAATGCCTTCCAGGCGGATCCCATAAAGGCATTTTCATTGGCGTCGTTTCGCGCACTCTGCCTAATTGCGATTAATGCGGCCAGCTCTGATTCCGAAAGCTGCGAACGCTGCTTTTCCCGCACTTCGGGAGTAGTAATTTCCTTGAGCTTTACATTCCTGGTTTCGCGGGTTATTACATGGATTTCGCGGACCGTCGGAACGCGGCCCTTCTCTTGTTTAAACCTCTCAATGCCGGTTTCAACCTCTGCGCGGCGCTTGCTGTATCTTTCCCGAATCTCGCTGGATACGCCCTTGATCTCGAATCCTTCAACAATCCCTTTTTCATTGCGGACCGATTCAATCTGGTAGCCCAGCCGCCGGCATTGCAAAGCAAGTTCATTCTGATAAACCTTGCCGGCGTACCGTATGGCCCGGAACATTTCGCACGTATCCAATGCAAGCCAGCGACCCTTTTCGGAATCCCAGGTCGCATTTGCCACAACAAAATGGGTGTGAAGCTGAGGATCAAGAGCCCGCGAGGCATCATGCCGGAATGCCGCCGCGCAAAGATTTCCGCTGATCTGGGGTTTCCGGGACGCGCCGGAACGAAAGGCCGCAAAGCGCTCAAGTTCTGAAAAGGCTTTGGCCGCGGCAGTATCGTGAGCTACGTACAGGCGTGGATCCTCAAGAGTGGCCGCCATAATGGAAACGCTTTTTTGAGCGGAACACTGGAAATCGAAAAACCGGACACCGTTTTTCGCTGTCAATGGCGTCAACCTGCCGGAGCCATCGGGCAGACGATTTTTCCGAAGGGCTTCAAATGCTTTATCACCCTTCTCGATGGAGTCACCGGCCAGGGAAAGACGCTCCGCTCCTATACCCATCCAAACACCGGAGACGTGTTCGTTTTCGCAATAGTAATCATTTGCAGTCAAATGACTGCTCAGATAAGTACTGCCGTCGGTGATCTTGGCACAAGTGAACATAGCAGGCGGATTTTCGGAATAAAATGGGGCTATAAACCGCGCTCAACTTCAGCTGTTAAGGTTGGGATAATTGCCGATTTGTTAATTGCTGCTTCGTGCCCCTGAATCTTTTCGCGGGTCTCCTGCACCAGGCGATTTGCCTCTTTGCCAACTTCCGGATCCGTGTGATACCAGCACCGGGCATCAGCATCCCACCTGCATCCCATCTGCTTCATCTGCTCATTCAACCGATAGGGCACTTCCGGAATGTAGTGCTTTTCCACCCCGTTGGTGACCAGGTCCTGGGCTTTAGCGGCAGTTACCTTGTCGAAGTGGTACCAGCCTTTGGTCTCCGGATCCCAGCGGCAGTCCATCTCCTTGAGCTGCTCGGCGACCGGATAGCAATTGCCATGAATAAAATGTTTCTCGGGTCCCTTGTCGATCAGCGCCTGCGCTTCAGCTGCAATTACCTTGTCGGTGTGATACCACTGCTTGGTATCGCCGTCCCATTGGCAGCCAAATCGCTTCAGCTGTTCTTTGACGTCGTGTGCGTTGCCCGTCAGGAAATATTTGCGCCCGGCATCCGCGATCAATTCCTGAGCCTGAACCGCGATTTGCTTATCGCTGTGATACCACTGCCCGGTCTGTTGATCCCATTTGGCGCCAAGCTGTTTCAGCTGGTCTCGCATCTCATATGGAGCCTGGCCAATGATGTGTTTTTCAGGCTCGGAAGGGACAAGCTTCTGCGCTTTTGCCGCCATCTTTTTGTCCGTGGCGTACCATTGATTGGACTCGGGATCCCACTTACATCCCAAATCTCTCAGCTGATCCTTAATGGCAAAGGTATTTCCGGCTATAAAGTATTTCTTCTCCTCTTTATCCATGCTGAATCCTCCCGGTTATGGGTTAGTTTCCCGCAAATCACCTGTTAAGAAAGATCCATTGCCAGACCTGCCGCCCGCCGGTGTTCCATCTCGGCAATCGCTTTCCGGACGGTCAGTGCAGCATAGTAGGCAGGCTTAGCCTTATCTTGGCGCTTCTGCTCCAGCCAGTTCTGTACAGCACCAGGGTCTTCTCCCTGCTCCAGCCTTTGGAGGGTTTCCGCCCAATCCTTTTCAGATTGGCTTACCAGGCCGCGTCTTTGAGGGGCTCGATATCGCGCTTCTTCTGTTTGCGCACCTGCAGTCAGCTCCGGCTGAAGGCCAATCTGAAAATCTGAAAGAGTGTAGGTTAGATAAGACAATCTCTCGGCGGTCACCTTGTAAGGAGGATCATACTTATGATTATGGAATCCGGGGATCCGCAGCACGCGAGTGATATCGGTGGCTGCGCGATCGGCGCCATACTCCCAAGCCATAGCCCGCTGAAGCTGTTCTGCCTTATCTATATCGTGGCCGATAATTTTCCAGACGACCTGATACTTTCCCTGTGACGTGTTCAGGACATACGAAGGATTCGGTATTCGGATGTCATCACAAATGGCTTCAAGCGATTGGAGCCCCTGATGATCAAGATCCAGATACAGGTGGCGCACAATCGCAATATCAGCTTTTGTTCGTCTTCTGGAGCAGGGTTTGAGCGGATTCATTCCAACGTAGATATCACTTCCCTGAGAATCTTCAAATCGGAGCCATGCCTGATATCCCCGCATAGCCATGCGTTCGGCAGTAACAATTTGTTGGGACAGCTGGTTATTTTTCTGGTTTTTAATAACCAAAGCCAGGCGATCATCGGGCTGGAAGTTGTCGGTAACATAATCCCAGGATGTAATGGCTGAATCCATGCGATCGCTATCCGGAACCATCAGCGCTCCTCTATCAGCCACAGGAAGTCAGGATCCTGCCCGATGGCCAGATCACGGCCGGTTCCTAGGACGGCATCCGTCTCGAGAAAATATTCAATGCGCGCAGGCTGATTCCCGTCACACGCAGGAAGCGGATCTCCAAAGGAAAGGTAGATGGGGTCGCCGGCATCACTGCACCACACCGCCTTGCCAAGCGAAAGAGTGGCAATGGTTCCGGATTCGGTCTCCTGGTCCGAGAGCTGTGCTTGAAGCGCCCCCGAAGCTATTAGATCGGCAATGGGATCCGGATTGCCCGTTGAGAGAAATAGCCTCAGCCCGCCGTCAAAGCGAAGCACTCTGGAGATTGAGAAGGGGCGAGAAGCAACGGCTTCCTCGTCGCGCAGCTCCTCAATGGCATAATCCTGAGCTTTCAGTTGAATGGAAAGCAGGGGATAACTCAAAGCCAGTAACAGAAATGATTCTTTGATGCGCATTCGCATGTTGTCTCTCCTCACAATTCCCTGTCCAATACCTTCAACGCCTGGCACACCACCATCCCCACGGCAAGCCGGTTCATCCGGCTTTCAGAAGCTGCCGGTAGGGGCTCCTGCGACTCCCGCGTTTGTTCCGGATTGGATTCGGGCGTTAATGCCCTGGAAAAAGCATTGTGTGCCTGCTCTGCAGATTGCATTTCGGACCGGAAGTGCTCGAATGCCACGGCTGAATTGATTGCCTCTCTTTCAGCCATCCGCATAAACCGGTCCCGCTCCGCGGCGGCTTTGCCAAATTGCTCCCTTTCTACCGGCGTAAGCGGGCGATTGCCCAGATTGGACTCAAGTTTTTTCAGCGTTTCTTCGGCTCTTAAAACCTGAATGGTGTGGTCACAGCAGACCCCATAATCGCTTTTGGAACCATCAAGAAACCGCTCTGCCATATCGAGGCTTCGGTAGGCCAGGTGCAGATTTTTGGGGATTTCCAAGGGCTTCTTCTCAATCCCCGATTCACTCAACTTCCTGTCATACGCTTCCAGAACAGCCTGAAATCCCCGGCTTGCAGCGCTTTCCAGTTGGCCTCGCTCACGGTAGGCATCCGATTGGGATTCCAGTCCCAGTTCCCTATAACAGCCGGAGAGCATCTGAAAGGCATCAGCCTTAACCTGGTGCCCATCGAATTCTTCGAGCGCTCTGGCGCGGCCCTTTTCGAGCAGCTCAATTTCCAGAGAGGGCTTCTTTGATCGGGTGAATTCTGCAACAGGCGGATTTGCAGCATCTCGATTGGACGGCCCGTCCAGCTTCTGTCCGTTAAGCTCGCGATAAAGTGCTCTCAACTCGCCGAGCTTTGCTAATCCTTCGGAATATCGGTGTTGCTCAATGCTTTTCAGATCAGTGCTAGCCAGTTCAGCTAATGAATGTTGCATAAATGCTCCATCACTGCCGCCAGAAATCCGGCATTTGATAGTTCGGGATTCGATGCAGATCCTTCACCCAGGATGGGATTTCCCTAACCTTGAACAGACCGTGAGTTTTGCCATCTTCACCAAAACTCTGGAATTCAAATTGATAAAGCGGCCGCAGCTTATAGGGAGGGAAAGTCGCCGACCGGTCATAGTCAAGCCCCTGGACCTCGGCAATCTCCATCAGCCGTCGCGAATGATCTGAAAGCTCGCCCATTTGAATCACCACATGGATGGCGCGGGATACCATTTCCTTAACGGCTCGCGCTGGAACATCCAGCCCTGACTGGAGAATCAAGCCCTCAAGCGCAAGCAATGCGTCGTAGGCGGAATTGGCGTGAATCGTCCCCGCTCCGCTATGCCCGGTGTTGAAGGCACGAACAAGATCAAGAGCTTCAGGACCGCGCACTTCTCCAACTATCACCCACCGGGGATTTAGTCGCAGGCTCGTGCGTACCAGGTCGCGAAGGGTGACTTCCCGGTCATCCGGATCCAGCGCGTGTTTAGTTTCAAGAGCTACCCATAACTCGTTGGGAATGGATATTTCACGGGCATCTTCGACGGTAACAACCACATCGCTATCCGGAATGAACGGGCAGAGGCAATTAAGCAGTGTGGTTTTGCCGCTGCCCGTGCCCCCGGAAATCAGCATGTTCTTCCCAAGCCGTACGATTGCCTCCAGGATGGTTGTTCCGGGCAGGTCGATGGAGCCGAATTGCATGAGGTCGCTCAATAAAAGCCGATTCTCAGGAAACTTGCGGATGACTATGCAGGCGCCGCGATGGTAGCAGGGATCCACGATAACATTGACCCGGCTCTTGTCGGGCAGCCGGGCATCAAGGATGGGTTCGCGCGAATCCAGGCGGCGCGCCATCTGGCGGCCGATGGTCTTTGCTGCCGTCATCAGGTCCGCGTCAGAATGCCATTTTGCATCAACCGCGGCGAATGCTCCCCCCCGCCGGCGGACATAGACCTTCCGGCTGCCATAGACCAGGATGTCAGTAACCTCGGGATCGTCTACCCAGGGCGCAATCGGGTTAAGCGACAGTTTCAGCAGTTCATTATCGAGGTCATTTGTATTCAAAGGGCACCTTCACGGGGGGAGCGTGATTGCGCTTTGGAAAATTTCACGCTCTATATTGATAGAGTCAAAAAGTGCCCGAAAACTTACCCGGAAATCTTTCAATGGGTGAAAATATTGGCGGATTCCAGCACTGCTCAGCCAAATAATCGCCCTGAACGATAAGGTTTATCTCATTACCTCAACATTTACCAAATAGGACGCTTGATTCCTAGAAATCTAATAGATAGAATCGCACGAATTCCTGGATAATTCACAAACTCAAGGATGGGCGTGCCCGTTCGCAACAGCGTATATGCAAATGATTCTTTTCTAGGTCATCAACCGTTAGCCCGTTTAGATGAATGATTGGAATATTTGCTTTTGATAGTCACATTAGGATGGGGGCCCGAATGACATTTTCGCCAAGTGAGTTCAACGGTGTAGCTGATTATGCGAGCGGAATATGCTTCAATGAAATATTGCTTATCAGCGAAAATCACGCGGGAGCGCGGGAACAATCCAAGATATGCCGTGACTTTCCACCCAGCATTCTATTTCGCCAGTTCAACAGAATTAATGATTGGGCCCTTTTAGGATCTCTATGATGCTACCAGATTCAGAAAAGCTCGCTCACTATGTTGGATCGCTGCCAGAATTCGTTTTATATGAAACCGTCGATGGAAACTATGAACACATTGGCGCAACCATTGCTGATGCAATCCTTCAGGCGAACAACAATTACAAAACCAATGTAAAGCCCCGAGTCAATCGAATCCTCGCCCAATATCCGAATGCACGCACGACGAGTTCGATGCAAAGTCTGTTGCGGTCCGTATCAGCAACTGAATTTCTTGGCTGGCGTGGTATCGATCGCGCTCAACGCTTTGCTCGAGTTCTCGATCTATTTGCCACCGAGGGCATAGAGAACGAGGACGACTTGCGCGAGTGGCTATCGCTTGAATCCAATTTGCCGAAACTACGTGCTATCAAGGGAATCGGTCCGAAGACAATTGACTACTTCAAGATTCTCGTTGGCATGTCTACCAGTGCAATTGACCGCCATCTTTTAAGCTTTCTTGAATTGGCTGGTTTGGCGCCGTGCAACTACCTTGACGCTCAGTCCATAATCAATGCAACTGCCGACATCCTTCGTATTGATCGCGCATGCTTTGACCACAGCATATGGCAGTTCATGAGCAAGAGAGCAGCAACATCGAGGCACGGAGAATGTTCGGGCGATAGAGCCTAACCATTAGCTTCAGCGGCAGGTCCGGGGTGCATCCTGCTGCAGCAATTCTGCAGAACGTTTCGGGGGAGGCAATGACTGACATTGAAAGCAGAGCACGATGTTATGCCCAGCAATTGATTCGATTTGCTCAGTCTGCGCCAATGAGTAAGGAGTGTTTCCTTAATACTCTTCAGAATGCAGCCTACCTTATCTTGGTTATAGACAGCATGCGCATCCTCATCCATATTGCGACTGATGCCAAACTGGAAATTGCAGATAGTCGCGGAGCATTGATCTCTCCTGGAAATGCAGAATCCCCTTGCATCGTGCCCATCCGGGCTTCCATTGAGAAGGTTCTATTCCCTGGAATCCGAACCGGCGACAGACCGGCTGGAATAACAATCTGCACTCGATGGACAGTCATGGACGGATTAGCGTTCAGCAGCCCTGCATTTAACAAGCGATACTGGTCTGGCGAAAAGTTCTATCGCCAGTGTGCGGAAGATTTGCCTCTGCGCGTTGTCGAAACCGGCGATTTGCTTGGTGTTAATCTTCTTTATGGTTGGGAGGCTCAACAGGAACCGCGATCACGATTGCTTGAAATCATCCGCGTATTCGGCTCCTCGGATATGTTGCCCAGCGATGATGAAGCCATTGAGGATCTTGCCTGGAATGACTTCTCTCATGGCCTTCCTGGCCGCGGGGCCAAAGAACCTGCGTGGAGTTTCGCAGCTTTTCTGAGGGAGCTCGAAGCACCAGCTAAAGAAACTGTGCTTCTACTCGGGTCATATCACTCCGAAGAAGTACTAGGGGAGGCTGAGCGCGCACTGAAAGAGCTTGGATACAGTCCATTTACGCTTCGTGATGCCCCAGATCTGCCATTTCAAACGAACACGGAGAAATTCTTGGCAGGCGTCATGTGCTCAGCGTTCGTTGTAGTCGTGGACACTCATCCCTCAGGGCATCTCAGTGAACTGACGCACCTGCTCGATCTCCGCTTGCGTCCTGTTCTAATCCTTAGGCATGACTCTTCACCAGCCTCTTGGTTTCAAGAAGATCGAGTTATGACTGATGACTTATTCCGAGTGGTCGTGGAATCATCATTCAATGCCCGTTGTCTCGCCGAGCACGCGAGATGGGCCCAGTCCACGGTGATAAACCGTGTCAAGAAGCTCAATGCTGTGAACTACTGGAGAAAGCCCTCTGCCTAAGCGCTAGCTGCAGAACTTCGCGCCGAGTCGCTCAAGCAGTATAGGTGCTCAACGCATGCTTGCCGAAAGCTCACAGTATAGGTGCAACAAACGAGGTGTCTCTTGACAGAAAAAAAAGAATTAGAGCGGGCAAGCACAGTGCTTGAAATGGCAAAGGGCTCGGTTAGGAACTTTTTTGATATATATGAAAAGGTTCGTCAGGCAAGAAATGCTGGACAAGGCGCTCCTATGGACAATGAGCAAGATCTATTGAGAGCTGCGTTAGTTTTCGCAGCAGCGGGTTTAGATTCAACCTTGAAGGAATTAATCAAAGGCAGTATGCGCCCTCTCTCTAAAATCAACACTAACGTACAAGAACAGTTTGAATCATTCATTCAGAGGAAACTCAGGGGAGATTCCGACGAGCTTGGGCCAGCATCCGCAAACAAATTCTTAGCTTCCATCCTAGCATCAGACTTACCGCAAGAGCGGCTTTTAAGTGAATACGTGCTTTATTTGACCGGTAGCAGTTTGCAGTCTGTTGATCAGTTATTCAAATCAACCAGTGCGTTGGGCGCCGAAACAAAAATCATTGCAGATAATAAAGCAGAACTAAAGAAAATATTCTCTGCAAGAAACCAAATTATCCATGAACTGGACGTTAAATTTACTGGCAAGGTTGGGCATCAGCAACGCAATCGACCAAGGAAGAGCGAAATTGAGAAGCAATGTAAACTCTTGATTGATGTCGCAGAAGCGATAATAAAAAGTGTGCGAAACAATATGCTAGGCACCCCCAGATAGCTCGTTCCAGCGGCGGGCCCGCTACGAAGCCCACCGCTGAGTACAAACGATCGCACAATTCACCTTGACTTAATATGTGCGCAAACGCGAAATGCATATTTTCATGAATTCAGAGGCCGTAATATTCAACTGGGCTGTATCAATTGCGAGTCTCGATTTTTTGACGATGCTTTAGCTCGGAAACGAGCATTTCGGCGGAGAGGCGGATGGCGGCGGGGAGGCCGCGGGGGCTGCCGGCGCCGTAGCGGATGAAGTAGGACTTCTTTAGCTGGGCGTTTCGAAGGTAGGCCTCGATCATGATGCCTGGAATTGTTTGGGGTGTTTCGCGTTCCTCAATTCCAACGATGCAGATGCCGATCCGGCAGGAGGCTTTAGGCGTTATCTTAAGACCCGATGACTCAAGCGCCTTTTCAAGGGCTACTCGATAGGAAGCAGAACATCTTTTCTCCGGCATCAGCTCTTTGATGACCTCGATTTGGACTTCCTTCCCATCAAAAATGAAGCCTTCATCATAGCGGTAGCCAAAATAGGCATTGCCTTGGAGTTTTCGGTAAATGGGCAAGGTGAAAAACTGGTTGAGGCTTTGCGGCTCGAGATAAACATCCGGAGAATCCGTCAAGAAAGGCTTTCGGGCACCCAGCCGAGCAAGCTCTGCCAGGTAGGTTCGCGGATCCACCTTTGGGCCGGCGTCCTGGCCCGGCACTGAAAATGGGATCAGCACTGAAAGAATTATTGCTGCCTGAATTGCTGCTCGATTTTTATTGATTGGCATAATAGCTGCGGTCACTGATTTTCGCGTAGGGCGTAATCAGGAGATCGTCTGAAAGATAGATTTTCATTGTCTTGCCCTGATCCACGCGGATTGTGGGCACAATCGTGGAATATTGAGACATGATGTTTTCCAGAACCCGGTCATAGCTCTCTGAAGTGCGACCCAGGATAATCGCACGCGTGGAATTAATTTCCTGACCGCGTTGAGCAGCTCCGGAGATGCCGTCCAGAATCCCGAAGAAAATGGCCGTGCCGAACTGCAAAAACCAGTGCCGATCCACTTTGGAAACAACGCCCATGGCGCCGGTTTCATCCAGCGCGAGGGCCCTCCGGCTTGACGGCAGATCGACAGATGGGCCATCGGGCAAAATGATGCGCTGGAAGGTTATGAACAACCGGTGCGCTCCCTTGTAGTTGACAACCAGGGAAACGCCAACAATTCGTGAACTGGCCGGGAGCACAACATAGCGGCCATCATGGTCGTAGACATCCTTTGAGAGCTGACAGATCACGGACGAGGGTTCCGTGTCGGCAATGACGCGGTTAACAAGAACAGCTTCCAGCATCTCTCCTTCATAAAGAGTGACCGGAGGGTAATTCGTATAAATCAGCTGCGCTTTCTCTTCGACGGGCTGCTCCGTCGGCGGGTTTTCCTTCTTTGCCGTTGCAGCGGGTTGGGTCTTTGCGCCGGAGTCAGCCGGAACTGTCTGTTTCTGTGGTGTGTCCACATATTTTGCTCCGCCAAAACTGCGTGAATAGACAAACATCGGATTTTGGGCAGTATCTGCTGTCGGCGGCTGCGGCTGAGACGATGGAGCGGCCCTTCGCGACGGCGGCGGCGAGGATTCCGGTCGAACTGTTTGCGGATTTGAGCTGCGCAGGACATGGGAAATTGCTTCTTCCTCTGCCCTAACCTGGTATTCGGGAAGCGGAGTCGGCAGACCGCCGGCCGGATAGCTATCCGGGTTCAAGTCTTTAAGCAGACTGTGAAGCTGCGGCTGATTACTGTCGTCTCTTCGAACCAGGTATGGCTGATCCCGCAGCTGGTCAGTCTTCTGCTTGTCTCGTTTGTGTTGTTCTGCATCATATTTCAGCTGTTCCTGCTCTTCAGCCGTGCGCGGAGTGCTCGCCTCCGGCGTCTTTCGGGCGTGAAGAAATATAAATATTGAGCCAATCACAATCAGCAGCGCTCCGCCGCCAATTAACAGCCACAGACGGCTGCACTTCTTCTTGGGAGCAGACTCCCGCTCCTCAACAATTTCAGTCCCGGTTTCTTCTTTGATGGGCTCCATGGTGTCTATCCTCAAGTTTCTGTCTGTTGAGAGCTTCTGTGCTAGAGTGCTCGGCGGATTTCAGTTGTGAGATCGCCCAGCTTCAAAAAGAAATGCTTCTCTCCCGGCGCCAGAACTCGATGAACAACGTAATATTCTCCTTCGTCGGTGTATTTAACCGGTTCGAGCTTTTTCTGGTCGTTCTTGTCGCCGAGGTAGACCACAGGGCGATCCTGGGATTTGGCGAGCCGGATGTAGGTAAAAATGCCGTCATCAGCGACCCGATCAACCGAGAAGTGAGTCCCAAGAACCACATAGCTGCTGTTGATTGAAAACAGCAGCTGATTCCTGATTTGCTGGGCTTGCCGATCAAGCGATGAAGTGCAGCGTGTCTCGGCTGCTTCAAGTTGGGTCTTGGCCACCCGCTGTGCTTCAGTCCGAACTTTCTGGCTAAAAAACTGGAGGTTATTGCACCGTACAATTACCAGCTGATCCACAAACCCATCACTGTCAGGTTCGGATGTAACATGAAAAACGAAAAGGCGGTCATTGTCGGTGTAAATACTGACTGATGTGCTCTTGCCCGGCAGAAGAGGGGTGACAATGCCGATCGTGCCGTTTGATTCAGCATGGAAAGATTTCGAGTCGGTCACTACGAAATCCGAGATTCTCCAGCCTTCGGGCAAGCGAAAGGTCGTTCCTATGCCTGGTACCGTTGAAATCTTGTAGAACTTGTCGGAATTTTCTCC
>JAEAME010000800.1_pt1 | contig 27572 bp, 19 predicted proteins | sample 8958731 | NCBI WGS metagenome assembly JAEAME01 (sample SAMN16933194, study PRJNA681113) | bioreactor sludge metagenome | isolation source: anerobic bioreactor sludge (Control) | place: India:Bengaluru | collected 2018-10-24 | reverse complement strand
CGGAGCGACGAAGTATTTCTCGAAAAGCGACCGTAACCCTTATGTCTACAAGCTGAGGCTGCCGCGGATTTTTTCTGCGGCAGCCTTTGTTTTTATATATCTTTTAATAATTTTTATACAGCGGAAATTCCTCGCACAGTTTTGCGACTTCCGCGCGGATATGGTCGGCGCTGTTCTCGAAGTCACGGGCTGCGAGATTAAAGAGATGTGCGATTTTTTTCATCTCCGGCTCTTTCATGCCGCGGGTCGTGAGGGCAGGAGTACCGACGCGCACGCCAGAGGTGATGAAAGGCGACTGGGGGTCGTTCGGAATGGCGTTCTTGTTAACAGTGATTTTTACTTCGTCGAGACGGTGTTCAAACTCTTTGCCGGTAAGGTTCATGCTGCGCAGGTCAAGCAGCATCAGGTGGTTGTCTGTTCCGCCCGAGACGAGCTTGAAGCCCTCAGCGGTGAAGGCTGTGGCCAGCGCCTGGGCATTTCTGATGATCTGGGTCTGGTAGGCTTTGAATTCGGGGGTCATCGCTTCCTTGAAACAGACGGCTTTCGCGGCGACGATGTGCATTAAAGGTCCGCCCTGGATGCCGGGGAATATTGCCTTGTCGATCTGTTTCGCATACTTCTCACGGCAGAGGATTATTCCGCCGCGCGGTCCGCGCAGGGTTTTATGAGTTGTAGTGGTTACGATATCGGCATAGGGCATCGGCGACGGATGAAGCTCGGCTGCTACAAGTCCGGCGACATGCGCCATGTCGACCATCATATATGCGCCGACTTTGTCGCAGATTTCACGGATGCGGGGAAAGTCGATGATACGCGGATATGCAGATGCGCCGGCGACTATCATTTTCGGCTTATTCTCAAGAGCGATTTTCTCCATCAGATCGTAATCTATCCGATGGGTTTCAGAATCTACACCGTATGGAACAAAATTATAATAAAGACCTGAAAAATTGACCGGGCTTCCATGTGTCAGGTGACCGCCATGCGCGAGGCTCATGCCCATCACTGTATCTCCGGCTTTGAGCAGGGCTACATAAACCGCAGTGTTCGCCTGGGAGCCGCTGTGAGGCTGTACGTTTGCGTATTCGGCACCGAAAAGTTCGCAGGCGCGTTTTCTGGCCAGATCTTCGACAACATCAACACAGGCGCAGCCGCCATAATAACGTTTTCCCGGATAGCCTTCAGCATATTTATTCGTCATGATGCAGCCTGCAGCGGCAAGCACGGCAGGGGAAACAAAATTTTCCGACGCGATCATTTCAAGTCCTGAGGATTCCCTCATGTACTCGGCTTTGATCGCAGCAGCGGTTTCGGGATCGACCGCCGCGATACATTCGAGGCTTTCAGTTAACATTTCTTATCCTTTCAGAATTAAATCCGGCCAGCGGGGGCATCTGCCGTCCCGCGCGGAATCACTTTGGCGAAAGTCGCCAATATGAGTATTATATAATATTTTTCCCTATAAAACAAGTATCCTCGGTAAAGATTCAGATATTTTAACACATTAAACAACAAAAGTACTCTTCATGTTGTATAAAATGAAAAAAGGAACAGAAAAAAGCCGGATTTAATATATCATGATAAAAATACAGTTGACAAAACTGCATGATCTGTGGTATAATTATAACAGAATATTCTTTGCGCGGTTGATAATAATTACTGTTCAGAGAATGATTCTGGCAGCATGGAAAGACTAATATTTTTTAGATTGTGTCTGCCGGACGATTCGGGCAGAGAAAATTGCGTATAAATTTACGAGAGGATTAATGACGATGGAAATAGCAATAATGGCACATGACATCAAAAAAGAATTGATGGCTCAGTTCTGTATCGCTTATTGCGGAATCCTCAGTAAACATAATCTCAGCGCAACAAGTATCACAGCGAAGTATATTTCCGACGCAACCGGCCTTACAATCGAGCGACTGCTCGCAGGAGAGCAGGGCGGAGAACAGCAGATTACATCCCGCCTTGCATATAATGAGATTGATCTTTTGCTTTACTTCAGGGACACACGTCCGTCGTCAGAATATGATGAAGTTGAGCACGAGCTGCTTCGCATGTGCGACGTCTATAACATCCCTGTAGCTACAAACATCGCAACCGCTGAAGCGCTTGTCGGCGCTCTTGACCGGGGAGACCTCAACTGGAGGGAATTCCTCAATCCAAAGTCCGATTACAACAGAAAAAAAGCAAGAAAAGTATAAATTGTCAAGGGAACAAGTTTTTGCGGATTGACGCGTACAGAGAAAGGATCGGAGCTGAGAGATCCTCCGCGCTACCACAGAAATACCGCCCCCCGTGCAAACATTTAAATATAAAAAGTTAAAAGCTCGGGTGGAACCGTGCGCATATATTACGCACCCCGGACGGCATTTTTGCCGCCGGGGTGTTTTTATATTAACAATCATTTTTCACATACATGGAGGATAAAATGAAAATCACATTCAAAGAAAAAGAGCTTGAATTAAATGCTCCCTTATCTGTTTTTGACGCCGCGAAAGAAGCTGGGCTTATCACACGCTCGGTTATCGCCGCCGAGGTCGACGGTGAACTTTCAGCTCTCACAAAGATCATAGATCACGACGTAAAAGTAAAGCTGCTCACTTATGAGGATGAAGGCGGTAAGCACGTCTTCTGGCACAGCGCGTCGCATATCCTGGCGCAGGCGGTCAAACGCCTTTATCCAACGGTTAAACTGACCATAGGTCCCGCAGTCGAAAACGGATTCTACTACGATTTCGACAGCGACGTTACTTTCTCGCCCGAAGTCCTCGCTAAACTTGAAGATGAAATGGCGAAAATCGTTCGTGAAAACTTCCTTATTGAAAGGTTTGAGCTGCCCCGTGCAGAAGCGGTAAAGTTCATGGAAGAAAAAGGCGAACCCTACAAAGTGCAGCTTATAAACGAACTTCCGGCTGATGCTGTGATCAGCCTTTATCGTCAGGGCGAGTTCACCGACCTTTGCGCCGGTCCTCACCTTTACTCAACCGGCGCCGTCAAGGCGTTCAAACTTACGCAATGCACCGGCGCTTACTGGAAGGGAGACCAGAAAAATAAAATGCTCCAGCGCATCTATGGTGTTGCGTTTCCCAGTAAGGACGAACTGAAAAAGCACCTCGACATGGTCGAGGAAGCTAAGCGCCGCGATCACAACAAGATCGGCCGCGAGCTTGAATACTTCACGACTGTCGACTATATCGGCCAGGGGCTTCCGATCATCATGCCAAAGGGTGCGAAGGTAATACAGACTCTTCAGAGATTCGTGGAGGACGAGGAAGCCAACCGGGGGTATCTTCTCACCAAGACGCCGTATATGGCCAAGCGTGACCTTTATAAAATTTCAGGTCACTGGGACCACTATCGCGATGGAATGTTCATCATCGGCGACCCGAACGACGAAACGAAGGAATGTTTCGCGCTGCGTCCGATGACCTGTCCTTTCCAGTATCAGGTTTTCTTAAACAAAAAGCGCTCCTACCGCGACCTGCCAATGAGATTTAACGAGACCTCGACCCTCTTCCGCAACGAGGACTCAGGCGAGATGCACGGACTTATCCGCGTCCGCCAGTTCACGATTTCCGAGGGACACCTCGTAATAATGCCCGAACAGCTCGAGGAAGAGTTCTACGGCTGCCTCGATCTCGCCCGCTTCATGCTAAAGACAATCGGTATCGAGAAGGAATGCACCTATCGCTTCTCGCAGTGGGACCCGAAGAACACCAAAAAGTACGAGGGCACTGCAGAACAGTGGGACGAGGCGCAGGGCGTCATGAAAAAGCTGCTTGACAAGTTCCTGGGGCCTGACGGCTACAGGATCGGCATTGATGAAGCAGCGTTCTACGGCCCGAAGCTCGATATCCAGATGAAGAACGTCTATGGCAAGGAAGACACACTGATCACAATACAAATCGACATGCTGCTCGCCAAGAAATATGGCATGGAGTATACCGACAAGGATGACAAGCGTGTCACGCCTTATATCATACACCGTACCTCACTCGGCTGCTACGAGCGCACACTTGCTCTTATGCTCGAAAAGTATGCAGGAGCCCTGCCGATGTGGGTCGCTCCTGAACAGATACGTTTTCTTCCCATCGGCGACGAACAAAATGAATATACGGATAAACTTGCGGCTGAGTGTTCAAAACTCGGTATGCGCGTGAGCGTTGACAAACGCAACGAGAAGATAGGATACAAGATCCGCGCCGCTCAGCTTGAAAAGATTCCCTATATGATAGTCATCGGTGCAAACGAAGTTGAAACCGGCAGCGTTTCGGTCCGCTCGCGCAAGACCGGCGACATGGGTTCAATGAAATCGGAAGACTTCATAGCTTATGCAAGAAAGCAGATAGACGAGAAGAACAACGACAATTAAAGAAGATACGCTGGGGAAGAACTTTTTTAAAAGTTCTTCCCCAGACCTCTTTTTAAAACTTTATACAAGACGTAAGATCAATCATCCTTAAGGAAAATAACGGTGTATTTATTCACTAATTTATGGTATAATATCGGTATAAAACGCTGACCGGAGATATAGGAAAATGAGAAAATACATTATACAATTTATTATTCTGATTATGGTAACTGAATGTTTTGTCTCGTGCGGGGGAACGCTTCCGGCTGCAAAACTGCATGCAGAGAATGACCCGGGATACATACCCTGCGTCGCTGAACAGCTAGGCATCGAGGTATCGTCGGGACAAGCGTTCGTATATGATGTTGCCAGCGGTGAATTCATATTTAAGAAGGGTGAGAGGACAGTGGTTTATCCGGCTAGTACCACAAAGCTGCTGACGATACTTTATGCACTTGAGCTGCTTGATCCGGGAGAAATTATTACTCCGGGTGACGAGTTGACACTTGTCGCCGGTGACTCCTCTATTGCGTATATAAAAACATATCATAAAATCAGCGTTGAGATGCTTATCGAGGGGATGCTGTTGCCGTCGGGCAACGATGCAGCCATGTCACTCGCAGCAGCGGCGGGTAAGAAGTTGCCGGGAGGCGAAGGATTGAGCGGAAAAGACGCTGTAAAACTCTTCGTTCGCGGGATGAACAAATACGCAAAGGAGATCGGACTTTGCGGCAGTCAGTTCACCTCACCCGACGGATATTATGACGAGGAACACTACACGACGATCGAAGATATTACGCTGATTGCACTTTTAGCGTCACAGAACGAAACAATCATGAAGTACGCCGGTATGTATAAAGATGATGTGATTTACGCGAGCGGACACACAAATCACTGGACTAATACTAACCTTATGCTTGATCCGGACGGTGAATTTTATTATAAATATGTTACAGGGCTTAAGACCGGTTCGGCGGGGGCAGGGAATTACAGTTTAATCTGCACCGTAAGTCTCGGGACAAGGAATTATATAATAGGTTTATTTGCGTCACCAGCAAAAGAGGACAGATACAGAGATGCGCTTAAGATAATTTCATCTCTTAAAGGAAATGATTAAAATGTATATTTATACTGATAATACTGTATAACCATGCGACCGTCAATGTTAATGTCTGACAATGTGCACAAACCACAGACACGCAATATGATTAATTGCGACAATACTGACGAATATTTACAAATAGCAAAAAAAGTGTTGCAATAATATTCATTGTGGTGTAATATATATACATTATTACTGAATACTTTTACGGAGGATAATATAATGGACAAGAGCAAAATCAAAAAGGTGGTTTTGGCATATTCCGGAGGTCTTGATACTTCTATCATCATACCGTGGCTCAAAGAAAACTATAATAACTGCGAGGTTATCGCTGTTTCTGGCAACGTCGGCCAGGCCGAAGAACTCGAGGGGCTTGAAGCGAAAGCGATAAAGACAGGGGCGTCGAAACTCTATGTCGAAGACCTGACGAAGGAATTCCTCGATGAATATGTTTTCCCGCTGGTTCAGGCCGGGGCTCTTTATGAGGACTATATGCTTGGCACCGCAGCTGCCCGCCCACCCATCGCAAAGCGTGTCGCCGAGATAGCATTGCTTGAGAAAGCCGATGCCATAGCCCACGGCTGCACCGGTAAGGGAAACGACCAGGTGAGATTTGAACTTGCCATCAAGGCTTTCGCACCGAACATCCCGGTTATCGCACCATGGAGAGAATGGAACATCAAGTCGCGCAGCGAGGAGATCGATTATGCCGAGTCGCATAACATTCCACTTAAGATAAACCGCGAAACCAACTATTCAAAAGACAAAAATATCTGGCACCTCTCTCACGAGGGTATGGATCTTGAGGATCCAAAGAACGAACCGCAGTACAATAAAAAAGGATTCCTCGAAATGGGTGTATCCCCCGAAATGGCGCCAGATAAGCCGACATATGTGACAGTGCATTTTGAAGCCGGTGTTCCGACCGCCGTCAACGGGGAGAAAATGGATTCAGTAGAACTGGTAAAGACACTTAACAAGCTTGGCGGAGAGAATGGAATCGGGCTCCTTGACATAGTTGAGAACCGGCTCGTCGGCATGAAGTGCCGCGGTGTTTACGAGACCCCCGGTGGCGCGATACTCTATCATGCGCATAAAGTGCTTGAGAGTATCTGCCTTGATAAGGAAACTGTCCACTACAAGGCGACAGTAGCCCAGAAGCTAGCGGAGCTTACTTATTCAGCCCAGTGGTTTACGCCACTGACCGAAGCGATACTCGCTTTCGTGAAGACGACTCAGAAGTACGTTACCGGAGACGTGAAGCTCAAGCTTTACAAGGGCAATATTATCAACGCCGGTGTTTCGTCCCCTTATTCGCTCTACGACGCAGATATTGCTACTTTCGACAAAGATGAAGTGTATAACCAGAGCGAAGCGGCAGGATTCATTAACCTCTACGGCCTGCCGACTAAGGTTTACGCCAAGATGAAGGCGATTAATAAAATAAAGTAATGAGCGCAAAGGATAAAATGTGGGCCGGGCGCACCTCGGGATCGACAGACGGAATTGCTGACGACTTCAATTCATCGATCGTATTTGACTCAAGGATGTACCGGCAGGATATAAAAGGCTCGATGGCACACGCCGCGATGCTGGCCGCTAAGGGTATTATAACAGACGGGGAAGCCGATCGCATAATAAACGGACTTAAAGGAATTTTAACTGATCTCGATTCGGGAGCACTTGAAATCGATTTGAGCGCCGAGGATATACACATGTTTGTCGAGTCGGTGCTGACAGAGAGAATCGGGGACGTCGGTAAGAAGCTGCACACCGCGCGATCGCGGAATGATCAGGTGGCTCTTGATATACGCCTGTATTTAAGGGACGAAGCCGAGGATATTATCAGCCTTATAAGGAATCTTATGGGTGCCATCCTTTCACAGGCGAAAGCAAATACAGACATTATTATGCCGGGCTACACACATCTGCAGCGGGCGCAGCCGATTTTGTTTGCACATCACATTCTCGCGTATGCATCGATGCTCAGGCGTGACATAGGCCGAATAAGAGACGCTGCAAAGCGCATGAACATTTCTCCTCTTGGTTCATGTGCCCTCGCAGGGACGACTTATAATACCGACCGGGATATGACTGCCGCTGCGCTCGGATTTGACGGTATTACACAAAACAGTATAGACGGCGTTTCTGACCGCGATTTCTGCGTCGAACTGATGAGCGCATTTTCGATTCTAATGATGCACCTATCGAGATTTTCAGAGGAAATAATACTTTGGACGTCCTGGGAATTTAAATTTATAGAGCTTGACGACAGGTATACAACTGGCTCAAGCATCATGCCGCAGAAAAAAAATCCCGACATGGCTGAGCTAGTCCGTGGAAAAACCGGGCGGGTTTACGGTAACCTCATCGCACTGCTCACAACGCTCAAGGGCCTGCCTCTCGCGTACAATAAAGATATGCAGGAAGACAAGGAAGCGATTTTCGACAGTATCGACACGGTAAAAAAGTGTCTTAAGGTTTTCGCGCCGATGGTCGAGACCATGAAAGTCTGCCGGGAGAACATGTATGCCGCGGCTCAGCGTGGCTTCATCAATGCAACCGACCTCGCCGACTACCTTACAAAAAAAGGTGTACCGTTCAGAGCGGCTTACAAGACGGTCGGGCAGGCGGTGGCGTATTCGATTAAGCAGGGCAAGGTGCTCGAGAACCTGACTCTTGAGGAATACAAGTCCTTCGACCCGTTGTTTGAGAACGACTTATACTCGGAAATAGACCTTAAGAACTGCGTCGCAAAGCGGATTTCAGCCGGAGGAACAGGCCCCGCGTCGGTGGCTGTGCAGATTAAGCAGCTTGAGCAATTTCTTACAGTTGATAGTGAATAATAAGTATTTGGAGTATCAGACCTTATGAAAAAGGTTTTTATTGACGGCGAAGCCGGCACTACCGGATTAAAAATTTATAAGCGTCTTGAAGAGAGAAGCGATATTAAACTTATCTCGCTCGCCCCGGAATTACGTAAGGATCCTGCAGCGATAAAAAAAGCGCTGAACGAGGCTGACGTGGCTTTCTTATGCCTGCCAGACCCGGCGGCGGTTGAAGCGGTCGGTATGGTTGAAAACCCGGATACGATAATTATTGACACCTCGACAGCGCACAGGACAGAGCCGGGTTGGGCTTACGGCTTTCCTGAACTTTCGGAAAAACATTTGACGGCGTTGAAAACTTCAAAGCGGATTTCTGTACCCGGCTGCCACGCGAGCGGTTTTATAGCGCTCGTATACCCTCTGATCGAAGCCGGAATCCTGCCGAAAGACACAGAACTTACCTGCTTCTCTCTGACCGGGTATTCGGGCGGAGGCAAAAAAATGATAGCTGAATACGGATCCGAGGGACGTGCCGCAGAGTACAGTTCTCCGCGCGTTTACGCTATCACCCAGCAGCATAAACACTTAAAAGAAATGAAGACTGTCACAGGTCTTACTTACGAGCCACACTTCACACCAGTCGTATCCGATTACTACGCCGGGATGCTGGTAACCGTTCCGCTTTTTGCAGATATGCTTAATAGTAACGCGGAAGACATCACGAAAATATACAAAACAAAATATTCAAACGGACTTGTCAGGTTTTGTGACGCGATCGACAACGGCGGTTTCATTGCCAGCGGCGCACTCGAGGGCAAGGATTACATGAATATCGCGCTCGCCGGAAACGGCGGCAGAATAAGTCTTTACTCTCAGTTTGATAACCTTGGCAAAGGCGCATCGGGCGCAGCGGTTGAATGCCTGAATATAGTGCTCGGGCTGCCGGCCGAAACAGGACTTGTTTTATAATTTATAAATACTTAAACTGACTTTGAACGGAGCTTTTAACACAATGGAGATAATTGAGGGCGGCGTCTGTGCCGCAAAGGGATTCACAGCGGGAGGCATCCACTGCGGGATACGTAAGAATCGCACCAAGCGTGACATTGCGCTGATATTAAGCGAGAAAAAGGCAGCCGCAGCCGCGGTTTACACCACTAATCTTGTCAAAGGCGCACCGCTGGTTGTGACGAAAAACAACCTTTCCGACGGATACGCTCAAGCTGTAATCTGCAACAGCGGGAACGCAAACACCTGCAACGCAAACGGTATCGAAATTGCCGAACTTACATGCGAACTTCTCGGAAAGGAACTCGGAATCTCACCGAAGGATGTTGTCGTTGCGTCGACCGGCGTTATCGGGCAGAAACTTAACATTACTCCGATCAAAGAGGGAATACCGACCCTTGTTAAGTCGCTCGGCTACAGCAGTAAGGAAGCTGCCGAGGGAATTATGACAACCGACACGGTGCTGAAGGAAATTGCGGTCAGTTTCGATATCGGCGGGGTTGAATGCAGAATCGGCGGTATTGCCAAGGGCTCGGGGATGATACACCCGAACATGGCTACTATGCTGGTTTTCATCACGACCGACACGGCGATATCCCCAAAAATGCTTCAGAAAGCGCTTTTTGAGGATGTTAGGAACACCTTCAATATGGTGAGCGTCGACGGCGATACCTCGACAAACGACATGGTGACGGTGCTTGCGAACGGAATGGCCGGGAACAAGGAAATTACAACCGCCGGCGCAGATTTTTCAGCTTTCATGGCAGCTCTCAATACGGTAACGGTTTACCTCTGCCGTATGATCGCCAGTGACGGCGAGGGAGCTACAAAACTGCTCGAATGCACAGTTGAAGGCGCGGCAGATGAAGCAACAGCAAAGAAAATCGCCAAGAGTGTTATCTGCTCCTCGCTTACAAAGGCTGCGATGTTTGGTGCTGACGCAAACTGGGGGAGAGTGCTCTGCGCCATAGGATACAGCGGAGCAGAGGTCGATATTAATAAGATTGACGTTTCGTTCTCATCACATGTTGGAAACATAAAAGTCTGTGAAAACGGTTCGGGCGTCGATTTTTCTGAAGAGATAGCCAAGAAGATTCTGCTCGAAAAAGAGATCAATATAAAAATTGACCTTAAGTCCGGTACTGCTAAAGCGACCGCCTGGGGCTGCGATCTGACTTACGATTACGTGAAAATTAACGGCGATTACAGAACATAAAAATTAAACAGATAACAGTTAACATTTAATAGTTAACAGGTTATGATGTTATTGCATTAATTATTTATACATTTTAGAGGATTATAATGGACTGTGAAATTAACAACTCCCAGCGCGCCGAAGTTCTCACCCAGGCGCTTCCTTACATACAGAAGTACTACAATAAAATTGTCGTTGTCAAGTACGGCGGAAACGCGATGATCAACGAGGATCTAAAACGCCAGGTAATGGACGATATAATCCTGCTTCAGCTCATTGGCGTGAAGGTCGTGCTGGTGCACGGCGGCGGGCCCGAGATAACAGATGTGCTTGAGAAGTATGGCAAGGATTCGGTATTCATAGATGGCCTGCGTGTGACAGACAAGGAGTCCGCCGAAATTGTTCAGATGGTGCTCGCCGGTAAGGTCAACAAAAACCTCGTTAACCTGATCCAGACAAAGGGAGGCCGGGCGGTCGGTATCTGCGGCATCGACGGAAAGATGATTGAAGCGCGGAAGAAAGACGACGTGCATGGCTTTGTCGGCGAGATAACGAACGTGAACGTCAAACCGATCACAGACCTCTTACAGAACGGATACATTCCGGTCGTATCGACAGTCGGCTGTGATTCTGCTGGGAATGTATACAATATCAACGCCGATACCGCCGCTGCCTTCATAGCCGGAGCCATGAAAGCCGAGCGCCTGATGACCCTTACTGATATCGCCGGAGTACTTCGCGACGTGAAGGACCCGACCTCGCTCATACGTTTTATTAATCTTGACGACGCGAGGCGTATGATAAAGGATGGCAGCGTCAAGGGTGGAATGATTCCTAAGATTGAGTGCTGTATCGAAGCGATCAATAAGGGCGTCAACAAAGTGACTATAATCGACGGACGCGTACCTCACTCGCTGCTCATAGAGATGCTTACCGACGAAGGCGCAGGCACAATGATAGCAGAGACTGAAGATTGAATAATTAAATTTATGAATTATCCGGGGGTGAGAAAATGAATATAAAAGAAAAAGACTCTGAATTTGTCGCAGCAACCTATGCACGCTTTCCTCTCAATATAGTACGCGGAAAAGGCTCGCTGGTATACGACGAAAACGGTAAGGAGTACATAGACCTCGGGAGCGGAATCGCTGTGAACACCTTTGGTGAGTGCGATAACGCATGGATTAAGGCTGTCACAAAACAATTGAAAACCTGCCAGCACACATCAAATTTATTTTACAGTGACCCCTGCGTACTGCTCGCTGAAAAGCTCTGCGGGCTTACTGAGATGAAAAAAGTCTTCTTTTCGAATTCGGGAGCTGAGGCTAACGAGTGCGCAATCAAGGCTGCGAGAAAGTACGCCGCAGCAAAAAACGGAGCGGACTGCTATACAATAATAACGCTGAACAATAGTTTTCACGGGCGGACAATAACGACACTTGCGGCTACAGGTCAGGAAACTTTTCATAAAGATTTTCTTCCGCTGACCGAAGGCTTTATTTATGCTGAGCCGGGTGACCTCGACTTTATCGAAGCACAGGTGAAAACCGGGAAGATTGCTGCAGTTATGTTCGAAATCGTTCAGGGTGAAGGCGGAGTTGTACCGCTTAAACCCGAGTTCGTAAAAGGACTTGCAGCGCTGGCGGAGAAATACTCTGTGCTGCTTATCATCGACGAGGTTCAAACAGGAAACGGGCGGACCGGAAAATATTTCGCCTATATGCACTATGGGATCACACCGGATATAGTAACCACAGCGAAAGGACTTGGCGGCGGGCTTCCGATTGGGGCTACTCTCCTTGGCGAAAGGGTGAAAGATATTTTTACTCCGGGCTCTCATGGTTCGACATTCGGAGGAAACCCGGTTGTCTGCGCCGGCGCGTTGAATATATTATCAAGAATAGATGAAAAACTACTTGACAAAGTGACGAAAAAGTCGGATTATATTATAAGGGAAATTTTAGGTTCTTCAGGAGTGAAGAGTATAACCGGCATGGGGCTGATGCTTGGCATCGAAACCGTGAAGGATGTGACAGAAGTTATAACTGCTTGCCGCGAAGCGGGAGTGATAGTCATCAAAGCCAAGAACAAGGTGCGCCTCTTGCCGGCTTTGAACATCCCTGATGAACTGCTCGAACGTGCCGTCGCGGTAATCAAATTCGCCTGTGCTGTCTGTTAGGGAGGAAACTATGAATCTCAAGGGAAGAAGCTTTTTGAAGTTGCTTGACTTTACGCCGGAAGAGATCGGAGGGCTCATTAATTTTGCCGCCGAATTAAAGACAAAAAAGAAGTCCGGCATTTCTCACCGTCTCTGCGAAGGCAAGAATATCGCCCTGATTTTTGAAAAAACCAGTACGCGCACACGCTGCGCTTTTGAAGTCGCGGCTCATGACCTCGGGATGAGCGCTACGTATCTTGATCCCTCTGGCTCTCAGATTGGCAAAAAGGAAAGTATAGCCGACACCGCTCGGGTGCTCGGCCGGATGTACGACGGAATTGAGTACCGCGGCTACGGCCAGGAAATAGTTGAGGAACTGGCGAAATATTCTGGCGTTCCTGTCTGGAACGGACTGACCAATGAGTTTCACCCGACACAGGTGCTGGCTGATTTACTTACAATTCGTGAAAAATTCGGACATCTAAAAGGGATAAATTTCGTCTACATGGGCGACGCGAGATACAACATGGGTAACTCGCTAATGGTCGGCTGTGCTAAGATGGGCCTCAATTTCACGGCTTGTGCTCCGTGTGGTTACTTCCCGTCAAGGGAACTTATTGCGATCTGCGAAGCTGAAGCCCTCAAATCAGGAGCTAAGTTAAGCTTTATTTCCGATCCAACAATTGCGGTGAAGGGAGCCGACGTCATTTATACCGATGTCTGGGTCTCGATGGGAGAGCCGGATGAGGTCTGGGATGAGAGAATCAAATCCCTGCTGCCGTATCAGGTCAATAAAAAACTCTTGGACGCCGCTGGCGGAAAGGCAATATTCATGCACTGCCTGCCAGCTTTCCATGACATGAATACCGGCATTGGAAAAAAAATAGGCGAGAAATACAAACTTGACGGACTTGAAGTCACCGACGAGGTGTTCGAGAGCCCGGCGTCAGTTGTTTTCGACGAAGCCGAGAACAGAATGCACACAATCAAAGCTGTTATGGCGGCAACTTTACTATAGGTTTCGGCTGAAAGATGAGATGTCAGAGAGGACATACTCATCTTTCAGTTGTAAATATTAGGATTCATTATTTTTTACCCGTCGGTTTGGTAGATTCGGCCGCCGGGAGAGAGGATTAAAAATGAAGAAAGCTTATCTGGTACTGGAGGACGGAACCGCGTTTGAAGGCGTAAAGTTTGGAGCCGATGTTGAAAACACCGGCGAACTTGTCTTTACGACCAGCATGTGCGGTTACATCGAAACACTAACCGACCCTAGCTATTACGGTCAGATCGTGATGCAGACTTTCCCGATGATCGGCAATTATGGGATCATTGAGGAGGACTTTGAGGGAAAAACCTGCGTGCGCGGCTATATTGTCCGCGAAGCCTGCGACTATCCGTCGAATTTCAGAAGCCAGTACGACCTTGACAAATTCTTGAAGAAAAACAACATCGCCGGACTTTACGGCATCGACACGCGTCAGGTGACAAAAATCATACGCGAACACGGAGTCATGAACGCAGCAATCTGCGACAGTGTTCCGGAAGATACATCGTTCATTAAAAATAACAGAATTATCGACGCAGTGAAGAACGTTACCTGCAACAGCGAAAAGATATATACATCACAAAACGAAAAATACAAAGTGACATTAATAGATTACGGTGCAAAAAACAACATAATCCGCTCGCTCGTAAAACGTGGATGCACCGTCCGCGTCGTTCCGTCGTCGACATCAGCCGAGGAGATATTGGCCGGAAATCCCGACGGAATCATGCTCTCAAACGGCCCCGGCGATCCAGCCGAGAATAAATACGAAATCGAACAGCTTAAAAATCTGCTCGGAAAGCTTCCGATATTCGGCATATGCCTTGGCCACCAGCTTCTTGGCCTTGCGGCGGGAAGCAAAACAGTGAAGCTAAAATACGGCCACCGCGGCGCCAACCAGCCTGTTAAGGAAATTTACGGCAGCCGCACATACATAACCAGCCAGAACCACGGGTACGCTGTCGACAACTCGACTATTAAATGCGGGAAAATGATATTCGCTAACGCCAACGACGGCACATGCGAAGGGATCGAATATCCGGAATTAAATGCTTTTTCAGTGCAATTCCACCCAGAAGCCTGCGCAGGGCCTCTTGACACATCGTTCCTGTTCGATAAGTTCATAACCATAATGGATAAAGCCGCTGTGAAGGGAGGAGCCAGATAATGCCACTCGATAAAAGCATAAAGAAGGTTCTTGTCATCGGCTCCGGCCCGATCATTATCGGCCAGGCCGCCGAATTCGACTACGCCGGCGCCCAGGCCTGCCGTGTGCTCAAGGAAGCTGGTGTAAACGTCGTACTCGTCAACTCCAACCCGGCGACGATTATGACCGACAACGCTCTTGCCGACGAAATATATCTTGAGCCGCTAACTGTAGAAACAATCGCCCGTATCATCGAAAAAGAAAGACCAGATAGCCTCCTCGCAGGGCTCGGCGGTCAGACCGGACTTACCCTTTCGATGCAGCTAGGAAAACAGGGAATACTTGATAAATACGGTGTCAGGCTCATCGGAACCAACGTCGACGCGATAGACAAGGCCGAAGACCGGCAGCTCTTCAAGGAAACCATGAAGGCGATTGGCGAGCCAACAGTGCCGTCAGACATCGCTAACGACATTGAAAATGCAGTCAAAATTGCCAATGATATCGGTTATCCCGTGATTATCCGCCCTGCCTTCACGCTCGGCGGCTCGGGAGGCGGCGTCGCCTTCAACGATGAAGAAATGTTCGCTGCCGCCGAAACCGGACTTGACGCTTCGCCGATACGCCAGATACTCGTTGAAAAATACATATATGGCTGGAAGGAAATCGAGTTTGAAACAATGCGCGACGGCGTCGGAAACGTAATCGCGGTCTGCAGTATGGAGAACGTGGATCCTGTAGGCGTGCACACAGGCGACAGTATAGTCGTCGCTCCGGCGCTCACTCTCTCGGATAAGGAGTTCCAGATGCTGCGCTCGGCGTCGCTGAATATTATCTCGGCGCTGGGTATCGTAGGTGGGTGCAACTGCCAGTTCGCGCTAAACCCTGACAGTTTTGAATATTCGGTTATCGAAGTCAACCCGCGCGTGTCACGCTCCTCAGCTCTCGCTTCAAAGGCGACTGGTTACCCGATTGCGAAGATCACAACTAAAATCGCACTAGGGTACACTCTGGATGAAATAAAAAACGAAATCACCGGTAAAACCTGTGCTTGCTTCGAGCCGGCGCTCGACTATGTTGTAGTGAAATTTCCAAAATGGCCGTTCGACAAATTTTTCGGCGCATCGAGAAAACTAGGCACACAGATGAAGGCTACAGGCGAGGTTATGGCGATCGCCCCGACATTCGAGATGGCGATGATGAAAGCCGTACGCGGCGCAGAACTGTCACTTGACACGCTGAACGCAGCTCCAATTTCAAATAAAGACCTCACAGAACGCTTGAAAGTACCCGATGACAGGCGGATTTTCTCGATATTTGAGGCAATTAAAAAGGGGATCACGATCGATGAAATTTTCGAGCTTACGAAAATTGACCGCTGGTTCATAAAAAAGCTCAAGAATCTTGCCGATTATGAAGCCGAAATATCTAACGGACTTGACAATGAGCTCTACCTCAAGGGTAAAAAATACGGCTATACTGACGCTGCTTTGAAAAAGCTTTCGGGAACGAAAATACTGCCCGACTCTCACTGTGTCTATAAAATGGTCGACACCTGCGGTGCCGAATTTGATGCCGTGACGCCATATTTCTACTCAACATACGACAACTACTGCGAATCGCGTACCATGAAGCGCAGCGGGCAGCCGGTTGTCATAGTCCTCGGCTCGGGACCGATACGAATAGGGCAGGGAATTGAATTTGATTATTCCTCGGTTCACTGTGTCTGGACGCTCAAGAGCCTTGGATATGATGTGGTAATCATAAACAACAACCCCGAAACAGTTTCTACCGATTACGATACTGCCGACCGCCTTTATTTCGAGCCGCTCACCCCTGAGGATGTGATGAACATCATCAAGGTTGAGAAACCGATCGGAGTCGTGGTCGCGTTCGGAGGACAGACCGCGATAAAGTTAACAGCTTTCCTTGATAAACAGGGAATACCAATCCTCGGCACTTCGGCTGAGGGAATAGACGTTGCCGAGGACCGTGAGAAATTCGATGAACTGCTTGAAAAATATAATATAAAGCGCCCGCGCGGAATGGGCGTCAACACCCTTGAAGACGCGCTTAAAGCCGCTGAGGAGCTTAGTTACCCGGTGCTGCTCAGGCCGTCATATGTAATCGGCGGGCAGAACATGAAAATCGTGTACAACGCAAAGGAAGTCACGGTTTACATGAACAGAATTCTCAGTCAGGGCATTGAAAACCCGGTGCTGGTCGACAAGTATATGATGGGGTCTGAGCTTGAAGTTGATGTCATCTCTGACGGAGAGGATGTGCTCATCCCAGGCGTCATGCAGCACATAGAGCGTGCAGGAGTACACAGCGGCGACTCAATTGCCGTTTATCCTCCCTACAACATCAACGACAAGATGATGAAGACCATAACCGCGAGCTCGGAGTATCTTGCCAAGTCGCTCGGTACGAAAGGGCTTGTCAACATTCAGTATCTTATATATCACAACGAGCTTTATGTCATTGAAGTCAATCCGCGTGCATCGCGCACTGTGCCTTACATCAGCAAGGCAGCCGGAATACCTATGGTGGACATTGCCGCAAAGGTGATGACCGGGTCCAAACTCCGTGAGTTAGGCTATGGTACCGGACTTTACAAAACACCGCCTTATTTCGCTGTCAAAGTGCCTGTTTTCTCCTTCGAAAAGCTGACCGACGCTGACTCTTATCTTGGACCCGAGATGAAGTCCACCGGTGAGGTGCTTGGCGTCGGTAAAAACCTACAGGAAGCTCTTTTCAAAGGCATGACATCGGCAGGAATGCTCCTAAAGTCCGCCGCATCCCACCGGGATGTAGGCGTGCTTCTGAGCGCCGCATCACAGGACCAGGCCGAGATCGTCTCGATTGCCAAGAAATTTGACGACATGCACTTCCGCATCTATGCAACACCCGAAACCGCCGTATCTGTTTCTAAACTTGGAATTGAAGTTCAGATCATCGTCAGCATACGGGACCAAAGGGTTTTCAAACTGCTTGAAGACGGAAAAATAAACTATATCGTCTACACCGGCGCTCTCATGGACTCGACGCTTGACGATTACACAGCGCTCCACCGCAGGGCAATACTGCACTCGATCCCATGTATGACTTCGCTTGATACGGCGAACGCCGTCGCTGACATTATCGCAAGCCGTTACACACAGCAGAACACCGGGCTTGTCGACATCAACCACATGCGCCGCACGCGTGAAAAACTTCGCTTCACCAAAATGCAGGCGACCGGCGACGACTATATCTGCATCGAAAACTTCGAAGGAAAGATTGAGAGCCCCGAATCTCTCTGCGTCACGCTCTGTGACCGTCAGCTCGGAATCGGCGGAGATGGAATCGTTCTTATTGAAAAATCCGATAAAGCCGATGTTAAGATGCGGGTCTACAACCGTGACGGCAGCCGCGGGAAAATGGCAGGGAATTCAATACGCAATGTAGGAAAGTATATTTTTGACAACGGATATGTAAATCGGGAGGAGATCACTGTCGAAACCGACAGCGGAGTGAAGAAACTTACACTTTATATTGCTGACGGCAAGGTCAACTGGGTCAGCGTCAATGTCGGTATGCCGGATTACTCGCCGGCGACAATACCCGTTTCAACAAAAGAATCCGAAGTCCTCGGCATGCTCCTCGAGGTAGGCGGCCGGGAATACAAGGTAACCTGTCTTTCGGTCGGAAACCCGCACTGCATTATTTTCTGTGATCGGATAGACAATATTGACCTTAACACCATCGGCCCGCTTTTTGAATACCACCGAATATTCCCCGAACGCGTCAACACTGAGTTCGTCAGGGTGGTAAACAGCAATATGATAAAGATGCGCGTCTGGGAACGCGGTAACGGAGAAACGCCTGCCTGCGGCACCGGCGCCTGCGCCGCGGTGGCCGCGGCGGTGAGGAACGGATACTGCCGGATGAATGAGGACATAACTGTCAAAGTTCCGGGCGGTGACCTAATTGTGAATTACTCCGACAACGGCATTGTCCTGACTGGCAGCGCGGTCAAGGTTTATGACGGAGAAATAGAAATATAAGAGTACAATGGGAACTCCTTTCAAAGGAGTTCCCAAAACCCTCCATCATTATTTTATAGCTTTCGACATAATACCCAAAATAATTTTCCGCTTTAATCTGATGTATGTAATGATGATATAAAGCAATTAAAGTTTGTCCGAATATCTTGACATACTACATATGGCCTGTTATAATATATTGTCCCAATATGTTGTTACAATTAAATAATTTACCGCTTGTATATCCCCCGTAATAAGGCCGGGAAGTTTCTACCGGGCAGCCATTTAATGCCCGACTATAAGCTGTTTTTTTGGATATTAAGGGTAAACTTGTTTTACCCTTTTTATATTAAAAACATTGGAGGAATTTTAAATGTCTAAAAAGATTCTATCAGCAGTACTCGCGCTCATCCTTGTTTTATCTACATTATCTCTCGTTTCCTGCGGAAACACAAACAGCGATTTTAAAGTCGGTGTCATTCTTATCGGTGACGAAACCGAAGGTTATACCAAAGCTCATATGGACGGCATCAAGGAAGCTGCCAAAACCCTCAAACTTAATGACAGCCAGATACTCTGGAAATACAAAGTAGAAGAGTCCGACAACTGCTTAAAAGCAGCTCAGGATCTTGTTGCACAGGGTTGCTCACTCGTCATCTCCAACTCCTACGGACATCAGGATTTCATGAAGCAGGCTGCAGGGCAGTTCCCCGAAGTCACCTTCGTTGCAATGACAGGAGACCAGGCTGCTACAACAGGTCTTGCTAACCTCAAGAACGCCTTCACCAGCGTTTACGAGTCGAGATATATCTCGGGTATCGTCGCAGGCATGAAAATTAAGGAACTTATTGATAATGAAACACTCACCACAGCAAAACAGCCAGGAAGCTTTGATGAGAAAGGAAATGTAAAGATCGGTTATGTGGGTGCATTTCCTTATGCAGAAGTCGTTTCCGGCTACACCTCATTCTATCTTGGTGTGAAGTCTGTTTATGATAAGGTTGTTATGGAAGTCGTCTATACAGACTCCTGGTTTGACATAGCACGTGAAGGTGCTGCTGCTGAGGCTCTTATGGCCAACGGTGCTGTCATAATTGGCCAGCATGCTGACTCAACCGGCGCTCCCGCTGCTGTTCAGAAAGCTCAGGATAACGGAAAGATCGCATACTCTGTCGGCTACAACGTCGATATGATCCCGACTGCCAAGACCGGTGCTCTCACCTCTGCTACAAACGAGTGGAAAGTTTACTATGAATACGCCATCGGCGCTGCTCTGAAGGGCGAAACAATCGTAACCGATTGGGCAAAGGGTTATTCCGATAACGCAGTTGCTATAACAGCTATCAACACCACTTCAGCTGCTGCCGGTACACAGGAAGCCGTTGACGCCGCTATTGCTGCTATAAAATCCGGTACGCTTCATGTATTTGACTGCGCTAACTTTACAGTTGACGGGAAGCATATCACATCATATGACAAGTCATATGGTTTTGAAGGTCATGAAGCAATTGTGAAAAACGGAAGCAATTATTATTTCTCCGAGTCGACACTTCGCAGCGCACCTTACTTTGATATCCGCATAGACGGTATCACTGAGAATACAACTCATATCGGTGGCTGATAATATTTTGTCTCATGCTGTAAAGGGAGGCTGATCCAGCTTCCCTTTATAGTTGTTTATATTGTAAATATTGCGGAGGTACAAAAACAGGTGGATAACAGTACTGTCAACGCCGTTGAACTGAAGAATATAACAAAAACCTTCGGTAAAGTTATTGCAAACAATAATGTTAGCCTTGAAATCCGCCACGGTGAGATTCTCTCGCTGCTTGGCGAGAACGGCAGCGGTAAAACTACGCTGATGAATATGCTCTCGGGCATTTATTACCCCGATGAGGGACAGATTTTTGTAAACGGGAAAGAAGTATCAATCCGTTCACCGAAAGATGCATACGATGTAGGAATCGGTATGATTCACCAGCATTTCAAACTGGTGGATGTTTTCACCGCTGCCGAGAATGTCATTCTCGGTTATAATACCGGCGGGAAATACGATATGAAGACAGTCGTGCGCGATGTAGCCGGAATATGTGAAAAATACGGATTCGTTCTCGATCCGGATAAAAAAATATATAATATGTCAGTCTCAGAGAAGCAGACGCTCGAGATTATCAAGGTACTTTACCGCGGCGCAGATATACTGATTCTCGATGAGCCGACTGCAGTTCTGACCCCGCAGGAAACCGAAAAGCTCTTCACTGTCATCCGCAACATGAAGGCTGACGGCAAAGCGATAGTGATCATCACACATAAGCTTCATGAGGTACTCTCGGTCTCCGACCGGGTTTCGATTCTCCGTAAAGGCGAATATGTCGGAACCGTAGAAACAAAGGACGCAACAGAATTGTCACTGACCGAGATGATGGTCGGGCAGAAAGTCGAGCTCAACATTGACCGCCCAGAGCCGAAGAACCGTGAAAAGAGGCTAGAGGTCAAAAACCTGTTCTGTTATAATTCGGACGGTGTTCTTGCGCTTGACAATATCTCTTTCACTGCCTACAGCGGCGAAATTCTCGGCATTGCCGGTATTTCAGGCTGCGGCCAGAAGGAACTGCTTGAGTCAATTGCCGGCCTTGCACGGCCTGTTGAGGGAAGCAGTATAGAATACTTTGCTCCAGACTCTGATCAGGTTCAGCAGCTTGTTGGAAAAACCCCGAAGCAAATACGGGAGTACGGTGTTGCGCTCTCCTTTGTGCCTGAAGACCGGCTCGGAATGGGACTTGTCGGTTCAATGGGTATGTCGGATAACATGATGCTAAAGAATTACAGTGAAGGCTCATCATTCTTTACTGAACAGAAGGAGCCGAAAAAACTTGCCGGAAAGATTGTGGACGAGCTTGAGGTCGTCACACCCGACGTGAAAACACCGGTTCGCCGGCTCTCGGGCGGCAACGTACAGAAGGTTCTAGTCGGGCGCGAGATTTCCTCGGCGCCGAGCGTCCTCATGACTGCCTACGCCGTGCGCGGTCTTGACATAAATACTTCCTATACAATTTACCGGCTGCTCAATGAGCAAAAAGAAAAAGGTGTCGCTGTAATGTATGTCGGCGAAGACCTTGACGTGTTGCTGGCCCTTTCCGACCGTGTACTGGTGCTCTGTAGCGGAAAGCTGAACGGGATAGTCGACGCGCGCAGAACTACCAAGGAAGAGGTTGGAATGATGATGACAAACCTGATAAACGATAAAAAAGACGGGAAGGAGGCAGCTGAATGAATCAGCAGAAGATATTGAAAAAAGAACCCTTCATCCGGATGGTGAAGCGCGATTCGATTCCCATGTGGAAGGGAATACTCATCCGCGCCGCCGCCGTCCTGGCAGCCCTAATCATCGATGCGATATTTATATACCTTGTCACCGGCCTTGACCCGCTTGGTGTATACAAGGCAATGTTTGAAGGTACCTTCGGCGGTGCACGCCTTATGCGCTTCAAGTGGGCGATTGAAGAGACAGCGAAACTCCTTATCGTGGCCATCGCCCTTGCTCCGGCTTTCAAGATGCGTTTCTGGAACATCGGCGGCGAAGGGCAGGTGCTTGTAGGCGCACTCTGGACCGCATTCTGCATGATAAGCTTTTCGTCTCTTCCGGCATATATTTTGTTTCCTGTGATGGCGATCGGAGCTATGGCTGCGGGTGCAGTCTGGGGATTGATCCCTGCAGTATTCAAGGCGAAATTCTCAACAAATGAAACACTTTTTACCCTAATGATGAACTATATCGCCATAAATCTTGTCTCCTACGCTACTAAGATCTGGCAGGGAAAGAAATCAAGTCTCGGTGTGATAAATATGGACACTAAAGCCGGCTGGTTCCCGATGGTCTTCGGTGACCGGAGCGGTATCAACCTTATAATAATCGCAGCGCTTACTGTGATGATGTACATTTATCTTAAATACAGCAAGCACGGATATGAGATCAGCGTTGTCGGCGAGTCTGAGAATACCGCAAGATACGCAGGAATCAATGTATCAAAGGTAATTTTAAGGACAATGGCGATTTCGGGCGCTGTCTGTGGAGTCGCAGGCTTTTTGATTGTCAGCGGAGGCTCGCAGACTGTTTCAACCACCAGCGCCGGCGGCCGCGGTTTTGACGCAATTATCGTCGCCTGGCTCTCTAAGTTCAATGCATTTTACATGGTTCTGACTTCTTTCCTGCTCGTCTTTCTCGAGAAGGGTGCCCGGCAGATTGCTTCAACCTACAGTATAATGAACGACTATGCCTCAGATATTGTCTCGGGAGTGATACTCTTCTTCATCATAGGTTGTGAATTCTTCCTCAATTATAAATTGATTTTCCGTCAGAAGTCAAAATCTGCAAAGGGGGCCGTTACAAATGAGTAATCTTATATCATGGATTATCCGGGCTGTAATGTTCGGAACGGTTATCATGTTCGGCTCAATGGGAGAAATAATAACCGAAAAATCAGGAAATCTGAATCTCGGCGTCCCCGGTATAATGTATCTCGGCGCGTTTGCCGGATTTGCCAGTGCCTATTACTATGAAAAAAGCGTAGAAAACCCGAACGCTTTCATATTGATTACAATTGCGGTTTTATGTGCTTTCCTCGCTTCGATGCTGGGTGGACTGATATTCAGTTTCATAACGATAACTCTGCGTGCCAACCAGAACGTCACAGGACTTACGCTCACCATGTTCGGCGTCGGAATCGCGAACTTCTTCGGCGTGTTCCTGATGAACGGCGCAGTATCGACAAAAGCTGAATATTCAAACAGTGTATTCAGCGCAAAAATCCCCTTCCTATCCTCAAACCTCGGCTCTGTTGGCGAAATATTTTTCTCGTACGGCTTTCTGGTATATGTTGCTGTTATCATGGCGGTTATACTCAGTTGGTTCCTCAGTAAAACCCGCGTTGGACTCAATCTGCGAGCGGTTGGCGAAAACCCCGCAACGGCTGACGCCGCCGGTATCAACGTAACGAAGTACAAGTACTTTGCCACATGTATCGGCTCCGGTATCATCGGTCTTGGCGGCCTTTACTATGTTCTCGATTATAACAACGGTATCTGGGCGACGACAGGCGAGATTGAAAACCTGGGCTGGCTTGCGGTGGCGCTAGTAATCTTTACTACTTGGAAACCCGTAAACGCCATCTGGGGCGCTTATGTCTTTGGTATGCTATACTGGCTCTATCAGTTCCTGCCAAACCTGATGAACATCAATATCCCGGCCGATCTGACCAGAATGGCACCCTATGTCGTGACAATAATCGTTCTGATTATTATCAGCTTCAGACGTAAGAAAGAGGATCAGGCACCGTCAAGCCTCGGGTTATCATACTTCAGGGAAGAAAGATAAAATTAATAAACATATATAGGGTGTATCAGAGAATTGATACACCCTATATATGTTTATTAAATATTATTGTAATTAACCTGCAGAAGCCGGAATTTGATCTCCAACTCCAAAATACTCCTTAAGTCCTTCAATTGTTATGTTTTCAGTACTTCCGAAATATTCAAGCAGGCTTATTGCGAGAAGCCTTGCCTGACCTGCAGTTATTGTGTAATTATAGCTTGCTGCGATACTGACTATCTGAGAAGCCAGGGCATCGACGCTGGCTTCATAATTATTTGTTGTGGGGAGGTTGTCGATTGCATCTTCGAGCGCAGACTTTATCTGTTCGTAAGCGGCTGTATTCTCGCCCGGGATTATATTGATTCCGGCTTCCTGAGCCATCTGCCTGCCAATATCTCCCATATTTTTGGTTAGCATAGATGTGTTGTCGTTATTTCTAACAGTGATAAGCATATCCGACAGAGTATAAAGTAAGTCATTAGAATTGTAATCGATACCCTCATCAAAATCAACATTTATCAAAGCGGCCAAGGGGTATGAACCTGTACTGTTGTGAGTAAAGAAGGTTTTGAGTATACTTGTTACATTATTGGCTGTCGCTGTCTGAAGCACGTCGGTAAACGAATCAAGAATTATCCTGGTAGATTGGTTGGGTGTGTCAAATGATATTCCCAAAAAGCTCTGACCGCTATCCCAAATTTCTGCTGCCGTATTGAGAAGGTCGGCAGCAAACACAGCAAGCATTGGTGATTGCTCAATGTAAGGTATTATATTTGCAAATACATTGAAAATTTCGTTAGTATCATTTGTATCAGGGGGAGCAAATAAACTACCACCGCCTGATCCGCCATCGAAGGGTCCAAAGCTGCCGAGACCGCCTCCACCTATCAGGCCACCTGAACCAAATATATTGTTGGAACCCAAAATATATAATGAACCACCTAAACCTGTATTGAACAGATTCACAATAGATGATCCCTCATTCATCAATCTGTAGTTTATCCCAGAGCCGATATAGTTTATTTGTGTCAGTCCACCATATAAAAATGGATTGTATGAATATATGGGTGGTGGTGGCGGCAATAGTGAAACAGAAAGCGAACTCACATAATGACCATGGGACAGCGTTCTGGCTGTGTAGTAATCCGGGTTTTTAGTAGATAAAGTATTGTTTTCATTGACTGATCCTAAGAGGAAAGACACGAGGCTGATAGGAACAATAAGTATGGAAGCAATAATGAAGCCTTGAATCGCACCTACGCCAGCGCCAATGAAGTGGCTGGCCCTGTTCATAGGATCCCCATCTTTTTTTACAATGGAGATGATCTTTTTTGAAGCCAGCTTGAATCCGATGAGAGACAACAGCTGGAAAACGATAAATATCAACGGGAAGAAGAGCGGACCGAGAACCGACGCTACGAGTCCCCGGATGAGCGGCTCGAACATTTCGGAATTTGAGGCAATCTGCCGTAGCGTTTCGTTATAACTAGATTGAATATTTTTGAGTATTACAACTGAAAAAGACTTTGCGATTAAAATAGCTAGAATATATGATATTGCCATGACAATCAGGATATAAACAAACCTCACGAGCGATTTACCGGCTCCGCGTTTATAACCGATAAGTAAACCGATAAGTATTACAAGAACATTTACGGCGATAATAATTACTGAAAGCAAGGTCAGAAGATTCACAAATGATGCCTCCTATTAATTAAAATGTGATGAATCTTTTGGAACAGTTTAACAAATATATTGTATATTATTTTTAGCCTGATGTCAACAGAGTACGATAATATTATATTCATATTCTATATAAGTTGGCTGGGAGTTTAAACACGCGAAATATAGAGAGCGGTTTATGTCAAATTAACGCGGAGCGCATAAGATATTAGAGGAGATTGTCTTATCTCCTCATAAATACTGGAGGTTTTTAACATATGGCAGATAATCGTTTTTGCTGCGGATCCGGGGGATCCGGAAAGGAAATGGTTTGCATAGAAGCAAACCGTATCCTTGATTCCTGCCGCGACCGTGACTGTTTCGAGGATGTACGGGTTATTCTTACTGATTTCGGAAACGATATCATAGAGCACACGACAAATGTCAGAGTGAAGGATTGCTGCATTGCGTGGACATACATAAACCTTGAACCGGTGCAGTTCAGCCGTGGCTTCTATACGGTTACAATCAGATTTTATTGCAAACTTGAGTGCGAAGCCTGTGTGGGCGGTAAGCCGCAGTGCTTCGATGGAGTTGCTGTCGTTGAAAAGAAAGTTATTCTTTACGGAAGCGAAAGTAATGTGAGCATATTCAGAAGCACCGCTGATATGTCAGATTTCTGCGCATCCCCCGATCCTGTAAACTGTATTAAGAACAGCCCCACCGCCGTCGTCGAGGCGGTTGATCCCATTGTGCTCAATACCAGAATCGTTGAGCCCTGCGATGAGAAGAAATGCTATTGCTGCTGCTGCGCTTGTGACATTCCCGAAGCGGTTACTTATCGGTTGAACGGTAACCTCTCTGACGAGAGCAACAGCCAGAACAGACGTGAAAGATATCTCGCAGTATCACTCGGTATTTTCTCGGTCTGCAGAATTGTCAGACCCGCACAATACCTTGTCAACGCAGCCGAGTACAATGTTCCGGATAAGGAATGTGTTTCTCCCAATGAGAATAATCCGTGCGGAATGTTCAAGAGCATGGCGTTCCCGGTAAGCGAATTCAATCCTCCGTCTTTCGGCAACGGCTGCGGAGCAGCAGTTGAAAAAAGATGTGGAAACAGTTAAAGTAACAGTGAACAGATAGCAGTTTAAAATAGTGTGAAAAGTAAATAATTCTGAAAATTTACTCGACGGTTAAAATCAAAGCGGCCGCATGTCCCGGTTAAATACCGGAATATGCGACCGCCGAATTTATATCAGTTTTGATGAATCTTTTGTATAATAGGTAAAGCAGGCGGAATTTTTAAAAGTTCCTCCCGGTGTATTCTCGCATTGCTGTCAGCTTGCTGTCCTGATTGTATAAACCGGTTTTTCGGTGCCCTTGACGCAGCCTTCTGTGATTCTCACAGCTTCAACATCGCGTCGGCTCGGGATTTCGTACATGATCTGTGTCATTATGCTTTCCATGATCGCACGCAGGCCGCGTGCGCCGGTATTGCGTGCGATTGCAAGATCAGCAATAGCCAGAAGGGCTTCGCGGTCAAAACTGAGCGTAACTCCATCCATCTGGAAGAGTTTCGTATATTGTTTTATGAGCGAGTTTTTTGGCTCGCTAATGATCCTTACAAGAGCTTCCTTATCGAGATCGTTCAGTGTAACAATG
>JAEAME010000797.1_pt1 | contig 27631 bp, 24 predicted proteins | sample 8958731 | NCBI WGS metagenome assembly JAEAME01 (sample SAMN16933194, study PRJNA681113) | bioreactor sludge metagenome | isolation source: anerobic bioreactor sludge (Control) | place: India:Bengaluru | collected 2018-10-24 | reverse complement strand
CCATGACTACGCGCATTCCACTGTCACTGGCATATTCTGAAATGGAATACACGTCGGAGCGCACCAGCGGCTCACCGCCGGTCAGTATAATGATAGGATTGCCGACCTCCCTGATCTGGTCTATCAATGCCAAGGACTCCTGCGTGGACAGTTCTCCTTCGTAGCTGTTATCCGAGGAGGATGCGCGGCAGTGCGCGCAGCGCAGGTTGCATGAACGCGTAATCTCCCATGCCACGAGCTGCAGACGCGCTGGTATCAGACCTGAATGCGTGGAGTCAGTGCTCATTATATTAGACCGATCTCTTTATCACTGAGGTAGCAGGCGGGGTCTTCTGCCCAGATATCCCCGTGCACGGCCTCGGCGCGGACACGCAGATTGCCGCTGCAAAGATCGAGATGGGCGCAGCGGGCACAGCGACCTTTTAACAGACGTTTGCGGTTTTTCAGTCCCTTCATCACCGGCTGGGACATATCCATCCAGATTTCGCCGAACTTGCGCTGCAAAACATTGCCCGGCGAATAGCTTTGCCAGAACTGGTCCGGGTGGACGTCACCTTTATCGTCCACAGCGCCTATTCTTATACCGGAGTTGTTGCCACCGTTCAGTTTGAGCAGCTCGCGTATTCGTTCCGCCTCCTTATGTCCCTGCTCCTGAGCCTTCAGGTACAGGTATACGCCGTCGGCATGGTTGCCCACTGTCAGCACTTCCCTGGGGTGGCCGCGTTTGTGCATTTCGAGTGTGCGGCCACAGATTGTGTCCAAAACCCTGCGCTTTTCAGAGTGAGGAAGGTCCTGTTCTCTCAGTCTGTCGCCCCGCCCGGAATAGGCCAGGTGGTAGAAGCAGACACGTTTGATGTTCTCATGTTCTATCAGCGAAAAGATGTCGGGTATCTGGGTATGGTTGTATCCGGTTATGGTCAGCCGGAGTGATACCCTGATATCCCTGGCCACACAGGCACGGATGCCTTCCAGCGCCTGCCTGTAGGCGCCGTCCATGCCGCGGAAGCGGTCGTTGGTTGAACTTGTGCCGTCCAGGCTGATACCCACTTCGGCGAAACCCGTTTGAGCGATTTTATCGGCTGTTTGCGCATCAATCAGCGTGCCGTTGGTGGACAGGGCGATGCGCATGCCGAGGCCCACAGCATGACGCGCCAGCTCGAACAGATCTTGCCTCAGCAGGGGTTCGCCGCCGGAAAAAAGTATGACCGGCACGTTGAACTCGGCCAGGTCTTCGACGAATTGTAGGCCCTGCTTTGTATTCATCGAGGGTGGTTCAGCACGGCTGCTGGATCCGGCATAGCAGTGTATACAGTTGAGGTTGCACTGGCGGGTGCAATTCCAGACCACCACTGGCCCCGGCTCCACCCCGGCCTTCCCCGGCTCACGGTAGCGAAGGTTGTCGCCGGGGCTTATCGTCCCGCAGAGCAGACGAGATATGGATATCATGTCCTTCCCGCTCCGCCGGTATACTTCTGGTGTTCGTCAATCATGGCGATAAGAGTCATATCGATCAAGTGGTTGGCAAGCGGTATGGCCCCTGCAATGCGGCCTCCGCGCGCCTCGCGCTTGCCTGCCAGTCCGGCTGCCGCCTGTATGATCAGCTCACGGTGCGTGAGGAAAGCCTCCGTGGCTTCAGTCAGGGGCATTCCCATCTCAGCCAGCAGACGGCCGAAGCCCCTGCCCGTATCGCGGGCAGCGGAAAGGGATTCCTCCCTTCTGGCAGGCTCGCTGACATATCTGGCAGTCAGGGTAAGCAAGCGGCGGCCCAGCTCAGCCAGCTTCATCTGGTGCTCCCTGCACGGCTTTACAGCCTGCGCAGACCTGTCAAAGAAGCCGCGCGCTATCTCCCTGTGACGCGGTGTGGTGTCTTCCAGCTCGCTGACCAGGTCCCGGATGCCCAGCATTTTCTGCCCCGAACGCGTGAGCTTCTTCAGATCGGATTTTGAATAACGCCTGTGTCCGCCCGGTGTTACGAACGCGCTGAGCTTGCCCTCGTCCGTCCACTGGCGCAGCGTTGCTTCATTGACACCCAGTATCTGGCTGGCTTCACGTATGCTGATCAGGTCTGTTTTCTTCATTAGGGGGGCTCTATACGCAGCTATAGATCGTACGAAGATATATGGTATAGAAATCTATAGAAAATTGCAATTTTCTATAGAATCAGGCAGTTGAGGCTGTGCGCATCGGCAGTGATGTTAGGGTTCCATCTGCAGCTCAATTTTTTCGACCTTGGCGTAGTCTTTCTTGTAGAAGAAAGAGCCGGCGAAGAAAAGAGCCGCTGCGACGACCAGATAGATGGGTAAAAAGGTCATGGCCGTGTGTATGCCGTAAGCATCGGAAAAGGCCCCTGTTACTATGGGACCCAGCGATGAGCCTAAAAGGTGCTGGATGACCACCGCCAGGGCGACGGAAGTGGCGCGTAGCCCGGCGTGCACCACATCCTGACAGACGGCCAGCGCGGCCGGTATGAAGCTGGTGATGGCGATGCCCACCAGCAGCAGCATAAGATACTGTCCCATACCCTCGAGCAATGAAAACGAAAGGTAGACGAAGACGGCAGTGATTAGAATGGAGATGGCCGAGAAAAGCAGCCGCGCCCGCAGGTCTTTTTTATACCACATGTCGGCCAGAAAACCGCCCAGCGGCGCACCTACGATTGCCAGGGCCATAATTGCGCTGGCGCGCAGTCCGGCCTGGTCCTCGGCGATACCTCCTATGCGGTAGAAATAGGTCGGCAGCCAGGTGATGATCGAGGTGGTCACAAACACGACAGCGGCGAATCCGAGGTAAGTGAACCACAGGCTGGGAGTTCGCAGGAATTCCCTGCTGATATCGCCGAAGTTCATTTTTTTCTTGCTCGCGCCTTCGTCCACTGTTTTGACCAGCTCTACGGTCTTGTAGTCCTTGACGAAGAAAAACATGATGGCCACGATCAGTCCGGGTATGGCCACCAGGCCGAATGCATGCTGCCACCCCAGCGATTTGGCGATAATCCCGCCCAGGGCGATGCCCACTGCGCTTCCCAGCGGTATGGAGGCATTCCATATGCCTAACATGCGTGCGCGCTTTTCCTCGGGATAGATACCCGAGATCATGGCCGAACCGCCAGGAGCATAGCCCGCCTCGCCGATGCCGATAGCCGTCCGGGCGCCGAAGAGCGCTTTGAAGTTGGGCATGAAGGCGCAGGCCGCCGTAGCCAGGCTCCAGAAAACGCCCATCAATCCGATGGTCTTCTTGCGGCTCCAGCGGTCAACCAGTATGGATACGGGGAAGGTGAAGATGAGGATAGACCAGTAGACTGCCGAGACCAGCATGCCGCACTCAGCGTCAGATATGCCCCAGTCCCTTTGTATAAAAGGGAAGAGGGAGGTTACCACGGTGCGGTCCACGTAGTCGAAGAAATAGAGCAGGAAGAGCAGGACGAATATATACATCCGGGAAGCCGAAGACAGATCATACCGTTTAACGCCGGACTGATTATTCATCCTGCTCCTCCAATCGTTATTTGTTTTATCTTGAGTCGCCGCAGCGGTCATTCAGTGAGAGGCAGCTATTTCTTCTTCAGGTGGAGCAGTTCCCTGGCCTCTTCCACCGTGGCAATTTCGAAATCCAGCTCGCGTGCTATCCTGACCGCCTTCTCAACCAGTTCGGCGTTGGACTTGGCAAGCTCACCGTGGGAGATATAGATGTTATCCTCGAGGCCGACACGAACGCTGTCGGCGCCCAACAGCATGGCCAGGGTAATCATGGGGAACTCGTCCTTGCCGATTCCCAGCGCCTGCCACTTGGCATTGGGGAACATCCTCTTGCCTTCCTCTGAGATATACATGAGTTGCTTTGCCGTAGCTGGCTGTCCGCCGGCAACGCCCAGCGGATAATCGATGTGGAACGGCATGTTCTTGTCGAAAACACCCTCTTCACACAGGGCCATGGTGTTGTACAGGTGGCTGACGTCCCAGATCTCCAGCTCCATACCCCAGCCCCTCTCCAGGATGCCCTTGATGATTTTCCTCTGAAAGGGAGGAGTATTGCTGAAAGTGGAAAAACCATATTTGCCGATGGACATATCGAAGGTACCCATATTGAGAGTGAGCATGTCCGGCTCGGGCTTGATATCCAGCAGTTTCAGTTTCTGCTCTTCGGAAGCCGGGATGATCTGCCATGTTGTCGTGTCCACCCAGGCGCCGATCCCTCCTCCCGCTTCGATCACGATCGGGCACTTCTCGCGGATACGCGCGACCACATCACCCCAGACCTTGATATCAGGTGTTGCCAGCATATGTATGGGGTCCCTGGCGTGGATATGGCAGAGGGTGGCGCCGGCGTTATACGAACGGTATGCCTCCTCCGCGACTTCTTCGGGTGTTATCGGCAGATAAGGCGTTCTTTTGCCGAGATTGGGTAAATTTGGCGTTTTTTCGTGCAGCGTATTGGAGCCGAATGGTGCTACCTGGATGATGAGTTTCTTTGCCATGAGTCGTGGTACCTCCTTTGTGTATAAAATGTTATTTGATATAGGCTGTTATACTATCGAATTCCTTGAGATTCTCCAGGGAGGGCTTTCTTTTTCCCTCCTCTATCTCTTTAATCACTCGTGTCACCATCTCGTTGGCCGGTGTTCTCAGTCCGACTTCTTTTCCCTTTCTGACCACGTAGCCGTTGACGAAATCGACTTCGGTCTTGCGTCCTTTTTCGATGTCCTGCCACATGGACGGCTTGGTGGCCTTATGGTTGGCGAACCCGATCTCCATCAGTTTAGACGCCTTCTCGAAGTCCTCCTTATTGCGTACGAGGACGACGGAAGGCGACACGCCCATCAGGTCTGCGAATTTTACCCCCGCCTTGATGCCAACATTATACGTCTCCGTTATGACGGTGAGCGCCACCTTGCGGGCTGTCTCGTTTTCAATCACACCCCCGTATGTCAGCCCTGCCGTTGTGCCTACGCCTGTCAGTGAAACGGTAATCAGCAGCTTGGTCCAACGGTCCCCGATGATGTTGTCCGAAACCTCGGTGTTGAAGGCCTTGGAAAGCAGGGCAGCCGTATCTTCCACTATTTTGCTCTTTCCCGTGGGCCACTGCCCGATGATGAATCCACCGTCCGTCGTCTGCATCAGCTGGCCCGGGCCCTTATTGGTGCTGCCCCAGGTGATGCTGCAGGCGATTGTGCGCTCGACGCCGACTATTTTTGATATGGTCTCCTCATTGATGCCGTTCTGCAGCGAGACGACGGGTGCAGCCTTTGATATCACTGGCAGTACCGATTTAAGCGCATTTTCAGTGTGCAATCCCTTGACTGCCAGCAGGACGATATCAGCCCAACCGGCGTTTTTCTTGTCCACGAAATCGCCGGGCAGCATGGCCTTGACAGGCACGGTCAGATCTCTGAATCCGCTTATCTCGAGCCCGCTGTTCATACGTTTAACATGCTCTTTATCGGCGTCCAGTACTATCACGCTTAATCCCTGTTTGGTTAACAGTGCCGCGGTGATGCCGCCGATGGCGCCTCCGCCCACCACTAAAATCTTATTGAATCCCATGGGTGTGAGTACCTCCTTTCGTCCCCGCGGGACGGTTTGTCACTATCTCCAGCAGTTTACGGTCGATCTCCTGCATGGTTTCGTCGCGGCTGCGGCCGCCGTAGTCATAAAATCCCCTGCCTGTCTTCATGCCGAAGTGGCCGGCCTGCACCAGCTCACGCAGGTGGGCGGCGCGAGGGTCATTGTGCGCGTTGGGGTCAAAGTTCAGTATCGCCTGCCAGATCAGGTCCAGTCCGATCAGGTCCATGGTCTTGAAAGGCCCCATAACCGAGAGGCGTGGCCCCAGGCCCTGTGTGAAGGCAAAGTCTATCTCCTCCAGGGTGGCTACTCCGCGTCCCAGGAAATCAAGCGCCGCGGCCATTATCGCCATGTTAAATGAGTTGACCAGATAGCCGGGCACAACCTTGTCGCAGATAATGGGTCTCTTGCCGATTCGTTGCAATAGGTCAATGGTGTCTTTAAACGTCTTACCGGATGTGGCGCTGCCGCGGGCCACCTCGACTATCGGCATTACCTCGGGGGGATTGATGAAATGAGCCAGGATGGTTCTATCCTTGTTTGAGACCTTTTCCGCTATGCTGTCGATGGAGAGAGTCGACGAGTTGCTGGCCAGAATTGCGTGCGGCGGGCAGACCTTCTCCAGGTCGGCGAATATGCTGCTTTTAACTGGTAGCTCCTCCTTCACGGCCTCGATAATGAAGTCGGCCTTGCCCGCGGCTTCTTCTATTGATGTGGTCAGTCTGATCCCCTTCGCGATATCTTTGCGGTTGCGCCCGCCTGCAACGGTGTTGCCATCTAACAGGCGCGCCATGGAATTAATGCTGTTTGAGGCGCGCTCAAGTGCGGCGGGGTCAATATCGGCCAGCGCTACGGAGTAACCGTGGCGTGCGAAGGATACGGCTATACCCGGGCCCATTACGCCCGCCCCGATGACGGCGATATGCTTAAATCCGGGCATTACTTATCGGCTTCTCCTGATCACACCGGGCTACAGCAAACTGGCCGGCTTGATCTTTCCTCTCGCTTTCTGGATATAGTAGAGTGCAAGTCCCACGATGATGGCCAGAACGAACAGTATAATAGGCCAGTAGACCTTCTGCATCAGCATGAACACGATCAACAGCAGCATGAATATTACGTTCAGCACGGCGGCGAAAATTGCCGTGAAGGATACGAGCCCGGGCTTGAATTTATATTGCGACAATTTAACCTCTTCGGGGTGGGTCTTGTGCAGTCTTGATACCGCTATCAACACCAGTGTGACCATCCACAGCATGCCGAAGTTGAGCATGGCGCCGTAGATGGCCAGGCTCTCGCCGGCCAGCAGGAGCGTGATTACGGTCAGCGCCCATGGCAGTGTGAGCCCCCAGTGCGGTGTGCCCCAGCGCTTGTTGATATCAGCCAGAAACTTGGGGAAAAAGCCGTCCTGCGCATAGACCATGACATAACGGCCGGAGACGGTCATCAGTGCGTGCAGAGTGGAGATGCAGGCCATCACGGCGCCGCCGATGATGAAGAAGAAGAACCAGAAGGAATTGGCGCCGAAAATCTGCCTGCTCACAGCGCCCAGGTCCTTGGATGCTGCCAGCTGGTCCCAGGGCATGACGCCCACTGCGACAAGCTCGACGAAGAACGTGAGCAGGAAAACTCCTACCATTGCCAGGAAAAGCCCGCGGGGGACGGTGACCTTGGCATTCTTGACCTCGTCACCCAGCTCGATGCCGAAGAGGCCGCCGGCTATCAGCGTGTAGCAGATGGCTGCCGCTGCAATCAATCCCACGGTCACCCCCAGGGTGGGAGGCATACCGGGAAACTTCAGGTTACCGGTGAACATGGTCGAGAAGTTGGACCACTCGATCTGCGGAAAACCGCCGAAAATGAAGGCCAGCAGGGCAACGATCAGCAGGAACACCATGCCGAACTGCACCCAGGCGGTGGGTTTGATGCCCACTATGTTGATTATATAGAAGACGGTGATCGATATTATGGCGATCAGCACCACCCAGGAGATGCCCAGGCCGGGCACCATCGCAGGGGCGTCGGGGAACAGCATCATGAGGAAACGCGCATTCGTGATGGCGAAGAGGGGTAGGCCGCCCAGCGGTACGGCCACCAGCAGCACGATAACGGTCGCCACCGCCAGGGGGTAGGAGGCCAGCTTGCTGTATTGGTAACTGGCCGCCGACTTGGGCGCGATGGAGGTAATCAGCATGTAGGGTATTATGGCCAAAAAGACGGGTAGTGAGCATATTAACTGCGCGATGATAATGGATGGGCCGGTCAGGCCGGCGGCGACCGTTGTTAATGTGAACAGCGAGCCGCCGATGTTCAGGCCTATCATGAGGAAAACCAGCAGTAGTAGAGTGAGCTCTTTTCTGAGTATGCCCTGGCCTTGCTGTGTGTCTTCTGTCATCCCTGTCAACTCCTTCGTCTTATTTGTGGCTGCTGAGAAAAGGGTGGGTCAAGGCATTATACAATTTCCGTATCCCCTGTCAATATACTTGTATGAACAACATTTATATCTATTATTTATAAATGCTGAATGCTGCGACAAAAGCCTGCCGGCTATTCTGTATGTCCTTTTCGGTCATTACGCCTGACATGTAAACGTGGCCGGGCAGCACCACCGCGCCCGGATTGCCCAGCAGCAGCCCCAGCCTTATCATCAGGTCGAACTCAAAAACCTCAAGCACCTGGCCCATGTCGAACTTTCCGTTCAGGCCGAAATGCACGATGCTGTAGATAGCGTGGGCTGAGACGTCCATCTTGAGCTCGGTTGCCACCTCGTTGATCAGTTTCGCCAGGTCGGCGGCCCGGTCGATGGAGTTCTGTATATAGTTGCCTATCTCGAGCTCCTCGATGAAAGCGATGCCGGCCGCCATGGCCAGCGGGTGAGCGCAGAATGAGCCCATGGGGAAGAGCGGGCCGAAGTGCTCGGCCCTGGGGTCCAGCGCGCCGACTACCGACATCACGTCCTCGCGTCCGCCCACTGCTCCGATGGGTATACCCCCGCCGACCGGTTTGCCCAGGCAGGTCAGGTCCGGCGTTATGCCCAGTAATTGCTGTACCCCGCCTATGGACACCCTGAAGCCGGTGGCCACCTCATCGAATACCAGCAGGACGTTATATTTGGTTGTAAGGTCGCGCAGCTGCTTCTGGAAGCCCTCGACAAGCGGCGTGCCGCCTGAGGAGGCGCCCAGCGGCTCCAACACGACAGCTGCTACCTGGTCCTTGTTGTCCTTAAGCGCTTTCTCCACAATGCCGATATCGTTGGGCGGCAGGTTGATCAGGTTGTCCCAGTGGTTGTTGGGTATGCCTGCTGTGAAAAGAGTGCCGGAGCCGGCCGCCAGAGCATCGTAAGAAAGTACGCCGTTCCATCCATGATGATGGCCGGCAAACTTTATAATTTTGTTTTTACCGGTGAATGCCCTCGCTATCTGGCAGACCAGTTCGGTAGCCTCGTTGCCGGAGTTGACGATTTTAATTTTCTGAATGGACGGGTAATGCTGCATTACCTTCTGCGCCCACCTGGTGGCAAGCTCCTCGCACATCTCCAGGTGAAAGCCGTATTTATCCAGCGCCTTGTCGATGGCCTTTCGTATGGCCGGCGCCTTGTGCCCGATGTATGAGATGCCCTGGTCGATGAACATGTCGATGTATTCGTTGCCGTCCACATCATAAAGGCGCGATCCTTTGGCGTTGTCGATAAAGAGAGGATAAGGCCTGTGCCAGATCATGTAGGCAGGCGCGCCCATGGGCACTATGAACTTGCGTGACTCCTCGTTGAGCTTCCTGGATTTAGGGGTTTTCTTCTCGTAGGTGGCTATTACTTCTTTGTATCTCTCGTCGCTCAGTTTAGGTATGCTCATTTTCACCCCCCTCTGTCCGCCCGGCCGGGTGGCCTAAAAGATGGCGGACATCGTCATTTTAATCCACTGTGTTACAAAAAACAACTATTTTGTATAAATTGTTTAACAGCAGCTTCGGCACAGGTATTGTGCTGCTCCTTCGGCTGAGTTATACTTACCATAAAGCGCAACTCGAGAAGTTGATGAAGAAGGGCAACCTTAATAAGAAGTCCGCGGGGCACAAATTCGGCCAGCGCTGGCTGACGGACCTGTTAAAGCAGGTCAGGTCGGGTGAGCTCTCCCTGCATGATGCCGTCGATCAGCTCAGCGTCCTGCCTTATGAGGACATGATGCATGCCAAGCTCGACCACCACCGCAGCCTGCGCACGGGATTCCCCGAGGTCGTTTTCGGGCCGGGCAAGACCAGGGAGCAGCTGGTCGGCATTGCTGAACGCCTGGCGTTGCTCTCCGGTAGAGTTTTAATCACGCGTGTTGACGTGGATGCATTCAAAGTAGTCGAAAAGAAATTACCTGACGCCGTATATAATGCGGACGCACGGGCTATCATCATTGACCGCACGGCAAAGAAGGCGGGTAAACCGGGCATAACTGTGGTAACAGGTGGAACCGCGGATATTCCTGTGGCCGAGGAGGCTGCAGTCACGGCGGAGATGATGGGCAATAAAGTCGAGCGCATCTTTGATGTGGGTGTGGCCGGAATCCATAGGCTTTTCGATCATTTGGAACAGGTCAGAAGCGCCCGGGTGATTGTGGCGGTGGCCGGTATGGACGGCGTGCTGCCGGCGGTGCTGGGCGGGCTGGTGACCTGTCCCGTCATCGCGGTGCCCACCAGCGTCGGCTACGGGGCAAACTTTAAAGGCATCGCGCCCCTGCTGACCATGCTCAACAGCTGCGCGCCGGGCGTCGCCGTGGTTAATATCGATGGAGGATTCAACGCCGGCTACCTTGCCGGACTGATCAACAGATGAGAATGCGAAAACTGAATGTTGAAAGCGGAATCGCAGACAAAACCGGCCACCTGGAAAACATCATAGATAAAATGGGCTCCGCTATTGTGGCATATTCTGGCGGAGTGGATAGCACGTTTTTATCCGTCACTGCTTTCGGAATTCTTAAGGATAAGGCGCATATTGTACTAGCAAAATCTCCCCTGATGGAGCCGGAAGAATTCGTTGCGGCTAAAAAGCTTGCAACATCGCTCAAATTGAAGCTGACGGTGATAGAGTTCAATCAGCTCGATATACCGGACTTCGCCGTCAACAACAAGGACCGCTGCTATCACTGTAAGCTGAATATGCTGGGAATACTGAATGAGACCGCCCGGGCAAAGCGTATAAGGTACGTGTGCGACGGCACCAACTACGATGACCTCGGCGATTTTAGACCTGGCCTGGTGGCGATTGCTGAGCTCGGTGTGCGCAGTCCGTTGGCGGAATCTTTCCTGACCAAGCGGGAGATCAGGTCTTTGGCCAGAAAGAGAGGACTGCCGAACTGGCAGAAACCGGCTAATCCCTGCCTGGCTACCAGGATACCTCACCGCACACCGATCACACATGACATCATTCGGCAGATATCGGCGGGCGAGTCTTTTATCAAAGGATTGGGGATAGAGCATGTAAGGTTACGGCATCACCGCAACATAGCCCGGATCGAGGTTGATCAGAGCGGATTTGCCAGGCTCATGAAAAAGGACAACCGGGAGGCTGCCGTCGAGGCGCTGAGTAAACTCGGCTATAAGCATGTCACGCTCGACCTGGCGGGCTACCGGATGGGAAGCATGAGCAGGTAGTGCGCTAAAAAGGATCAGGATTTCGATGGCAAATACAGCATATTTCGACCTTTACGCCGGCTGCAGCGGCGATATGATACTGGGTGCATTGCTTGATGCGGGCCTACCCAGGTCGGACCTTGAGAAAGAGCTGGCTAAACTCCCCTTGGAGGGATATCGGATAGCAGCCGAGAAGGTTAAAAGAGGCGCACTCAGGGCAACCTGGGCCCGGGTCATTATCGATGACGACGTTAAACAGCCGGACCGCTCTTACAGCGATATCGTTGATTTAATAGCAGGCAGCCGCCTTGCGGATCAGTCGAAAAAGAAGGTGCTGGACATTTTCCGCAACCTGGGTGAGGTGGAGGCTGAAATACACGCTACAAAGCTGGAACTGGTGCATTTCCACGAGATAGGGTCGGTGGATTCCATCGTGGATATATCCGGGGCTGTAATCGGATTGGACCTCATGGGTATTGACCGGTGTTATGCCTCGCCGTTTCCCATCTCGGAAGGCTCTATCGAATGCCGCCACGGCGCATTACCGCTGCCCGCGCCTGCCACACTGGAGCTTCTGGCCCGTCGTAAGGCGCCGGTGGTGAAACCCTGTCATGCAGCCATGCTGGGCAGAGAGCTGGTGACCCCTACCGGCGCAGCCATCCTGACGAGCCTGGCGGATTTTAACAGGCCCCATCTGAACCTGGAGAAGATAGCCTATGGCGCCGGCAGCATGAATGCTGTGGAGTATCCCAATGTCATGCGGCTGTGGATAGGGAAATCGTCGGGGCATGATGTCCATGAGGACATGGTGCTACTGGAGACGAATATCGACGACATGAACCCTCAGATCTATGACTATGTTATGGAGAGGCTTTTTACACAGGGCGCGCTGGACGTCTGGTTCACGCATATACAGATGAAGAAGAACCGTCCTGCAGTGATGCTGAGCGTGCTCTCCCCCGCTGCTGCCGAGTCAAAGCTGGCAGAGACAATTATGCGAGAGACTTCCACCCTTGGTATACGAGTCCGGCCGGTATACAGACATATCGCCGGCCGGGAGCTGGTTGAGCTCGAATCGAGCTACGGCAAAGTCAGGGTAAAGGTCAAACGCTTCGGGGATGAGATCATCAGCATCGCTCCTGAATACGACGAATGCAAGAAGATAGCGGCAAGTAAGGGTATTCCTCTGAGGGACATTTACCGGACGATTGAGGCCGAGGCGCGCAGGCTGATTAAATAGCAGTTTACCAGGGATCGATAAACGTACGTCCGGATGCCTCCGGGATTTTTTCCTGAACCGAATTCAGGCTGCGCATAATCCAGCGGCGTGTCTCGGCGGGATCGATCACTGCATCGATTTCCATATAGGATGCCATATTCAAGCCCTTGCCCATGGCGTAGGCCTGCTCCACGAAAAATTTATAGGTTGCCTCCCGCTCGGCAGGGTCCTTTATAGCTTCAAGCTCTTTTTTAAAGCCATGTTTAACTGCTCCTTCCAGCCCCATGCCCCCGAACTCCCCGGTCGGCCAGGCAATTGTGAAAAATGAATCATGGAAGCTGCCCGCCGCCATTGCCATGGCGCCCAGACCGTATCCCTTGCGCAGAACGATGGTAAAGTATGGGACGGTCATATGTGCCCCGACCACGAACATGCGGCAGACATGACGCACCTGCGCTCGTTCCTCAATCTCGGGCCCGACCATGAATCCCGGAGTATCGCACAGTGAAAGGACGGGAAGGCGGTGCACATCGCAGAGCTGGAGAAAGCGTGCCGCCTTGTCGGCGTCGTCCGCCTCAATAGCTCCTCCCATATGTCTGGGATCATTGGCGATCAAACCGAAGGGCCTGCCCTCGATACGTACCAGTGCTGTAACCATACCGAGTCCGAAACGCGGCCTTATCTCAAGTACGGACCCTGTATCCGCCAAGCCTTCAATCACTTTCCTGACATCATAAACCCGTAACCTGTTCTCAGGTATCAGCCAGCGCAGACTGCGCTGGTCGGCGGATTCCCAGGTGGGTATCGATCCCTGGAAATAGGACAGGTATTTTCTGGCAACCGACACTGCCTCAACCTCATCGGCGACCTCTATGTCCACCACGCCGTTACGAGTTTGAACATCGATAGGGCCGATTTCCTCAGCTTTGACAACGCCCAGCCCTCCTCCCTCGATCATGGCAGGGCCGCCCATGCCGATATTGGATCGCCGGGTGGCGATAATAACATCGCAGCAACCCAGCAGTGATGCATTGCCGGCGAAACAGGGGCCCTCAACAATACCGATGAGGGGTACCTTGCCGCTCAGGGCCGCAAAACGGCTGAAGGTGGTGAGATCCAGCCCGGCCACCACGTTGGCATCGGTGTCGCCCGGCCGGCCGCCGCCGCCTTCGGCGAAGAAAACGGTTGGGAGTTGCCATTGATTGGCTATCTGCAACATCCGATCCATCTTCTTGTGGTTGAAAAGACCCTGAGTGCCGGCCAAAACGGTGAAATCGTAGGCCAATACCATGCAGCGTGACCTGTCTTCGTCGAACAACTCACGGTTTACAGTGCCGATTCCCGTGATAAGCCCGTCGGCGGGCGTTTTCCTGATAAGCTCGTCCAGCGGACGCCGGCTGCGCTGTGCAGCCACGATCAGGGCACCGTACTCGATGAAGCTGCCGGGATCACACAGGTCCCCCACATTCTCGCGTGCCGTGCGCCTGTTCTTGCTGCGCCTTTTGGCGACAGCCTCGGGACGATGCTCATCCAGTGTAAAAGAATGCCGTTTGATCACCTCGGCCAGATCGGAACGGATAACGTCAAGGTCGAATTCGCTTTCAGTGGTCTTAACATCGGCGCTGACCTCAGCTTCCTCCATGAAAAGCAGGGGTGATCCGATTTGCACGTTTTCATTCAGTGACACGCAGATCGCGCGCACGTATCCGCTGCAAACCGCCGTTATGACGTGTTCCATCTTCATTGATTCCAGTACGACCAATTTTTGGCCGGCTGTAACGACATCTCCTTCGATGACCTCGATATCCACCACGCACCCCTGCATGGGCGATTTCAGTGCTATGGTTCCCGGAGGTGCCGGGTGCTTCTCAAGGGCGGCTTCATTTGACGGCACAGACCGGCCGCCGGAGAAAAACCGCTCCTTCCATTTATTCGGGGTCGACGCCAGAGCAGCGGCATTGTCCTCGATGAAACGTGTGTGGATATCGTTATTCTCCACTTCCTGCCTGGACAACAGGTTGATCAGGAATGATATATTCGTTTCTACGCCCTCAATGCGGAACTCCGGCAGAGCTCGCCGCATCCGGACAACCGCATGCTGATATTTATCTGAACGAGATGTGATAATCAATTTAGCCAGGAGTGAGTCGAAGGCAGGATTAGTGGCATAGCCGCTGTATCCGCAGCCATCCACCCTGATGCCCGGGCCGGACGGTGCCTCATAGACGCTGATGCGGCCTGTCGAAGGTATCACATTGCCGGTTTCATCCATGCGCTCCAGGTTTATACGCGCCTGTAGAGCGTAAATGCGAGGATGACGCGCGTCATGCACAAGGCCGAGGTCTGAGAGGGTTTTCCCTCCGGCTATCTCTATCTGTGCCCTGACAAGGTCGATGCCGGTGACTTCTTCCGTTACGGTGTGCTCAACCTGCAACCGGGGATTGGTTTCCAAAAAGGCAAAGAAAGGTTTGCCCTCGGAGGAGCAGTCGACCAGGAACTCGAAGGTGCCGAGGCTGATGTAATTCACGTGCCTTGCCATCCTTAGAGCTGCGTCTGTCAATGCAGCACGCAGTTTGTTGGAAATGGAAGGGCTCGGTGCAATCTCGATCAACTTCTGCCCGCGTCTTTGCAGAGTGCATTCGCGCTCTCCCAGATGAATAACCTGTTTACCATCTCCGATTACCTGGATCTCGATATGCCTGGCCCGCGGCATAAGCTGTTCGATGTAAACGTCCTTGACTCCGAAAGCTGTTTCAGCTTCCGAGCGGCAGCGGTTATAGGCTTCTCCCAGGTCATCCAGCCTGTAGACGGGACGAATTCCTCGGCCTCCTCCTCCCATGACCGCCTTTACGACAACTGCTGTATCTTTACCCAGTGACCTAAAAAAAGCCGATGCCTCTTTAAGACTGACCGGTCCCACGCTGCCGGGCATCACGGGAACGCTGCATTCTCCGGCTAAGTGGCGGGTTCGTGCTTTGTCCCCGAACAGTCTCAACGTTTCCGCAGGTGGTCCGATGAAGGTAAGATTTGCCTGCGCGCAAAGTTGCGCAAAGTCGGGGCTCTCGCTCAGAAAACCGTAGCCGGGATGCATAGCATCGCATCCGGCCTTAAGCGCCAGCGAAATAAGCTGCTGCTTGTCCAAATAAGCGCTCGCCCCTTTCCCTTTCAAGGCATAAGTGCTGTCTCCGGACATTACGTGCAGGGATTCTGCGTCATCCTGGGAATAAACGGTGATTGCCTGGATGCCCAGATCGGATGCCGCCCGCGCTATCCGTATGGCTATCTCACCCCGGTTGGCGATGAGGATTCTGTGCAATTTCATCGCAGATCGAATCAGGTATATCCAACCTCCACTCAGATATAAAAGTATAGCAGAGTTGTCAATGGAAAAAGTCGGTGGACTGTATGATGATGGAAGCGACCTCAAGTAAGGATTTAGCCAGTAGCATTTTATGCTGAGCGACTCTGGCCTGGCTTTGCTGGCCTGTCTACAGATTAATGGTATCCGAAGGATTGTCCACGGCAAGAAATAGAAGCAGGTATTCTTTGACATGCCTGGTAATCAGGAAGTTTTGTTTGACATGCTCGCGGCCGTTTTTACCCAGCCAGGCTGCATATTCAGGGTTGCTCAGCAGCTGTTTGAGAGCATAGGCTGCGCCGTCAACGCTGTGACAGAGAAGTCCTGTAACCTTGTTTCTCACCTGCTGAGGTATGCCACCCACAGCGGTGGCTACCACCGGCTTGCCTTTCCATAGCGCTTCGCTGATGGTAAGGCCGAAACCCTCTTTGAGCGATTTCTGAAATACCACTGTGGCAGCCCTCTGTAAAGCGTTTATCTCAAGGTCGCTGCCTGGAGGGATGGGAAGTATATTTATATCGGGGTCGTTGCCGGCGCATTCTCTTACGTCTTCCAGAACACGTGTCGACTCCGGATCATCCGTGGCCGTTCCTCCCGCCAGCACCAGCTGGCAATCGATACCTTTTCTGACCATCCTGAATGCCTGAATCACTCCCACAGGGTCTTTCAGATAATCAAACCGTGAGATTTGAACAACCATTGGCTTGCCGTTGTCCAACCCGTATTTATTTAGCACCGACTGTATCTCCGATTGCGACATCTCCCGGTTTTTATCGCTCAGCGGATCTATGGAAGGGGAGATCATATATTGTTTGACCGGAAGCTGCTGGGAGAATTCGGGGGCGGAGAATACTGTGGCATCGTATCCGACAACGTATTTCCTGAGGAATTTCCATACTTCTTTGTCCGGGTGCGAAACATCGACATGACAACGCCAGATCCATTTGCCTCCGCATGCTTCTTTTCTCTCTATCAATATAATCGGCTGAGGATCATGAATGTAAAATATATCGGCATTCAAAGCCATGTTTTCATTGTTTCTGCGGCTCGTCTCGATAAAGATGTTCAGGTCATCTTTGGTGAATGTTTCTTCCTGGCCGTGAAGTGCGTTGTGAAATTTTTTAGTCACATTGAAAAATTCCTCATCACCCTCAATTACGTCCCAGGATGCATCGACTCCCAGCTGTTTCAGAAGCGGAACCATACGTGCGAGAATCTCCGCCACTCCGCCACCCGAGAAAGTGGAATTTATATTTTGCACTTTTCTGCCCGTTAGATGAGTACCCAGAATCTTCAGTTCATCGATTATGTTCTTGCCAACAATGGGCTGGTAATCCTCCAGCCTGTTTTTATACCGGTTGATTATCGCATTATCCATATTATTCCCTATTTAATTCGTTTCTCAATGAGCTGAATAATTTCTGAACGCAACCCCTCGAGAGTAGTGGTATAAGGCACGAGGTTGTCGATCTTCTCGGCAAGGTCGGACTCACCAAATGAGTCCCTGATCCATACGGAGAAATCGTTGGAACGCCTTTGCAGCCGCAACCTCGATTCGAACACATGATAATACAGGGAATCCAGGGTGATCTTGCGCAGGACCTCCACGAACTCGCGCAGGTCTGTGGCGAAGTAATTGGTCGGAGCGATGATATTCACCACCTTCACGAAATGAAATTCCCGCTCTGCCTGGGTAAACCTGATGCCCGGGTTTTCTATCATATAATGTTCCATAACCGAGATCAGGGCGTTTTTTAACGAAGCAAGGCTGGTGAACTCAAAGGTATCTATATTGGCGAGTTGCTCCGACAGTATGGGATTGTCCAGGGCATCTCCCACCCATAATGCGAAATCGTTTGCAGGCTCGGGATTGAGATATTGATATTCCTCCAGAAAGTGGTGTGTATGGTAATACACAATTGAGTCCGGCGCCGCTTTGAGTATGTTTACCAGTGCGATCAAATTGGTCGCTTTCAGCCCCGTGAGTTCCTTCAGGTGCAGACGAGTATAAAAATGAAACTGTTCTGCGGCTTTCTTGAGCGGACGACCATAATTGACAATGGTTTCTCTGACCAGTTTGCTGTTGGGTATAACGATGGTAATCTGGTCCGGTGTTTTGACGACAACATTTCTCCATCCTATGTCGGTAACATAGCCTGCATCACCGGAGCCGATTCTGATGAAGTCGCCCTCTTTAACTAGGCGGCTGGCGGAGATTTCAAACCCGGAGAATATATTCAGTATCGCGTCACGCGAGGCCAGAATAATCACGAGCATGATAATGGCAACCAAAAGTATTAAAGGGGTCAGCGGCCAACCCCAGTAGTCGAGCAATATCAGTAATCCGACAACAATCAGGGTAGAGCGTAAAGCGATCATAATATATTTTGCCGGCCGCTTGACGTTCTTAAACTCGCTCAGGTGAATGCTCAGGAGCCTTTCACTGAGGATGATCAGCAGCCAGATAATGGAAATAATGAAAATGCTGGCAACTATCTTGATAGTTAAAGTTTTATTGTCTTCCGGTATGCTGGAAAATGCGATAGCAACATACAAACCGAGCAAAATAAACCAGAAGAAGAAAGGTCCGCGTGTAGTCTGAATCAGCACCTCGCGTCCTCCCCATCCTGATCTGGTTAAAGACCTGTTCAGATTGGTGTAAAGCACACGCCTGGCCCACAAGCCTATGATGCAGAAGGCCAGGAAGATCGCCAGCGGCACCACCACCAGTAGCCAGTTCTGTTGAAACCACTCGATCATGTTTTTATCCTATGCAATCTTTAATACTTCAGCAAGTACGCTTCTAACCTCTGTCGTATCGTTTAAATAATATGCGGCGCTGGTTTGCTGGCCGGCGTTTCCGATGAGCACCGATATCCCACCCGCATTGTTGATCGTCCGGAACGCATCTTCATCCGTAAGGTCGTCTCCAAAATATATGGACAGGGAGGATGTGCGCAGGTTTTTCGGCAGTAACTTATCCAGTATCAGCTGAACTGCCTTACCTTTGTCCCACATGACTGCCGGCCTTACCTCGTGCACTTTCTTTCCTGATGAGGTCCTGATTTTCCCTCTTTTTCTGCCCAGATCAACGGTATTGTCAAAGATTGCTTTGACCTCTGGCAGTTGCTCGGAATCGACCTGACGGTAATGCACACTCAGGCTCAGTCCCTTGTCCTCCACGACTACTCCTCTTATGCTGGACAGAGTCCTGGATAAGACACGGCTGACTATGCGCATGAAAGATCGAATTTCATCGGTGAGAGGATGAACATATCGTATTCCCGGCCCCTCGATCTCCAGGCCGTGGTTTCCGGCGAAAATAATGTTGTCTATATCGACCATATTACGTATATCCGAGATCGCGCGGCCACTGATAATTCCCACCGTTACGCCCGGCTTGCGGGCAAGCTTCTCCAGCATGTTTTTGGTTTCGTCCGGCAATATTGCCATCTCGGGCCGGTCCACTATCGGTGTCAGTGTTCCGTCGTAGTCGGACAATAGCACCTTGTGTTTAGCGGCCTTCAAGTTCTTCCAGATACCATTCCAATCATTGAAAAGATATTGCATTGATCCTGATGCTATTCACTTGATTTCCACCATGGCTGAGATGATATCGGCCGCCCATCTATAGACGTTGTATTCACGCACCCTCTCGCGCAATTTAGTCATCTTCTCGCTGCGCTGTTGTGGCGGCATCTCTATCGCGGCTCGAATAGTCTCGGTGATATCCTGCACTGAATAAGGGTTGACCAGCAGCGCCTCCTCGAGCTCCCTGGCCGCGCCGGTGAACCTGCTCAGTATAAGAACGCCGTCTCTGTCCGTTCTGCTGGAGACAAACTCTTTGGCGACCAGGTTCATGCCATCATGCAGGGAGCTGACAATACAGAAATGTGCCAGCCTGTTGAAAGCCAGCAATGTGGCGGGTGATTTGTGCTCTTTAATATATATAATAGGCCTCCATCCGTCGGTCTGGTGTCTGTTGTTGATATCCGCAATTAAACCGTCGATTTCGGTATTCAGGTCTTTATACTTCTTGATCTTAGTGCGGCTCGGTTCCCCAAGCTGAAAAAATACCAGCCTTTTCCTGAATTTATATTTGGGATATTTTAGAAGAAGCTGGTCTATAGCCATCAGTCTTTCAGGTATGCCTTTAGTGTAATCTATCCTGTCCAGGCCGATACCGATTATCTCGTCTGTGATCCCGTATTTTAGCTTGATGGCGGCCATCTCGCTTTCAACCTCAGCCATCTGGCTTCTTTCACTGATAGACTCAAAGTCCACGCTGATGGGAAACGGTCTAACGTAAGTCGTATGATTGCCATGAGTAACGGAAAACTTCTCGTTGTCTATCCTGCATTCCAGCGCACGGTCAACGGTTTCAAGGAAGTTGTGACGGTGATAAGCGATATGGAAACCGAGCAGGTCGTTGCCCAGCAGCCCGTAAAGTATTTCATTTTGCCAGGGGCATACTCTGAACGCCTCACGGTTCGGCCAGGGAATATGCCAGAACTGAGCGCTGATGGTTCGTGGATTCTTGGCTTTGATCAGCCTTGATACAAGCGTCAGATGATAATCCTGAATGAAAATAAAGGCTTTGCGATGGCCGATTACTTCCAGAACGGCATCGGCAAAAAGCCTGTTGACGTTTTTATAAGTGTACCAGTCCTCGTCATCGAATTTAGGTCGCTGGAATACTATATGGCAGAGCGGCCACATGGCCTCGTTGGAGAAGCCCATATAATATCTATCGAACTCGTCTTCTGTCAGCCATACTCGTTTTAGTTTATAGCAGCCGGATTCGGGCGGTACGGATACCATGTTCTTGCCGTCAACCACTGCCCTGTCGGCATTGCCGCTACCATGTGCAACCCAGATCCCTCCGCAAGCCTGCATGACCGGATCGAGCGCAGTGGTAAGGCCGCTGGCCGGCACCGCGCACTCGATCCTGTCACCAACGTGGGTATGAATATAAGGCTCTCTGTTTGAAACAACGACAAAAAGGTAATCGGCCAGTTTTTGACTGACCATATTTTGTAAATCGATCTGCTTAAACATATTCCTTCTCCTCATCGGATAATCAGCGCATGATTACTTAGGGTTCTATTGCGCTATTCCGCATTTGAACCAGATATGATTAAATCGGTTCTCCAGATTGAACGCATAGCCGCTGAGAATCCAGGTATTAACCAGAAACTGGAGCAGGGAATAGAAAATGAAAGCTGAAGAAAACGGATCGCCGTCACGCTTAAAATAGCGGGAGGAGGAGCGAGCCCTGATAAGTTGACCGATATGAGCGATATAATGATTTATAGCCCTGAATGCTTCCTTGTTGAGTTGTTCATCTCCCATGCTGATCACCTCAGTGAAGACCTGAAAGAATATGCCGCGCCTCCTTGCTACATTGGACAGGTGCCGCTTTACCCATGAATCGGTATCAGCCGGCCCGGACGCATTGCGGCCTTTTTCAGATGACAAATCACCCAGTAGTACTTTTTCCGCATATCCTATCATGTAGCTGTAGATCGCCCTCTTATTGGGAAAATGCCTGTATATGGCGGCTTCCGAAAGCCCGATTTCCAGCGCGATATTTTTGATAGTTACGTGCTCGCCGCCCAGCTTCACTATCAGCTTCGCGGCCGCAGCCGCAATCTGCTCCCGGCGGAATGCCGACTTTCTCCTGTCGATGCCCCCCTCCTCAAGCATAGTCAGCTCATAGCCAAGCTCAGTAAATATGTGAGTGAATATTCACTAACATTGTAACCGATTTGAACATTTTGGTCAAATGCAGGCTTAAAGAGGGGCGATTGAGCACTTGAGATGGCGGGGTTGTCAGGATGATTCGATCTGTTTCGGCTGTTTGCCGAGATTGCGGAAAAACCATGAATAGAAATTTTTAAACCTGGTTTTGTCGATAATGAATACAAGCAATGAGGTGATAATAATGCTGATCAATATAATGGCATAAGCGGTGTTCTGGATTATCTCTCCACCCTCCATTCCTTGTTGAAAAGGGATGGAGGCCAGAACTGCTGCCGCCAGTCCTCGGGGTATAACTACCGCCAGCATCGTTGCATCCATAATGGGCGTGGCTTTAATAACGGTGAACTTCACAACGGGCGGACGTATTATAAAGATGAGGATGGTCAGAATAAGGCCAACTACTATCAGCCACCAGTTCGCCAGTTGCAGAGAAATGCCGATATACACGAAGAAAAAGGTTTTCAGGATAAATACAAGTTCCGAGAAAAAGGCCTTCTCCGAGATATTAAGGCCGCTAAGCCCCGAATTCGATCCGGTATACAGTTTGGGCAGCTTGAGTGAACTTATATTGCCCAGCGTGATGCCGAAGGCCAGTGCGGCAATAGCTCCGCTGTAGCCCAGCCATTCGGCGATACCGAAAATCACGAAAACGACAGCCGCGGTTGTGAACATCGAGTTTTGCAGGCCGCGCACCTTATTGAATATGTAAGACCAACCGAAAGCGCCGACGGTGCCCATCATGGCAGCCAGTAAAAACGATGCTATCATCTTGCCCATGGTAAGCCCGATATCGAACTGCATTATATCCGTGAGGCCGGCAACATCGATAAAACTTAGAGTAGCAATTACGCAGAATACATCGGTGATCGATGACTCCAATAGCAGAACGGTCTTTCCGTCCTCCTGCATATTAAGCTGACCCAGCATGGGCGCAATAATAGCGGAGGATATCCCTCCCACCACCGATGCCAGAATAAAGGACTTGACGAAACCCAGTCCCGTAAGATAATGAGCGGCAACGCCAACCAGTATCACATTAAGTACGAATGTGGCTGTGGTCAATATTAGGGTCTCTTTATAAGTTTTGCGCAGAGATGAAATGCTCAGGCCTGTGCCGGCCTCGAACAGGATTAAAACAAATGTGACCACTGTGAAAATGGGCCCGACTGCACCGAAACTGGTGGGTGTAGCTATACCGAGCAGAGGTCCCAGTAGAAGTCCTATAACTACCAGAGGCAACACATCCGGTATTCTGGTATGCCGGAATACCGCCTCGAATAAATGGGCGGCAAAAATCAGTACGCCGACCAATCCTATGACAAGAGCTGCATCATGCATTTTATCTAATTAACGTTGCCGCTGAATAATCCGCCGACCGGGCATCGTTTCAGTACTTTAAGATAGGCCTTTTCTGAGTGTCTTGAGCACCGCATTGAACTTTGCCTTCGGATCAAAGCTATAGTTGCTTAGAGTCCATATATTTGATATCCCCTGCATAACACTGAACATTAATAAGGCCGTCGAATCAATGTCAATATCTTTGCGCAGCTTACCGCGGATTATCTCTTTGCGTAATAAAGTCTTTAATTCTTCCACATATTTCAGTATCGTATCATAGATACGGCTGTTCAATTTATCGTCGCCAAGGCTGATAATCTCAGCAATAACCTGGAAAGATATGCCCCGTCTCATCTCGATGGATGATAGATGACGAAGCAAAACGGTCTCAAGCACGTCGCCATTTCGGTTCTCTCGCGTAGTCAAATCGGAAAGCAAGCTTTTCTCGATGTTTTCTACAAGCAGATATAAGATGTCTTTCTTGCTTTTAAAATGCCTGTAAACCGCTGCCTCGGTGAACCCAACTTCCTCAGCGATCCTTCTCACTGTGACATTTTCGCTTCCGACTTCAATGACCAGCTTTCGTGCGGCATTGACTATCTGCTCTTTTCGCGGGACCTTTTTTACGGTGATACTATCCATTTATGGTTATTATGGCGCATTTTATTTGGCTTTGGAGCGCAATAATTATGGCTATTATATACTTTTTTCAGGCGTTATTTAATAGTAGCTGTAATATTTAGAAACAAGGGAATAGAGATAAGCATTCCGGCTAAAACTACCCAGTATAGTTCAACTTTAAGAAACAAAGCTACGAAAGCGGCAGTGGCAAGCAGCACGCGCCAAATATCCCATGGCACGTTTAATGCAAATAGTATCGTTATGGATAATAGAAGGCCAACAAATGAGCTCAATACACCCTGCATAGCTTTATTGAAATACGGCAAGGCGCGCAGTTTATCGAAATAGGGGGCTACTCCCACCACAATTAAAAATGATGGCAAGAATATACTGAGAGTGGCAATTGTTGCTCCTGGAAACCCGTATAGCAGGTAGCCTATAAAAGTCGCGGTAATTACTATCGGGCCTGGTGTGATCTGGCCCAGCGCAATCCCATCCAGAAAAGTTTTACCATCCATCCAGTGGCTAACATTCACCACTTCATGGAACATGAGCGGAACGGAGGCAAAGCCGCCCCCGAATGCGAAAAGGTCAATTCGTACCATAAGAGTAGCCAGGTTGAAGAGGTCCCTCTTGGTAAAAAAAAGAATTATTAATGCAGCTGTGAAAACTGCAATGATCAAAAGTACGGGTCTGTAAGTGGTGTAGCTCATTCCAGATGATAGAACGGATTGTGTTGGTTGCTTCAGATAAAGCAGAATGCCGGTAATTGCAGCAAGAAGAATCACCAGCAGTGGATTAATTCCAAATCCAAACAGAATGCCGGATGCGATGACGATAAACGCAGCTCGCCAGTTCCTGATAGTCACTCTGCCGAACGTTATAGTTGCATTTGCGACAATGGAGATTATAATTGCCTGCAAACCGTTGAACGCAGATATTACCAGCGGCAAATCCTTGAACTGCACATAAAGGGCGGATAATGCTGTCATGATCAGAAATGATGGCAAGGCAAAGCCTGTAAAGCTCGCCATAGCCCCCGATACTCCCCGGAGCCTTAATCCGACATAGCAGGCAGCTTGAATGGCCGTGGCGCCCGGCACCATCTGGCATAATGCCACGCCATCTCGGAAAGATGCGTCATCCAGCCATTTCTTTTGTTCGACGGCCATTCTGCGGATATAGGCAATCATAGCTGGCCCGCCAAAGGCAGTGGCGCCTAAACTCAGGAAAGACAGAAAAAGCCTGATGAGCGATGGTTCCGAGCCACTTGATTGGTTTTCCACTATATAGCCTGGGAGTCAGTCTCGTTCTAACGGGAAATTTCAATTTGCATCTTGTATCTCAAGGTTCCCTTTTCAAGGTAGAAAAGAAATCGCACCTTTTTCCCTGCCAGCAGATGTCTTTCAGACTCCTGGCGGAGCTGTTTAAAATCCATTTTCTCCAGCAATAAAGTGAGCACTTCTAACTTTCGTTTAAGCTTCTTGTTTTCGGATGCATCTGACAATAGCCGACCAAGCGTATCAGCATATTCTCTCTTAGTTATCGTATAAATACAATTAGAGAGACTCGGCTCCATCTCGATCTTTAACATTGCTGCTGCGGATTCCTGTCATTATCTTATTTTAACGTAAGCCTGGTACCGGCATTATTTAGAAAAAATATACCGGGGAATTCCTGCGCAAGGCGTGCTGAAGCGGTGAAACCCGTGCAGTGAGATACACCCAGTTTCTTGATACCCATATCATTGAGATCGGCTATAGTCCGTTCGATCCGTTCCTCGTTGGCAAAGATGAGATGGGCGCCTCCGATCACAGCGTATACGTTGTCTTTGCCGGTTATACGCTGCGCTTGGCGCAGTGTGTTAATCATACCGCGATGTGCACATCCCAGTATAACCACCAGTCCGAAGTCAGCGTTGATAACCAGGGCAAGGTCATCATCAAGATCATCGGGCGACATGCTGCCGGGATTCTTAATAAAAAGATTGCCGTCGACCTTCTCATAATCAGTCACCATCTGGATTTCGCCGGTCGTGGTTATATGTTCGCTGATGGATACGGGTTCACGGCTGATGGTAAAGCGCGCGCCGAATTTCTCCAGTTCTTCTCTGGAAAAAGGCGCTTCTATGCAGCGATAGTTCTCAGCACCGAAGCCGACATGTTTTGCAGACCAAAGGTCAGGATGACAGATGACTTCGGCGCCCTTGCATTTGTTTAAAACATCTCGTAGGCCACCGGTGTGGTCCGCATGCCCGTGACTCAATACGATGGTATCAATAGACGCCATGTCGATGCCCATGCGTTCAGCGTTATATACAGTGGATATACCTGCCCCCGCATCCATAAGCACCTTTTTTCCGTCAGCCTCCACCAGTATGCTCAGCCCCCACTCGCCGAGAAACCCATAACCTGCAGTATTCTCGCTTAAGGTAGTGATAGTTACTTCCATTATCGCCTCCTCATTTATATTGGTATAAAATTCAGATAATAGCCGAATCCCTTCGATATAATCGTTTCCATGGATCGTTCTTAAATTCCAGGTAATCTGAGAGGGCAGCCCTTAAAGTGTTAGCTGCCAGCGCTGCACAATGTTGGCTATCTCCCGGCAGACCGCCCAGCGCTTCTAGGATATCTTGAGCAGTGATATTGAACGCCTCTGTAATGGATTTGTCTTTTGCCAGTACCGTTGCCATGCTGCCCGCTGCGATTGTGGTCTCGCAGCCATCCGTCCAGAATTTGATATCACAGATATTGTTGTCTTTGACCTTTAGCCAGATTTCCATGGTATCGCCGCAGGAGCCGTTGATAACTGCCATACCGTCGGGATGATCTATACTTCCTACGTTAAATGGATGTTCCATATGTTCAATTGAGATGGATGAAAATATGGAAGGCCACTCAGTGTTGCCGACATTTTCTCTGTGCGACATAGTTGTTCTTGTGTCACCTCCACCTTTCAGTCGTTTTCAGGGCACGTGGAGATGCAAGATAGTCTCCTATTTGATCGATAAGGCTGGACTGGTATTGTTCGATGTGTCCGGCATCACAAAGGGCAGCCAGATCGGGGTCAACCGGTATTTTCCCCAGTAGCGGCGCCTTGGCCTCCGCTGCCATTTCTTCTCCCCTGCTTTTACCGAACAGCTCAATATTCTTATCAATCTGCCTGACGTATAGATAGCTCATGTTTTCAACCACACCCAATATACGTTTGTCCATTTGCTGGGCCATTTTTACTGCCTTCCTCACTATCATGGCTGTTAAATCCTGCGGTGTAAAGACGACGATTACACCTGAAATAGGAAGGGACTGCATCACCGTGAGAGGAGCGTCCGCAGTGCCGGGTGGCAGGTCAACAATTAAATAGTCTAGACTGCCCCAGATGACTTCCTCCCAGAATTGGGTTATAGCCTTGCCTATCAGCGGACCACGCCATATGACGGCATCGTCCTCACTGGGCAGTAGAAGGTTGATCGACATGACTTCGATACCGGTCTTTGAAGTTACGGGTAATATGCCGCTTTCACTCCCGCCGGGGCGATCGGTTATGCCGAACATCTTCGGTATGCTGGCGCCGGTAATATCGGCATCGAGTATCCCGACTTCATAACCCTTTCTTCTCAGTGCGATGGCTGTCAGACCGCTGACCAGCGACTTGCCCACTCCTCCTTTGCCGCTCATCACGGCTATTACATTGCCGACTTTATTTAAATCAAGAGGAACGGCATCGGTAAAATCTACGCTGATATTTTTAACGTCATATAAATCGTTTAATGAATCTCTTATTTTATTGGCGACCCATGTTTGCGAGTATTCATCCAGCGCAGTTGAGGCCAGACTGATGTTAACGCGGTCTTCGTTTATTGCGATATTGCGTATCATGTTCATTGAAGCCAGGCTACGTAATATATGAGGTATGGGGATCTCATCTATTCTGGCTCTTACCTCTTCGGGGGATTTCATATCGGGAGCTCCTTTTTTATACTTTTAATGGACGTGTCTGTAGATAGACGGTTCGATCTTAAATGTCTTCTCATTTAGTGCAATCTATCCATCAAGTTCGGCAATCTTCCCTCAATAAATAAGTTAATTGCATCTTCAATATCGGATACATCAGTAACGATGGATTCGATATTGTAGCTTTTCATGCTGTCAT
>JAEAME010000796.1_pt1 | contig 27635 bp, 23 predicted proteins | sample 8958731 | NCBI WGS metagenome assembly JAEAME01 (sample SAMN16933194, study PRJNA681113) | bioreactor sludge metagenome | isolation source: anerobic bioreactor sludge (Control) | place: India:Bengaluru | collected 2018-10-24 | reverse complement strand
AAATCTGCGGGATACGTTTTCCATACCCCAATCAGCCTCCAAAATCCTCTTACCTTCAGCCTGCTGCAGCAATTTGCATTTCTTGTTATGAAGAGTGACCGCATTTCCACGAGTCACATAAGCGACGATGGGATCTCCAGGGACCGGGCGACAGCATAAAGCGAACTTATGCGCGACACCCGTTTCCCCGGCGATCATCACGCTGCCTTTTTCTCCGGTTTTTCCTTTGCGCTTCTTCGGAAGTATGACCTCATCAATTGCTTTCACAGGAGACTTTTTCTCCTTATACTGCCACCCCTTGCCGAATATCTTTCGCAAGACCGGAGCCACCAGGACGGACCCGTTACCGATCTCCTCAAGAAGAGATTCCCTTTCTTTGTATGAAAATTTTTCGTCTCCGTATTCACGCAACAGAGAAAGCTCGTCATCAAGCAAAGGCTTATGCATACGGGCAAGGAATTTATTTATCATCTCCTTCCCTTCCCTGAAATTCTTTTCCTTGTCCATGCCGCGGAAGTAGGATCTTATCTTTGCCTTCGCGCTCGCGGATTTGCAGAAAGAAAGCCAGTTCAATTTGGGATTCGCCTTGCTTCCGCAGACGATTTCCACAACTTCCCCGTTGTTCAGTTTATGGTCAAGCGGGACAACCGAACCGTTGACCTTTGCCAGGATTGCCCTATTGCCGACGTCCGAATGGATTGAATAGGCAAAATCTATCGGCGTCGCCTCCTTGGGCAGATCCCGTACATCGCCGGACGGAGTCAAGACAAAGATCCTGTCGCTGAAGACATCCACCTTCAGCTCCTCCATGAATTCGGTTCCGGAACGAACGTCTTTTTGAAGCTTCGCCAGAGCGTCCAGCCAAACAAGATATTTACCCACTGTGCTTTCCCTATGATCCTTGATGGCGGTCTCAAAACTGTCTCTTTTAATGGAAGAAAGCATCTTCTTTAAATCTTCATAGAGCCAGTGCGACGCGATACCATATTCGGCCTCCTCATGCATGCGCTGACTTCTGATCTGTATTTCGGTCGCCTGATGCGACATGGGAGACAGTCCAAGCACGGCAGTATGAAGACTCTGATAACCGTTGGGTTTCTGGACGGCGATATAATCCTTGAAACGGTTCGTGACCGGCTTCCATTTCCTGTGGATCAGACCAAGTACCGCGTACAGATGATCGGTCTGTTCTACGCCGTGCGGACCGGTGCGCGTAGGCAGGATAACCCTGGTGGCGAAGACATCAAAAATGTCATCCAGAGTCGTATGACTGTGCAGTTTCAATTTCCGATAGATGCTGTAAAGATTCTTGATACGACCCTCAACTTGAGCCTGAATGCTATGCTCATCAAGATACGCTTTCAGTTCCCGCTTGATCTCATTGATGTCCTTTACCCTTTTCTGCTTGTACTCGATCATCTGCGCATTCAATAGCTCATACTGTTTCGGCAGAAGATATTTGAAACACAGATCCTCCAATTGAACTTTAATGTTATAGATACCCAGACGGGAAGCCACAGGAACAAATATGTCCAGTGTCTCGCGGGCGATGATTTTCTGTTTTGCGGAAGGAAATACGGTGAGCATGCGCATGTTCTGAAGCCTGTCCGCAAGTTTGATCATGATGACTCTCAAATCCTTCGCTATGGCGATGAACATCTTCCTGAAATTATCCACATCCGTGCTCTTGTTCACGGTCTTGATACGCCCGAGCGTGCTAAGAGCCGCGATGAGGGAAGCCACGTCCGCGCCGAAAAGCCGATGAATCTCTTTCTCGTCAAACCTGGGGTCTGAGGGAAGCCCAAGCATCATCGCGGCTATGATGGAATTCTCATCGGGATGAAAAGACATGTTCATCGCATGATCGAGATAAGTGTCGCCGTATGCCCTTGTTCTTCCGTCATAAAACCGTTCCACGAAATCATAGGCGGATTTAAGCCGCGCCGCATCAACGGATAATCCGTTTGCTTTGGCCTTTTCCAGTATATCTTCAAAAGTTGGCATCCTCCTGACATAAAGAGCCTTAAAATTACTCTTTTTTACGAAAAAAGGCAAGATTTTCCAATCAGTTTCAGGTCATGTCAACTTCAGCTTTCAGCCTTGATGATGATATTCAATTCCGCCCCCGGCACATCAACGACATGGATACCCTGTATCAAAGCCTCCCTGTTCTTATCAACAGCCATGATCCTCCTATCCAGACGCTCAAGGGCTGACTCGTAATATTCCGTAAGCTTGTTCAAAGCACTGATCCTGGACTTAAGCGCGACCTGTTTTTGGGATATATCAATGAATCCCTTAAGAAGCAGATCGCTCTTTTCCGGCTTCAGCTCTTCCATGGCAGTAAAGAAATCCTTCTCATACTGCGTCTTATCCGCCGACAGACTGTTATAGGAAAGCGTAAAATCGTCAATATTCAGTTTCATTCTGGCAAAAAGCTGCGCACCGTCCTTCTTCGCATCTTTCAAGTTTTCAAGATATTCAAGAAGCGCGGTTGCCCTTTCGGTTGTCCTGTCCAACATCGCGTAAACGTCGATCTTGAAAAGATTCTGCAGTTTTTCAAGGAACTGCATATACAGGACGAACTGGTTGATGGCCGCCGCTTCATCCCTCAATTCACCGAAAAAAGTCGCAGCGCTTATACCGGTTTCGCCCTTTACGGCAGGCTCCGACAGATACCCGAAGTATTCCGTCAGTCTGATTTGCGAAGGTATCAGATCATTGACCGATCCCTTGTTTTGGGCGAAAAGACCGGCGGTTATGATTCCAAAACCCCTTAATACGTTCTCGTCGTAATCCACTTCAACCGTTTCAACAGGTTTCTCCTTGAAAAATCCGCTTACGAAGTTGAAGACATTCTCATGCCACTTATTGGCATATGCAAAATATCCGCCACCAAGAACCAGGATTATTATTAACAGCTTCTTCAAAAAGTTCCCGGCTCCGCCTTTTCCAAAACGTCCGGTTAGACCTCTGAATCCGGAAGACATACGGTCCAGAAAAGCTTTTACTGAATCCAAAAACCTGTCAACCGCAGAAGAACCTTCATCCAATTCCTCCAATTCACCGTGCTCACCCTCACGTTTTTCGTGCTTTTCAAATACACGATGTTCGGATTCAGCCTTCACAGGAAGAGTCTCTTCCTCACGCTCCAAATCGTCTTCCGATTTGTGCTTGGGAAAGTGTTGAGGCTCAACCACAATTTCAGGTTCAGGTTCAGGTTCAGGTTCGGATTCAGGCTCGGGTTCGGGTTCGGGTTCGGGTTCGGGTTCAGGTTCAGGTTCGGGTTCAGGTTCCGGTGCCGGTTCCGGCAAAGGTTCGGGCTCCGCCTCAAGTTCCGGCGCAATTTCGGTTTCAGGTTTAGGCTTGAGTTCAGGTTCCTGTTTTGATACGGCTTCAGGTTCGCGGTCGGACTCGGTCAAATGCGGTTCGGTATGCCAAACCTGCCCGCCTGCCGCCTTCGGCCCCTCCGGTTCTTCCCTGAGTTTTCCCACAGGAATCTGCGGACGAACCGCCTGTCTTGTTCCCAAGACAATGTCGCTACCGGGACGCGGCTTCCTGCGACGCCGTCTCCTTTTTTTAACAGGGTTATCCGCGGAATTTTTGTTCGTCAAAGAGTCCGAGGGGCTTTTTGGTGCCCCATTATCCCCATTTGTCCGCCGATTCTGTTCATACGGGCCTTTTCCTCCCGCCTGACTGTCCGCCATATAATCGAACTTATGACTCTATTCAGGATATTATACCACAAAAAAAGGACGGATGGTAGCATATATAAGCCGAAAATGCATTATCCCAACCCGTCCGTTTTTCAGTAAAAAAAACTACCGCGGCACGACTATATTAGAGTAAGCGGCACCCATTCCACCAATACTCATCATCGAACCGGACAAACCGACCATCGCAACCAAATAAGTGAGGGCGATGAAAACACCAATCGTAACTAGGATAGTCAGGACGGAGTTTGTGGCATCAAGCTTGTGAATCTCCTGCAGTGCGAAGAAAGAAACAACCAGCAGATAAATGGACGCAAGAGCCGCAAGAAAAGGTATCATCGTAAGAAAACCGACGACATTAAGCAGGTAGGCGTATCCCATCACACGGAAATAATGAGAAAAAGAACCTTTGCCCTTAAAGACTCTCACTGCCACAAGATTCGTCACATATAAAGTCAGTGCCGCAACCACAGCGGCTACCAGACATGAAACAAGAGCGCTCACCAAAGGTGTAGTAAACCTTATGCCAAGGATAGAATACCCGATTATGGCTCCACCCAAAGGAGCGGCGATTGCGCCGAGGACAAGATATACGAGAGCGATATTGATCCCCTCGCTTTCACGCCCGGCAACAGCACTGATCCTGCTTTTATTCAGTTTCAGGATCTCAATTACATCCGAAAAACCTCCCTTAAGGGCCCCCGCATTGATCTTTTTCAGGTCAACCTTGGGGATATCATGACCGATAGTTGAAGCTTTATGGTGGGCACTTGCCGCGTCATGTTCATGAGAACCGGTATGATGCTCATGAGAAACGTTATGTTCCTCTGTCATATTTTATGTTTATTAAAAAATACCTCGTTAAGTATAAAAAAATGCACGGCAAAAGCAATTACTTATTTAAGTAAAAACATAAATTGGACTGACGGGCAAATCAAACTCCCAAAAAACATTTCTTTAATGGCTCTCACTCACTTAAAATATCTTCCTAGAATTAACAAAAAATAACATTAACTTCTAATTTTCATGAACACCACTCTCGCAGCAATAATCGTAAGCGCAATTGCGCTTGTTTACGCGATCGTGCTGATCGTTCTGGTACTTAAGAAAGACGCCGGGACCGAAAGCATGCAAAAAATAGCCAAAGCAATACAGGAAGGGGCAATGGCATATCTGAACAGACAGTTCATCACCGTAGCGATCTTCGCGGTGATCCTTTTCGCCCTGCTCGCGTTCGTACTGCCGAAAGGGAATCACAATGACGGGCTTCTCGTGGCCATCGGATTCATTGTCGGAGCAGCCTTCTCGGCGCTTGCGGGTTATATAGGAATGAACGTATCCATCCGCGCCAACGTCCGCACGGCTCAGGCGGCAAAAGTGAGCCTTCAGGAAGCGCTTTCCGTCGCCTTCCGAGGAGGTTCAGTGACAGGTCTTGCGGTAGTCGGACTCGCCCTGTTGGGAGTAAGCGGATTCTATTATATATTTACGACACTCCTTAATATTCCCGCCGGAGACGTTCCGAACCTTCTCATCGGCTTCGGATTCGGAGCATCTCTTGTTTCGCTGTTTGCCCGCGTGGGAGGAGGAATATTCACCAAAGCGGCGGACGTCGGCGCCGATCTCGTCGGCAAGGTTGAGGCGGGAATCCCCGAAGACGACCCACGCAATCCCGCTGTCATAGCGGACAATGTAGGAGACAACGTCGGAGACTGCGCCGGAATGGGAGCAGACCTTTTTGAGACATACGCAGTCACTCTTATCGCCGCTATGATCTTGGCCGCATCTTCGCTTACATCGGTACTGGGTAACGCGGGAATCGAATATCCGCTCGCACTGGGATCCATCGCCGTAGTCGCAACCATCATCGGAACATTCTTCATCAAGCTCGGACGATCGCGCAAGATCATGAAAGCGCTTTACAGGGGAATGATCGTCACAGGAGTCATTTCCGCCATCGGCTTTTATTTCGCGACGGATTATTTCATCAAGGACATCAACATCTTCTTTGCGACACTGGTGGGCCTTGGAGTGACTCTCTTCATCAATCTAATCACCGAATACTACACGGCAAATGAATACAAGCCGGTACAGAAAATCGCAAAATCATCCCAGACGGGAGCGGGAACAAACCTGATCACGGGTCTCGCGGTGGGTCTTGAAAGCACGTTCCTGCCGGTCATACTGATCGTCGTAGGCATTTTCCTGGCATATTACTTCGGAGCCGCTTCAAATCTAAGTAACGGAATCTACGGGATAGCGATCGCGGCGGTCGCGATGCTTTCAACTACAGGCATGGTGATTGCAACGGACTCATACGGACCTATAACGGACAACGCCGGCGGAATAGCAGAAATGTCACACCTGCCGGAAAGCGTTCGCAAGAACACGGACGCCCTGGACGCGGTTGGCAACACGACAAAAGCCGTGACAAAAGGATACGCCATCAGCTCCGCGGCTCTTGCCGCCCTGGTTCTTTTCCAGGCATACCAGGAGGGTCTTATCGCAAGCGCGCCGACGATGAATTTCGCTTTCAGCCTTACGGATTACCGCGTCCTCATCGGACTTTTGATAGGAGCATCGCTACCTTTCCTATTCGCTTCCTCATGCATGGAATCGGTTGGCAAAAGCGCTTACAAGGTGGTTGAAGAAGTACGTCACCAGTTTAAGACCAAAAAGGGAATCATGACCGGAAAAGACAAGCCGGATTATGGCAGATGCGTCGATATCGTTACGAAGTCCGCGCTCAAGGAAATGATCTTTCCAGGACTCCTTGCGGTATTCGCTCCTGTGATAGTCGGTTTCCTTCTTGGACCGATCAGCCTCGGAGGACTTCTGGGAGGTGTAATCATTTCAGGATTACTGCTTGCGGTACAGATGTGTACTGGAGGCGGTGCATGGGACAACGCCAAGAAATATATTGAAGAAGGCCGATTCGGAGGAAAAGGATCGGATGCCCACAAGGCTGCGGTCGTCGGAGACACTGTCGGAGACCCATTCAAAGACACCGCGGGTCCCGCAATCAACTCCCTCATCAAGGTAATAAACACAATAGCGCTAATTTTGGCACCGATATTGGCATCATTAATGATTAAGTGATTTTTCGGATGACACAGGCGGAAAACACCAACAACACGCAAGTGGAGGTCGTGGTCAAAGCGATTGACGGCGACAGTCTCGTGCTTGAAACGATCCCCAAAGGGAAGAGTATCCTTTGGCCGATACTGAACATCCCACGCCCGCTGGACATCGGGAACAGACTGACTTTGGAATTACGTCAAAACGAGACCGGTGTACCGGTCGTAGCTCTTTCTTCAAACACAGAAGACGACAACAACGAAAAGAAACGGCGACTTCTTGAAGAACTGGTCAACTAAAAAAAAGCCCGGAACTTTAATTCCGGGCTTTTTAAATCATTTGGTTCTTTATTTCTTTTCCTTGTCTCCGCCTTCGGCTTTGGCGGCTTCAGCGGCCGCAGCTTCTTCCTTGGCGGCTGCCTCGGCGGCTGTGCCCTCAAGACTTGCCGCAACCGGCGCGACTTCCTCTTCTTTTCTCGGAGCAGCCACCGTGACTATCACATCCTCCGGATTATCAAGGATCTTTACACTTGCCGGAACGATCAGATCTTTCACGTGCACGGATGTTGAGAACGCATCCAGACTTGAGACATCCACCTCAAACTTGGCGGGAATATCCATCGGCAGACATTTGACCTCTATCTCATGCTTGATCGTGTTCAAGACTCCTCCCAAATCCTTGACCGCGGGAGATATACCGACAATTTCAACCGGAACGCTGGTGGTTACTTCCTCGCTCATCTTAACGGCAAGAAAATCAACATGGTCGATCGCGCCCGTCAACGGGTAAAACTGGACATCGTGCACGAGCACCTTTTCCTTTTTCTTTCCATCAATCGTCAGGTCGACAATCCTGTTGTTACCCGCCTTAAGATAGACCTTCCTGAAAACGCCGTAGTCCATCTGCAGAGGCATTGATTTCTGGCTCTTTCCGTAAAAAATCGCCGGCACTATGCGCTTTTTTCTCAAAGTTGCTGCGGCAACACCAAGGTCTCTCGTCTGTGCATCAAGTTGTATGGTTTCCATTTCACTTCTGGTTACAAAATCTTCGCTTTTAAAAGCAACGGTCAGTTTAATCAAAAGCCCTCGGTTAGGCAAGCAAATCTGCGCATCTATTGACGGAACAGCCCGCATTATTTAAAATCAGATAGCATTATTTCCTATTTTTAAGCCATAAAACACATGTTTGATAAAGTCAAAAACATCTATTCTCTGCAAAAACAGGCAAAGGAAATCAAGAAAGACCTCAAAAACACGCATGTGGAAGCCGAAGTCGACGATGTAATAGCGATAGTGGACGGAGAACAGGAGATCATCAGCATCACCTTCCCGGAGACCGAAACCCCGAATTTAAAACGCCTGGCGGACAACGCCGTGAAAGCGCTCAACAAAGCGGTTAAAAAATCACAGCAGATAGCCGCGGAAAAGATGAAGCCCATCATGGGAGGACTCAACATCCCGGGCATGGGATAATCATTTCATTTTAAGATCCTATGAATAAAAGAGGCAAAAACGGTAAAGTGTTCACCGCGATGATTCTGGTTGCGCTCGTCGCGGCGGGCATATGGTTTTATCAACAGAAGCAGAGATATGAATACTTTCTGAAAACCCCTGTTGATATGGAAGACGACACGAAAATATCCGTTTTGGTGAAATCCGGGGAGAGCGTAAACGCGATAACGGAGAAACTGGCGGAAAAAGGTCTTTTGATTGATGAAGAAGCCTTCAAAAGCTATCTGAAAAACGAAGATTTGGATAGAAAAGTCGTTGCGGGAAGATTCTTGTTGAATAAGACCCAGACAATCCCGGATATAGCGGCGACCCTCACGGATTCAAAAAAAAGCGAATTCATCCTTACAATCACGGAAGGATCAACCGTCACGGACATAGATGAAAAACTTGTGGAACTGGACGTCATCACAGCCGGCGAATTCAGGCAGGCGGTCAAGGATTTTGAATCATATGATAAATACCCGTTCCTGGATGCCGAAAAGCAGAAAAGCCTGATTTACCCTCTGGAGGGGTTCCTTTTTCCCGACACATATTTTATCGATCCTCAAAAATTCGCTTCGGAGGATCTAATCCAGCTGATGTTGAATAATTTCAGCAAGAAGCTGGGAAAAGAGCTTTCAGGCACAAATGAAAGGTCTCTTTATGACATCATAATAATGGCATCCATAGTGGAAAAAGAGGCGCGCGCCTCCAAGGACTTACCGATAGTGTCCGGTATCCTTTGGAAAAGACTGGACTTAAACTGGATGATTGGCGCAGACGCAACCCTCCTTTATCTTAAAGAAGATAACAGCATTGAATATCGGGACCTGCAGGAGGACTCGCCATATAACACAAGAAACCGAACAGGCCTGCCCCCGGGTCCCATCTGCAATCCGGGAATGAAAAGCATAACAGCCGCCCTCCATCCGGAAGAAAGTCCGTACTTTTTCTATCTGACCAAACCGGATTCGGGCGAAGCCGTTTACGCCGTCACCAACGAAGAACACAACGCCAACAAACGACAATATCTCTATTAGAAACCGGGAGGAGGAACCGCGGGTTTTGCGGGCTCGCTCTGCTCCGTAGTCTCTGTTGTCCCAGTCGTATCGCTTGCTTCGGGCTTATTGTACGTGATGGTGAATTCGACGACCTCGGATTTGTTGCCGTCCGCGTCAACGCCGTAAACCGAATACTTATTTACTCCGGGGTTAAGATTACCCAAAGATTCCTTGGCCGTATAACTCCATGAAGCGGATCCGGCGGTAAATTTGCTTAGCGTGTAACCATTCACGACAACCTTTGCCGCGCCTTTTATTTCACCGGTTACGGTTACGGAATCAACCGTCACCGTGGAAGATGTTTCACCGTTGAAAGTAAGGACCGTAGGTGCGGTCAAATCGCCCGTGACAACGACTTCGCTTTCCTCCGTGTCATCTTCAAGCACGATTTTCACCTCCGCCGCAGTACTTTTATCTCCATTTTTATCTATGGCGTAAAAATAAAACACATTATCCCCTTTCAGCAGATTGCCGAGCTTTTCGGATACATTATATGAAAAGGTATCGTCTCCGCTCTTAAATTTGCCGAGCGTGTATGAGTCCGTGGCCCCGCCTATCACTCTTTCAACGATGACCTTCTGCGTTCCTTCCGGAACCGTCCCGCTGATCGTCACAGGGCCCTGACTGACCGTCCTGTCATCTTCGTCCGGAGCGGTGATAACGGGAGCACCATCATCCGATGCCGTATCGGCCTGTGTTTCCTGCGTCAGAGAAGAATCCTGCGTCAACTGTGTTTCACCTGTTTCCATCGTGCCGGACAGATTTTCCTCCGATTCGGAAGCTGAAACCGCGGAAGTGTCACTCACTGCCGTTTCACCCATATTCCCGTCGTATGAGGTGGGATTCTTATCTTCCTGGTCATTCCAGGAGTACCATTCCGAAGTCTTGAACTGATCATCAATGGCCATCAGGACTGAAGGACTTTGGCTTTCTTCAAAAGCCTTAAGTGTGGCGTCATCAATAGTGATCTCCTGTCCGACACCGACCTCTATCGTATCTGCGACCCTGTCCTTGCCATTCGTATTGACGACGACATCCACATCAACTGACCCTTCAATGACCCTTACGATCTGCGTCGTGCCGCTCTCAACTTCAAACACGGTACCGACAGCTTTCACGACCATGTTTGTAGTGCGGACCTCATAGTCGGCCTGTTTAACCCCGGGACTTTTTCTGGCGTTCACCCAGAGCATCCCGTTATCCATTGCCATTACGATCTTTTCCGCATCCGGCTGCCTGACAAGATCGGTCAAAGTGACTGCGGTATCATTGCCTATCCTGATTTGAGTTCCGTTGAAGAAAACCAATACCGCCTTTCCCAAGGATGAAGTTTTCAGGGAATCACCGACCAGCATTTTAGTCCCGCTGAAGGCGTTTTCCCAAGTTGCTTCACCGAAAGGCAAAACCCTTGCCTTGCCTCCGGCTATATAAAAATAGACATCGGCCTTCCCCTGCTTGTCAAAATTCTTCCACACCTGGAATCCGAGCACGACAATGACCCCAAGTCCCAAAATCACCAAAAAAGGCAAAATATAATCAACGGGGCGTTTTCTAGTAATTCTCCGCATAGAAAATAGGTTTAGAAAATATCCGGGCATAATATAACACCGACTCTTCCGTTATAAAAGGCAAAAATTAAAGGCCCAACTCCTTTTTCAGCGCATTGATGTCACGCAGGACACGGGTATTTTCGTGCATTTCGCTTTCCACCTTGTTACACGCGTGCAGGACCGTCGTATGATTCCTTCCGCCGAAACGTTCACCGATGGTCTCGTATGAATGAGAAAGGGCTTGCCTGATCAGATACATGCAAATCTGTCTCGGGATCATCACCTCTTTTTTCCTGCCCTCATTGATCAAATCGCTTTTCGGCAACTTATAATAATAGGCGACAACATCGATCACGTCATCCGGCGTACGGGGAGAAGCCTTTCTTACGATATCGATGTTGTAGTTTTTAAGTTCAATGCCTCCGTTGATCTTCCTGATGGTGTCTCCTATCGACCTTACCGTGGGATTGGTCTGTGTCAACTGGGATTCTCCGATCGCTCTCATCAAGACACCCTCCATTTCACGCACACTGGAGGAAACGTTGAAAGCTATGAATTCCAGGACGTCGCGGTCGATCATGACCTCCTGTTCACGGCATCTTTCATTCAGGATCGCCATGCGCGTCTCAAAATCGGGCAACTGCACCTCTATCACCATCCCCATCGCAAAACGGCTCGTCAATCGTTTTTCCAGTCCGTCCAGCTCGCTCGGAGGTCTGTCACTGCTGATGATTATCTGCTTCCCCGCATCGTAAATCTCATTGAAAGTGTGAAAGAATTCCTGCTGCGAGGTGAACTTGTTTCCGAAAAACTGGATATCATCGACAATCAGGCAATCGACTTTACGATAGCGGTCCTTGAAGGACTTGGTATGCTTGCTTCCGATAGCTGCAACGACTTCATTTATGAATCGTTCGGAAGTCATATAGACGACATTCTTTCCCGGATGATTATTAAGGATTTCCATCCCGGTGCCCTGCAAAAGATGCGTCTTGCCGAGCCCGCAGGCCCCGTAAAGATAAAGCGGATTGTAGATCCCTCCCGGCTTGGCGGCAACCGCCATGCAGGCCGCGTGCGCAAGCTTGTTTTCGTTGCCGGGGATGAATTTCTTCAGATCATATTTGGGATTGAACATCTTGCTCCGCATGCCGTCTTCCATCAAGATTTCCTGTCTGTTGGGAACTTTGCGGGCAGGCTTATGATCGGCCTGCGAAAAAATCCTCATGTCAATCCTTGAGGGGCTCTTTTCCTCCACCAGAGAGCCCTTAACTTCAAAAACAACCTCCCTGGTCTCGGGCATTATTTCACGGGCCGCATCCAGGATCTTGATATCGTAACGCGACTTTATATAACTTAACGCGATTTCAGAAGCAACCCCGATGGTAATCTTTCCATTTTCAACCTCCAAGATTACGGAATCCTTAAAAAAAGATAAAATGTGCGCTTTCCCGATAACCGGCGCAAGACCGAGCAAAATACTTTCCCAAAGCGCTTTTTTATCCATAAATAAACGAAAAAAGGAAATCTCATTCCCCTTGGAGCATGGGCTATATTAGAGATTTTTTTTCACATACTCAAGCTTGCGTTTCGCCGCCGGGCCATTCCTACAATTTGGAGAAGATCAACCGACCTTCTACTACCTATTGATTAAAATATCTATAAAAAAACAATTAACTCACAAGTTCAATCAGTACTGCGAATCAAATCCAAAACAATTTCAACCTTTATTTTTCAGGCAAAGATTTTAACGACATCACTGAAAGTGACAAAGAGGATAAACAGCAGAAGTAAGAGAAAACCAAGCGCGTGCACTATAGCCTCAAAACGCGGACTGACCTTACGTCCGCTGATAACTTCCGCAAGAATAAAAATCAGTTTACCTCCGTCAAGAGCGGGAAGAGGAAATATGTTTATTATCGCCAGACTTAAAGACAGGAGAGCCATGAAACGCAACAACGAAAGCATACCCTGTTGTACAAAAGTGTGAGTCATCACGGCGATTCCGACGGGCCCTGCAACGCCGTCCGGCACAGCCAGTTTTGTCGCGACCGACTTCAGGACATCGGCAAACATACCCACAGTCATGTAAGAAAGCCTCCATGAATCCTCAAGCGCTTTAAGAGGAGCGATCCACGGTGCATAACTGACATTCTTGATCTTTATGACAGAAACCGGAACATCCATTGCGTACGTGGACAAATCATTGTTTTCATAAGCGGAAATCGTGGAAAGACCGACTCCTATAAGACCATCCGACCCAGGTTTGACGTTGATCGTGACCGGCTGTCCTTTCCTGTTCACTTCATAAACGAGATTTTCATTCTTATGCTGACCGGTAAACGCAACCACGTCCTTCGCGCCGGTCAAGACGGTTCCGTTTATGCTGACAATCAAATCCCCTTTTTCAAAACCCGCCGATTCAGCGGGAGTACCGGGATATACACCGGTGATGATAGAGAGATTCTCTCTTGCCTGCTGAACAACCGCCTCATATTCATTGTAATCGCGAAGCAACGTAAGCCTCAATTCCCCGCCAGAAGCGACGGCGGAATTGAAATCCTCCATATAATAGACGGGCTGTCCGTTGATTTTCAGTATTTCATCACCGGCATGAATTCCCGCCATCTGCGCACCTGAACCTTCCTTGACGCTTTCCACGGCAACGCGCGGAAGATACATCAGCTCATAAGAGGAAAACCCGAGTCCGTCCGCGCCCCCAGCCACATTGATTTTCATCGGCGCGTCGCCCCTTTCAATATCAAGAACGACATATTTACCTTCCGCGGTCTTGTCAGCATAAGTCTGTATCTGCTCCGCAGACAAAATATCCTTTCCGTCAATATCAAGGATCCTGTCACCGGCGATCAACCCGGCTTCATAGGCCGGTCCGCCTTCAACGACCTCTTTTACGATAACGCCTTCACGCGTTTCAACGACACCGCTTTCAATATTTGTAAGTACCTCATCACCGGTCAGGATAAGCGGTTGCATGCCGATGATATAACCGGTGGTCAAAAGCACGAATGCCAGAAGAAAATTCATTATCACTCCGGCGGTTATCACCAAAATCCTCACACGAGGCGACTTGGAACTGAAGCTCCTCTTATCCTTGGCAACTTTGGCGTCCTGCGCATCTTCCCCCAAAAGCCTGACGAATCCACCGAAAGGGATCCAGTTGACCGAATATATGGTCTCCCCTTTCTTGACACCCCAGATGCGTGGAGGATAACCGAAACCGAACTCCTCAACCTTTATTCCGCTTTTCTTGGCGGTAATGAAATGCCCCCATTCGTGAACGAGTATCAGTATGGAGAAAATGACCACGAAAGCTATCCCAGCAAGCAAAACATCCATAATAAAGGATTATCATACGGTCATAACGTCGCTTTCTTTTGTCTTTGACATCTTTTCGATGTCAACGTTCGCGGCATCGACCTTTTCCTGCAGTTTCTTTTGAAAAAGCTTTACCTGATCCTCCGTCAGCTCTTTGTTTTTCTCCATCTCCTTGACCCTGTCATGAGCCTTTTGACGCGCACTACGCACACTGATGCGCGCATCCTCCGCCATTCTGTGCACAACTTTGGATAAATCTTTGCGCCTCTCTTCCGTAAGCGGAGGCAGATTCAGGCGGATCGTTATTCCGTCATTCAAAGGTGACAGATTGAGATCCGATGTCTGAATCGCCTTTTCTATGGCGGATAAAATGCTTTTGTCCCACGGCTGGATCTGAACCGTCTTCGCGTCCGGCACCGAGATGCTGGCCATTCCCTTAAGAGGCTGTCTTGAACCGTAAGCTTCAACCATCAGGCTCTCAACCAAAGCCGCCGAAGCGCGTCCTATCTGGAGTCGGGAATATTCACTCTTCAAAAAATCCAAGATCTTGGAAAAATCATTTTGTGCCTGTTGTAACGCGTCTTCCATATGATTATATTAATGGATAAGTGTACCGACGGACTCTCCCTTAACAGCTTTGGCGATGTTACCTTTTTTCGTGAGATTAAAAACGACTATCGGCAGACGTTCGGCCGCGCATAAATCAACCGCGCTCAAATCCATCACCCCAAGCTCTTTCTTGAACATCTCTTCATAGCTGATGCTTTTGTAACTTTTCGCGTTCTTGAATTTCATCGGATCCCTGTCATAGACATAATCAACTTTTGTAGCCTTCAAAAGCGCGTCACATTGGAGTTCAAGAGCGCGCAACGCCGCCGCCGAATCCGTCGTGAAATAAGGGTTACCGGTTCCTCCTCCGCAGATAACGATCCTTCCGTCGTCCAGATATTTTAGCGCCTTGTCCCGAACGTAAGGTGCGACAACCTGTTCCATCGGAAAGGATGAAAGAGCTACGGCATCAACACCCGCCTTCATGAAGGAATGTCTCATAACGATAGAGTTCATGACCGTGGATATCATTCCCATATAATCCGAATGCACGTGATCAAGACCTGACTCTTTAAAATCGCGGTATCTCCAGAAATTTCCGCCTCCCACGACGATGGCTATTTCCGCGCCCATTCTCTTCACCTGGGCGATTTCCGCGCAAAGAGCATCCAAAACCTTGAAGTCCACTCCCTGTCCAAGCTTGCCTTCCAACACCTCTCCCGAAATCTTCAGGAGTATCCTTTTATACTTGAGCTTTGCGGCCATGATTATTGTGAAAAGAAAATATATGTGAGTACGACACCGATAGCGATGCCCACGATGAATACCAGAGGGATTTTTCTTTCTTCCTTCCTGTCGCTGGCACCGGCCAAATCGGTCAGCAGATTTGAAGACATGATAATCTCATCGTTCGCGTGGGTTTCTATGACATCCTCAAAATCATGATTTGTCACAAGCTGAACGAATTTTGAAAACTTCACCTTTATGGTTTCCTTCGGCTCCCTGTCTTCAATTACCGGCATTCTTGCCGCCGGCTCTTCATCTTGCACGGCGGTAACGCTCATACGCGGAGGGCGCACCGGCTGATAATCAATTTCGGGTTCAATCTTGTCTATTTCCATAACAATGTCTTCGTTATTGATATCTTCCATTAAAGGTTCCACTTCCGGCACTCCGTCTTCCGGCTTCAAATGCCGTATGGTGAAAACGTCCCGGGGGACGCTTTTGGCTTTAATATCGCGCATGGGGCTTTTCTTCCCGGCCTTGGCAGTCTTGGTTTTAACTGATTGCGTGGATGTTTTAGCCATAATTATTCACAAATATACCACAAAACATTTGAAAACAAAAAAATATATATGCTAAGAGGGAGAGAATTTGTTTCCTTCAGTCATGATGGGACCCCTACCCCAGATGACTTCAGAAAACATATTCTCTCCCTCTTTTTACAGTTAATTTTACAATTGTTCCGCCCTTTTATTTAAGCCTCTACATCATGCCATCCATCCCGCCCATTCCGCCATGCATGTGAGGAGCTCCTCCGGCAGATTTTTCTTCGGGTATATCAGTAATAGCAGCTTCCGTCGTCAGGAAAATCCCGGCGATTGAAGCGGCGTTCTGCAGAGCGGAACGCGTCACCATTTTTGGATCGATGATTCCGGCTTTCACCATATCCACATATTCATCTCTTGAAGCATCGTAACCCCAGCCCTCTTTCTGTTCGGATACCTTATGCACTATCACGGCTCCGTCTTTACCTGCGTTTTCTGCGATCTGATAAAGAGGATATGAAAGCGCACGTTTGACGATCTGCACGCCCGTCAGCGTATCGGCATCGCCCTTGACGTTTTCAAGAACCTTTGCACCTTCAAGCAACGCAACGCCGCCGCCGGGGACGATTCCTTCGCTCACCGCGGCCTTCGTCGCGGACACCGCGTCTTCAATGCGATGTTTCTTTTCTTTCAGTTCCGTTTCCGTTGCCGCGCCGACTTTGATTACCCCGACTCCCCCCGTCAGCTTGGCTCTGCGCTCAATCAATTTCTCTTTGTCAAAATCGGAAGTCGTCTTTTCAAGCAGAACCTCTATTTCCGCAATCCTCGATTCAACGTCTTTCTTCTTTCCTTTTCCGTCCACGATCACAGTCTTGTCTTTTTCGGCAATCACTTTGCGTGCTTCGCCAAGGTCGGCAATTTCCGCATTTTCCAGCTTGAGACCAAGCTCCTCGGTGATAACCTTTCCTCCGGTCAAAGCCGCGATGTCCCTGAGCATTTCCTTGCGTCTGTCTCCGTAAGCCGGAGCCTTTATAGCCAGGACACTGAACACACCCCGTAATTTATTCAGGACGAACGTGGCCAGAGCCTCCCCCTCCACGTCCTCTCCGATGACAACCAGCTCCTTGCGTCCCGCCTGAACCATCTTCTCGATAAGAGGAAGGATCTCCTGGATGGAAGTTAACTTCTTGTCGGTGATAAGGATTTTTACGTCCTCATAAACCGCTTCCATGCGGGCAGGATCCGTCACCATATATGCGGAGATATAACCGTTGTCAAAATGCATGCCTTTGACCACTTCCATTTCCAGCCCCATGGACTGCGATTCCTCAACAGTGATCACCCCGTCCTGTCCTACCATCTCCATCATATTGGCGATAAGCTTTCCGACCTCATCATCCTGCGAAGAGATGGTTGCCACCTGCGCGATCTTTTCTTTTGAATCGCCGATTTCGGTCTTGACCGCATCAAGGTGCTCGCAGACTTTTTTTACTGCAAGATCAATCCCCTTCTTCAGATGCATCGGATTGGCGCCAGCGGTAACGTTCTTGTAGCCTTCACCGATCATGGCGGCAGCAAGTATCGTGGCGGTGGTGGTACCGTCACCAGCCACATCGTTGGTTTTTGTCGCGACCTCTTTGACAAGCTGTGCACCCATATTTTCAAACGGGTCTTTTAAATCAATCTCCTTCGCGATAGTCACGCCGTCATTGGTGATCATCGGCGCTCCGTATTTTTTATCTATTACAACGTTTCTACCTTTAGGACCGAGCGTGATGCGAACAGCGTCTGAAAGAGCGTTAACGCCGGCGATTATCTTCTGCCGGGCTTCCGACCCAAAATGAATTTGCTTTGCCATATGAATAAAAAATTAGAAATTAAATAAAAAATTATCGCGTATCTATGACCTTTTACTCCAAAACAGCTAGGACATCGGACTGGCTTAAAATGAGGTATTCTTTGGCATCCAGCTTCACCTCGCTCGGACCGTACTTGGAAAATATGATCGTGTCTCCGACTTTCACGTCCATAGCGACCCTTTTTCCGTTATCATCAAACTTTCCCGGCCCCACCGCAACAACCTTCCCCTTCTGGGGTTTTTCCTTGGAAACCGTATCCGGAATGATCAAGCCGGAAACGTGCGTCTCCATTTCATTCAAACCTTCAACAACAATCCGATCCTCCAATGGTCGGAGCTTCAGACTTTTCTTATCTGTCATATCATTACAAAGTTAAAAAATAATATGGATTACGGGCAAGCTCGCAGGCTCACCGCGCGCAGAATAATACCTCCTGGCACTTACCATGGTCAAGTGCTAATAGTAAAAAAACATACATTGAAAATATGACTTATTTCAGGGATAAAAAAATTCGCTATTTTACTGTATCTTTAAAATATGTTAAAATAATACAATAATCACCATAACAAATATTCTGATGATGAAAGACAAAGTCGCAATCATAACGGGAGCCAAACAGGGCATCGGATACGGCATAGCGCTGGCTCTTGCAAAAGAAGGATGCAAAGTGGTTGTAAGCGATATAAATGCGGAGGGTGCAGTGAAAGCGGCGACCGAAATTTCCAAAACAGGAGTCAAAACTATCGGAATCGGCTGTGACGTATCCAAAAAAGATCAGGTTGATAACCTTATCACTCAAACTGTTAAGGAATTCGGCGGAGTTGATATTATGGTGAACAATGCGGGCATTTTCCCTTTCAAACCGTTCATGGATATGACGGAAGAAGAATGGGAAAAGGTTATGGATGTTAACCTGAAAAGCACATTTCTATGTTGCCGGGCCGCCGCCAAAGAAATGAAAAACGGCGGAAAAATCGTCAACATTTCTTCCATCGCTTCAATTGTCGCATTTGAAGGACTGGCGCATTATTGCGCGTCAAAAGGCGGAATGAACGCGATGACAAGAGCGCTTGCGGTGGAACTGGCAGACAGAAAAATAAACGTGAACGCTGTCGCTCCGGGAGCGATTGAGACTCCGGGAGCATCGGGCGGAATGACCGATGAAATGAAAAAAGGCACCATATCGCAGATCCCGTGGAAGCGCATGGGCTTACCGGATGACATTGCCCAAGCCGTTGTTTTTCTGGCATCGGACAAAGCGGACTACATTACCGGACAGGTACTGGTCGTAGATGGTGGTTGGACTCTGCGCTAGTGCGCCCACACACAACATCAACAAATCTAAGCCCCTAAAACGATAGAGACTCTTTTCAAAATTGACCGCATCATGGGTTTATGATATTTATTCCCTCCTTAAAATTTCCATAAAAAAATCGATGACGCAAATAGAACAATTTCCGGACGACACCCCAGTTCAGGCATTCATGGAAAAAATCGTGGCAGATGAAATATTACCGTTACTCAGAAGATACGCCGCAGGTGACCGACCATATTCGGAAATGCTGAAAGTAAAGGAAGGACAAATAAATCCCCTTTCTTACGCATTAGAAAACTACATGGAAGATTTGGCTAAAAGAGCCGAAAGACATTTCCCGGAAACAGACAAGGACAAGTTGGCTGAAGATGCCGAAAGGGTCGTTATGAGAAAAGTGCTGGATTATCTCCTTGAAATCGATGACAGAAAAAGCCTGCGCGATGCCCTCATGATAACGGAAGCGACAAAAGAGCGAATCAACCGGGTGATTAAAGAAGGCTGCCCACTCGGAACGATGACAATGTAAACTAATTCCCCCGACATCCTCTGGCGACAAAACCCGCGGCGGTATATTCTGCGTATAACAAATATGTAATATCCAACAAACCATGACCAAACAAACCGACGATTTGAAAACAAAAACGGGCGGAATAATGGCTTACCTGCAAAAAGCGCGAAACACAAAATCAACCCGCATCTGGGTGATTGTGCTACTTATAGTAATCCTCGCCGTCCTTTATTTTCTTGGTATCATCAAGAAAGGATTCGCCATAGGCATCGGGATAATCCTTCTAGCGGCGCTAGGGATGCAAGTTTTTGACTACGATTTGGATCTGGGAACACTTTGGAGAACGGGCAGCGTTGAACAGTCGCGCGTACAATACACAAATGACGGCATAAAGATTTTGGGGTCATGCGTGAAGCCGCAGGGAAGCACCACAAATTATGATTTAAACTGCGACAATTTCACAACGCAAGGCGAAGCTCAGGCGAAGTATGACTCATGCGCGAATGAGATTGCTTCGTACAACGCCGGGAAGACCGCATCGGAAATAAAGAATCTTGATATTTACGGTCTGGACGGAGACTCAGACGGTATCGTCTGTGAAGCCCTTCCTCAATAAATTTCGACTTCACTTCTTTTCCCTTTCGCATAAATGAAGAAAAAAATCATCTTCAAGGACAAAATGCAGAAGGGATGGTACTACCTAACAGAACCAGAGGGTAAAAATTTTGACCCTGACTTCAAGCCGGAGTTAACCCCCTCACAAATGCTGGCGATGGGAGTCTTCGGCGGCAAATACATGACGGACTGCAAAAAAGAATTCCCCGTTTCATGGTACAAAAAGGCAAAGTTGTGTCCCGAATTCCACAATCCGGAATTGAATTATTTTAAGGTAAACGCTTCAAAACCTCTTTCATATTGGCGGGCAAAAGGATGGATCCATCCGGCGGATCCCAGAGGATGGTTCCAATGGTATTGCAGATATTATTACGGCAGAAGAATTCCGGAAGAGGACAAAAGACAGATCAAAAGATGGAAAGCCATACAAAGACACATCGCGCAGATTAAAAAAAACTGCCATCCGGGAGACCTGAATTGCCGAAGGAAACAAAGACAGGCCGTTTTGCATTGGGCATATGACAGCAGAAAAATATGATGCCCCGGCATTGCCCCAAAAGAACACAAAAGCTATATTACGTCGGTGAATAAAAAATTCGTAATTATCGCCACCGTCTTTGTAGACGTACTCGGTATGGGAATAATCATCCCCACTCTGCCTTTTTACGTGCAGACTTTTGGTATCTCCGACTTCATGGTGACACTCTTGTTCTGCGTTTTCGCGTTCTTTTCATTCTTCAGCGCACCCATACTCGGCTCATTATCGGACAAGATCGGACGACGCCCGGTAATGATTATGAGTATTTGCAGTACCGCGCTGGGGTGGCTGGTCTTCGCAAGCGCCACGAACACCTGGATGCTTTTTTTGGGCAGGACGATAGACGGACTATCCGCGGGTAACTTTTCCACCGCCCAGAGTTATCTGACGGATATAGCCAAAGACGAACAAGAAAGGACCAAGAATCTGGGATTGATAGGAGCGGTTTTCGGCATAGCATTCGTCATCGGTCCGGGTATCGGAGGTCTTCTCAGCCACATCTCTCCAACATTTCCTTTCTGGTGCGTGGGTATAATGGCTTGTCTCAATGCCGTTAATGCTTATTTCAATCTCCCAGAATCCCACCTGAAAAGAAATCCCGGCCATAAAATCTCGCTGAATCCTTTAACTCCGATTATCAGAATTTTAAAAGACAGAAAAATACTGCCGGGATTCATCGTCTGGTTCCTTTTCGGATTCGCGGTATCCATGCAGCAGGCCGTTTTCGCCCTGTATCTTGGCAGGATCTTCAACTACGGAGCCTTCGTGGCCGGCATCTTCATGACTGCAACAGGAGTGATGATAACGATAAATCAGGCGTTCCTGCTTCCCAAATTTTTCCTGAAAAGATTCAAAGAAAAGGATTTGGAACTGGTAATGACGGTCGTATTCGCGATCGGGTTCTTTTTAATGAGCAGTTCGTTACTTGGAATTTTCATCATCGGCGTCATCGGCCTGACTTTCGGACAATCCATTCTGCGTGTAGTATTGACATCGCAAATGGTGGGAAACGCATTGGAAAGGAAAGGAGAGGTTCTGGGAGCCATGACCTCCGTAATGTCTCTGGCAATGATCATCGGTCCGATTATCGGTGGAGCACTTTTTGTCTCACACCCGACGTGGCCGTTCCTGGCAAGCGGGATTATAACCCTTATTTCTCTGGCAATCCTTTACATAAACCGCAAACGACTAAGTAGATTCATTCAAAAAACGGAGCCCATAAATGACCAGACAATAATATAAGACAATGGAACTGATCGCCACCTGCGCCTTCGGGCTTGAAAAACTCGTATATGACGAGATAAAAAAACTCGGACTTTGGGTAATCAAAAAAGAAGACGGACGCGTTATTTTCAAGGGCGACGAATCAGCGCTGATAAGAACAAATTTATGGTTGCGTTGCGCCGACAGGATCCAGATCAAGATGTGTGAATTTGAGGCACGGACTTTTGACGAACTTTTTGACGCGGTAAATGCAACCGAATGGGAACAATATATCGGCATTAATGACGCTTTCCCGGTGAAAGCCACAAGCGTGAAATCTATGCTCCATTCCGAACCGGCGATTCAAAGCATCGTAAAAAAAGCGATTGCTAAAAGATTGCAGAATAAATATAAACTGGAAACACTTCCGGAAAATTCCTCTTCCGTTTACCAGATTGTCGTTAAAACCAATAAGGACAAGTTCATCATCTGTATAGATTCTTCCGGAGAAAGCCTGCACAAACGCGGTTACAGAACCCACGCGAACGAAGCTCCCATAAAAGAGACTCTTGCCGCCGCGATGGTGACTCTATCCGACTGGACACCGGAGCGACCGTTGATTGACACGTTCTGCGGGAGCGGAACCATCGCCATAGAAGCCGCAATGATAGGGCGCAACATCGCACCCGGACTCAAACGCAAATTCGCATTTCAGGACTGGAAATGGATTCCCGAAGGAAAAATAAAAGAGGCGTACACGGAAGCGGAAGCCGCCGCCAAACCGGAACAAAAACTCTCCTTATACTGCTTTGACATTGACAGTGAGGCACTAAGAACAGCCGAAAAGAACGCCAAAAACGCCGGAATAAACGACATCAGCTTCAAACGGGCGGACTTTAACGATCTTGATTTCAGTAAATTTGAAAACTGCACATTCATTACAAATCCGCCGTATGGCGAACGCCTGCAGGAACAGGCGGAAGTAAACATCATGTACGGCGAGTTCTCAAAAAAATTAAAACAAACCAAAAACTGTTCGCTTTTCCTCATCACTTCAAACGAAGCCTTCCCGAACATTTTCGGCCGCCCGGCGGACAAAAACCGCAAACTTTTCAACGGCAAAATTCGCTGTTATCTGTTTTCGTTCTTTGCTGTCATCACGTAGCGACGTTCTTATAAGCAATCACTTCCATATAATCAAGATCGACCCCCCTGGACGTCGTGCCCGCACTCTTGTTAAGTGCCGAACCGAAACCTGTCATTCGCCCCGCACCCGTCGGGATATTCGTGGTAACGGTGGATCCTATCTGCGTTCCGTTCACATAAAAACGCGCCTCCGTACCGGCAGGATTAATAATGATAGTCAGCCGATACCATGTGTTCGCGGCAACCGTAACTCCGCTGGTTGAGCTTTCCGTACTGTTACTCCTGCAGACTCCCTGCCACTGTCCGCTTGCCTGACTGCTAGTATAACGGAAATAACAGCCGTCAGTACTGTCACCGGAATTATTGTCATGAAATCCGGAACGGTAATTATAAATTTCAGTTCCGTTCGAAAGAACGGGAATACGCACCATCGCCTCATAGCGCCAATACCAACTGTTACCCAACAATAATGTTCCGCCGTTACTGGAATAAGAAGCACGTCCGGTTGTTGTGGTCCCGGTCTGGTGCTGAACAACTCCGGGATGATCCGCGAGGGACGTAACCGCAGTCACGCTGTTTGCGGCACCGGTGCCCGAGACTGTGGAAAAGACTCCCCTGTCCGAGATGCCATCCAGCATATCCAGTCTCATGGCATAACCCCATCCGTCAGGCGCAATAACGTGACCTGTATTTTCAACGGCACGCCAGCGCGATGTTGACGTTTCATACATAATCGTAATCGTATCCGAAGGGAAAAGAGGTATGTCATACCCCCCCAGATCAAACCGATTCGCGGCAGTTGACCCGGTATTTTGATCAAGAAGCAAAACGGCAGTGGTGCCTACGTTTCTAATCTGCAGCATCCTCCCGTCATACCCCCCTGATATTCCGGTAATTGAACGGAACGACGAATCCCCGCTCAAACGAATCATAGATGCCGTGCTTAAGCCCGTCGGATTCCAGTCGTTGGTATCCGCAGTTAACTGCGCCGGATTGATGTCCGCTGTTATAGCCAGATCTTCGCTGATGATAAAACTCGGCGTAGTAAGCTGGTTGTTTGTCGAGTCATATTCAAAAGCGTCCTCACCACCGAATGCGGATCCCGTGTTATATTGCACGTCGTTCGTATTTCCCCCCGGTGTTGCGCCTCCCGAGGCTCCAAGGTTAGTCCACACCGTACCGTCCCATGTGTATGTTCCAGCCGTACAGTATGGCGAGACAGTACACCCCGGTGCGGTACTGTCTGTCGCTGTCAGTTGCACAATTCGTCCGGTTCCGCCCGCACCAAGTCCCCCCGCACCTCCGGGCAATGCCGAAACATTCTCCATCCTTGCGCTCGTCAGCTGATTGCTTCCAATATCCAGATCGTCGCTTAACTCAAAACGGGTGTTTGAAGAATTCCACTGTAGATACTCTCCAAGTGTCTGTCCGAACTGAAGGATTATATTCCCCGAAGACTCGTTGTCGCTGTTTATAACCATGCTGTCCGACTCCACCGTAGCGAAGCTGTCATTCTGGAAAAGAATCGCACACTCCGCAACCTGCGGCAACGCCAGGATGATCCCCAGAAAGACAGTAAGACCTGTAATGTTTTTTAATGATTTATTCAAGATATCACGGGTAAGTTATGTAGATGTATTGTCATAACCGATGGCTTCAATATAATCCAAATCGGCCAATCTTTCCGTAGTCCCGGCCGATTTAACGATTGACGAACCGAAGCCCGTACCGCGACCGGCACCGGTCGGAACGTTGGAAGTAATGCCACTGGAAATCTCAGTATCGTTAACAAAAAATCGCACTCCGGTACCACTGGGATTTATATTTATCGAAAGCCGGTACCATGTATTTGCGACAACCGCAGGACCAGCACCGGTAACGCTTTCCGTGCCATTACTCCTACAGACTCCCTGCCACTGTCCGCTTGCCACGCTGTGTGTATAACGGAAATAACAGCCGTCAGTGCTGTCACCTGTAGCGCTGTCCATAAAACCGGCGCGATAAGTAAATGTGTTTGTGCCGTCCGAAAGAGTCGGGATGCGCACCATCGCCTCAAAATTCCAGAACCAGTTGTTGGCAAGAAGAATTATTGCATTGTTGATGGTCTGCATCGCCGCAATCCCTGTGGCAGTGGTGCCGGTCTGATGCTGGATTATAGCCGGATGTCCGACAACACCTGTAACAACAGTGCGATCGTTATCGGCTCCAGTACCGGACACCTGCGAAGACAAGCCATTGAAAGACGCTGTATCCGTCATGTCATGACTGTAATACAGTCCGAACCGGGCAGTAGGTATGAGATGAGAATACACATCGTCAACGCGCCAGCGCGAAGAAGTACCGTCATACCGCAACGTTATCGCGCTCGATGAAAAAAGGGGTAAGTCATATCCTCCCAGATCAAATCTGTTTGCCGCCGTCGATCCCGTGTTCTCATGACGCAGGAGAACGGCGTTGGAACCTACATTCTGCAGTCTTATAACCCTTCCGTCGGTTCCTCCTGCTATGCCCTTGATTGAACGGAATGTATTATTTCCATCAACGCGCACAATAGTCGCAGTACTTAAGCCCGTCGGATTCCAGTCGTTAACGTCGGCTGTTAACTGCGCAGGACTGATATCATTCGTCAGCGACAGATTGCCGATAATGCTCAACCCCGGGACAGTCAGCTGGTTGTTTGCCGCATCGTATTCAAACGCGTCCTCTCCTCCGAACCCGGAACCCGTGTTGTATTGAACGTCATTCGCATTGCCACTCAAACCGGTTACCGCACTTAAATTGCTCCACGCTGTTCCGTCCCAGCTATACGTGCCGGAAACGCAGTTCGGCAACACAGTGCACCCCGGAGCCACAGTATCAGTCGCGGTTAACTCAACTACTCTACCTGTTCCGCCTACTCCAAGTCCGCCAGCACCTCCGGGCAGTGCGGAAACATTCTCCATCCTCGCACTTGTAAGTTGATTACTGCCAAGATCCAGATCGTCGCTCAATTCAAAACGGGTGTTTGAAGAATTCCACTGTAGATACTCGCCCAGTGTCTGTCCGAACTGCATAATTATGTTTCCAGAAGATTCGTTATCGCTGTTTATTACCATGCTGTCCGATTCCACAGTAGCGAAACTGTCATTCTGAAAAAGGATCGCGGCATTCGCGACTAAAGGCTGCGCCAGCATAATTCCCAGAAAAACAGTCAGACCCGTAATGATTTTAAAAACCGCATTCATAATTATGCTTTATATTTTAGGGAAGAGTGCCATCGTAAGCGATAACTTCAACGTAATCCAGATCTGCCGTACGCTCAGTAGTTCCTGCTGTTTTGGAAAGCACTGACCCGAATCCGGTACCGCGCCCCGCGCCGGTCGGGATATTCGTGGTAACGGTGGATCCTATCTGCGTTCCGTTCACATAAAAACGCGCCTCCGTACCGGCAGGATTAATAATGATAGTCAGCCGATACCATGTGTTCGCGGCAACCGTAACTCCGCTGGTTGAGCTTTCCGTACTGTTACTCCTGCAGACTCCCTGCCACTGTCCGCTTGCCTGACTGCTAGTATAACGGAAATAACAGCCGTCAGTACTGTCACCGGAATTATTGTCATGAAATCCGGAACGGTAATTATAAATTTCAGTTCCGTTCGAAAGAACGGGAATACGCACCATCGCCTCATAGCGCCAATACCAACTGTTACCCAACAATAATGTTCCGCCGTTACTGGAATAAGAAGCACGTCCGGTTGTTGTGGTCCCGGTCTGGTGCTGAACAACTCCGGGATGATCCGCGAGGGACGTAACCGCAGTCACGCTGTTTGCGGCACCGGTGCCCGAGACTGTGGAAAAGACTCCCCTGTCCGAGATGCCATCCAGCATATCCAGTCTCATGGCATAACCCCATCCGTCAGGCGCAATAACGTGACCTGTATTTTCAACGGCACGCCAGCGCGATGTTGACGTTTCATACATAATCGTAATCGTATCCGAAGGGAAAAGAGGTATGTCATACCCCCCCAGATCAAACCGATTCGCGGCAGTTGACCCGGTATTTTGATCAAGAAGCAAAACGGCAGTGGTGCCTACGTTTCTAATCTGCAGCATCCTCCCGTCATACCCCCCTGATATTCCGGTAATTGAACGGAACGACGAATCCCCGCTCAAACGAATCATAGATGCCGTGCTTAAGCCCGTCGGATTCCAGTCGTTGGTATCCGCAGTTAACTGCGCCGGATTGATGTCCGCTGTTATAGCCAGATCTTCGCTGATGATAAAACTCGGCGTAGTAAGCTGGTTGTTTGTCGAGTCATATTCAAAAGCGTCCTCACCACCGAATGCGGATCCCGTGTTATATTGCACGTCGTTCGTATTTCCCCCCGGTGTTGCGCCTCCCGAGGCTCCAAGGTTAGTCCACACCGTACCGT
>JAEAME010000794.1_pt1 | contig 27648 bp, 22 predicted proteins | sample 8958731 | NCBI WGS metagenome assembly JAEAME01 (sample SAMN16933194, study PRJNA681113) | bioreactor sludge metagenome | isolation source: anerobic bioreactor sludge (Control) | place: India:Bengaluru | collected 2018-10-24 | reverse complement strand
TTATAAAGCCTCGCGAATTTTTCAGTAGGAATAGCGTCTATTCGAGGAATCTGCCTACCATATGCGGCGGCTATTTTTTCTTCTTTGAGGGATTCCATAAGATTCGAAATTGCGTCATTTCCCATAAGAATACAATCCTGCGTTAAAAATACAATTACTTCGCCTCTCGCATTCGATGCCGCAAGACTCCTTGTCCTCCCGTGACCAAATTCTTCTTTGCCAACAGACAATACATGCACATCAAAGGATCTGGCAACATTAATCGTCTCATCAGATGAAGAAGAGTCTATAATAATTATTTCTTTTAAAATATCCTGACAATCTATTGATCGCAGCAATTCGGGTAAACTCTTTGCTGCATTGTATGTTGGAACAATGATACTAACCATGAAAGAATTTCCTGAGTTTCGAAAGTAAAAAATCTTCCTCCCATACCGGCGTCAATATACTTATGATGTATTTGTTCGACACTTTTTTGTTTTTCATAATCAGCTTGCGTTTTTTTAGCATTAAAGGAATCAGTTTCAACGCATCTATTTTTGCCTTGAAGTACAAACTAAAACGTTTGTTTTTAAGAGCGAAAAAAACAAATTCACTTATTTCACTGGTTATAAACCAGGGCAAACATCTAAGGAAAACCGGAAAAGGAATATTCTTGATCCGCACAAATTCACAATTTCTGAGAGAGTAATAGACGGCGGTATCACTCATTTCTCCTATCGACGATCGAACTTTATGACGAACAATGGCAGTAGGTACATATATTACCCTCCATCCAGCGAGTTGAGCGCGTATGTTCAGATCGGTGTCTTCATGGATTAAGAAGAAATCGTCATCCAAAAACCCTATTTCATCGAACATTTTTCTTCTGTACAAAGCCGCTCCCGCACAGGCGCCAAAGACGTATTCCTCGGTCACATACTGATTAGCCGAGTACCCTTCCCCTCTTTTATCTCCTTTCAAAAGCATTGTGAAACGATCACCCGCACTATCGATAGTACCTTTTTCGTATGTAATCAGTTTAGAAGCGCAGATTCCAATATCGGGATTTTTTTGAAGGGCCAGGACCAGTTGTTTTAGCCAGTCTTCAGCTGGCTCCGTGTCGTTGTTCAGAAGAGCAATGAATTGTCTACTCGATTGCAGGAATCCTAAACGGTTTCCTTCCGAAAATCCTGAGTTTCTTGAAACAGAAATAACCTTTATCGGCTTGGGTAAGCAGTCACCCAGAGCGTAACGATTGAGATATTCTAAAGAACCATCTGAAGATCCGTTATCCACAACTATAACTTCAAAATCTTCAAATGTTTGTTTTTCAAGAGATCGCAGACAGTCACGAATAACTCTAATCCCATTGTAATTGACAATGATTACAGAAACCATGTGTTTTGTATTATATCCGACTTAGATCGAATATTCTATTGGAACTTCGGCCTGTTCCCTAACAGTGCTAAGTCAGCTAGAGCAGGAATTTGTGGTGCAGCAGGCAATTAAGACTGATTCCGCGATCTCAGACAACTCACCTTTTCCGCTAGATACCTGAGTGTCGTGTGTCGTTTCACCCACGCACGTAATTTTCTAAAAGATAATGCCAGATGACTCGATGCTAATGCACGTAAGTCTTTCGTGAGAGTAGATTGATGTTCGGCAGAAAAAAACATTAGTGTGCTAAATCCCGCCACTTCTGAAATACCTCTTTTTGCCCGGACTGTTGCTTCCAGAAATTCACTCTGATATTTTCGATCCGGTTCCAGATGGCATCCTTCTGCCCATTCATTCCAGGCATTAATAAACACGAATCGCTCATCATTGGGAAAATCCCCAGCTGTTCTGATGATAGCTTCTTTCAGCCAGTACTCGTAATTCGATGGGCTGCTGTTCACTAATATCCGGGCTCGATCATATGTTCGCGGTGTATTATCCCAGCCTGGAACTACGCACCTGAATACATTCGAACCACGATAAACCCGATTCAGATAATATCCGGCGACCTTATCGTAATCAAAAACATGCCCTCGAAAAGCCCCGTAAAAATTTAACCGGGTACTAACATCTTCTACAGTCACGTTGTGCGGGGGAAATTCGACACCACTGTCAAAATCGAATTGGCGGTAATCTTCATTACCATGGGTAAAGGCAGCACAGATATGGATTTCATTTATACCTATGCTTTTGCAGTAGTCACGCCAAATACCTGCGGTCTGCTTCGGATTGGGTAATTGTTGTGGTTGATAGACTATGAAAAAGGGTGCACCGTTTAATTTAATGTACCTGCCATCACTGAAAAATGGTACCAGACTCTTGATGAAGTTCAGGTCATCATCAGGCAAGTGCTTTTGTTCTAATAGGATTTCTGATTCACCACCATCCCATTTTCGTGTCCAATTCTCGTTTGCCCAACATAGACAAAAAGGCATATCGCTCTGCGGGTCGGAGAGCATGTCATCCAGTGGCAGGTTGAGGATTTTTGTGCCGGAGAACCAATAATAATGATAACAGAATCCGTCAATTCCGTATTGTCTAGCCATGTCAATCTGCTTATGCCGCGTATCACGAACTCTCAAATCATAGAACCCCAGCTCAGTGGGTAAATGCGGCTGATAGTGTCCGTCAAAGAGAGGAGTTGCTTTTGTTACATTAGTCCATTCCGTAAATCCTTTGCCCCACCACTTGTCGTTCTGAGGTATCGGATGAAATTGCGGAAGATAGAAAGCTATTAAGCGCATTTCTTTGGTCTCCGAAGTCATTCGTTTATTTCTTCCTTTGAGCCAAATCTTTTCAATTTCTCACGTCTTAGTGGCTCCCACAGCTTTTAAAAACTTTCTTACTGCAGAACTCACCTTATTAAAACGGTCTCTGTATCGATCTCTATATTTATAGTATTTTAATAACATCTTTCCGCCATTTGAATTGTAGAAATCATTCAGACGATCTTCGAGATTTTGTATTTTCATTTGATAGAAGATCGTCTGATCCTGTTCAATCGTATCAATCCCAGCTTTTGGAAGTCCATCATGATCATTCGTGTAAACAGGACTTCTTTTTGGCGCAACGCCTTTGTGGTAAGCGTCTTTGTAGACGCAAAGCAATTGATCGATTTCTTCTCCAAGGCTCGGAATGTGTGTTCTCGCAGCTCCGTCCGAGAGTTGACTTAGCAAACCATGGTGTTCTATGAGATAGATCATTTTTTCAGCTAAAGCATCTACATCGCCGACAGGTATTCTAAACCCATTCTTTCCATCTTCTACAATGAAGGCCCCAAAAAAATCAGTGGCAATGACCGGAATGCCCAAGTGAAGCATCTCTCTTGTAACGCGGTTATAGGTGTCGAAATAAGACGGAACGATGCATACATCGATCTTAGATGATATCTTAAAGATTTCGTCAGCACTGAAACCACCATAATACTCAATCTTTCCTGGATAGCGGTCTTTAAGAGCGTTTATCCAAACCCGATACTCAGGATTGACGAGAGAGCCGAATATTCTAAGGACAAAATCGTGTTCATCACAGGTTTTCTCAAAAGCACCGAGAACGACGTCACATCCCTTACTGAACATGAGATTACCGACAAAAGCAAATTGAACCGGTTCACCGTTCGCGTTTCTATTCTTCTGTTGCGGAGAATAATCCAGTTCGAAACCTCTTGGGACTACGCGAATGCCTCTCCTGTCAATCGGAACAAAACGTGTAAAATACTCCTGAAAACGTTCGGAAGTGAAAAGCGTCACGTCTACGATATCCCGATATAACATTCTTACATATTGAAAACGATGATCGATTCTACTTTCCAGTAGCTCGAGAGACTGGCCGGACACGTTGTTGTTTTGACTTGATATTGGTAATTCCAATAAACACGATGCACATTTGTTCGGACTCTCCGGGCCCGTGCATAATCTGCCATTCAGTCCCGAGGAAAGAACCGGATAATCCTGATGACAGAATTCTTCAAAATTGCATATCTCTCGGACGATAATGCATTCCTTCCGCGAGAAGATTTCAACGATTTCTGCGGGCAGGTAAACGTAATCGTTGATGTGCACCATTTGAGGATGAAAATCCTCGAAGATCTCTCCGATTATCTCCTCGTATTGAAGTGACCTTAAAGGATTAGGAACACACATGTAGGCTTCAAATTTGTTCATAGCCGGCACTTCGTAAAGAGCGAACCCGTCTTTCATCTGGCGCTTCCGATATCCTTTCAGAACGTCCATTGAAGGAATAAGCACCGCGACATCAAATCCTTGACTTTTCATACCAACAGCATGGTTTCGTGTGGAAACAGGGGTACCGGAATTCTCAAGAGGGTAAATACTATGATTGACAAGCAAAATCCTTTTGAGAGGCTCTGACGAAATGCTATCTATTGTATTATTGGACGAAACCAGGCCAATCACATCTCTAAGTTTCTCAGTCATTGCTTCTACCGTAAACCCATCGCTCAATATTTTCTTTCTTCCGGCAGCACCCATCTCTTGCCTGAGCTTTGTTTCTGAGGCTAATCTGATCATAAATTCAGCCATTAGTTCCCAATCACCTTCCTTCACGAGAAATCCGGTGCGCTCGTTCTCAATAGCTTCAGGGATGCCCTCATGAAATGTTGAGACCACCGGAAGAGCATGTGCTGAAGCCTCTAAGATTGACAAGGGCAATCCCTCTGCATTTCCGGTAAGGGGATCGGTAATTGAGTGTTGAACAAAAACAGATGAACGATTCATGTATTGCAGAACATATTCGTGTGGTCGCTCACCGTGCAGATGCACAGATTCTTTCAAATTGTGTGCGTCTATAAACTTTTCTATCTCCGGCCGCAATGGGCCATCGCCTATCAAATCGAGTGTAACATCTGGAAAAACATGTTTAGTTTTTTCGAAAGCTTGCAGAACATAAAAAACGCCCTTTTTTCCAACTAAACGAGATACAGACAGGAAACGACAAGGAGTTCCTTCAGACAAAGATACGTGCTCATCGTCAGGGTCTACTCCATAATGAATTATTTTGATTTTCTCCCTTGGTATACCTATGTCACATAATCTCTCCGCCATTGGCCTTGAGACAGCTATAACACCGTCAACCATGGTTCCCACCCATCGGTAATACTCACGAATCTCTGGAAGGCGCATGTATTCCGAAGCATCCTGACCATGAAAGTGAACATATATTGGCAGATGAAGTATTTTATTGTTCAACTCGATTACAGCTCCCCCGATACATCCGAACTCAATAAGGATGTGCGTAACTTTGTTTTTCTTCAAGAACTGAATCACCCCGTTCTGAATCTTTCGATCGAAAGTATACCGTCCAATAGATATTGGAATTGTTCTTATCGGGCCCTTAAACCATTCTCTGCTGAGAATATTTCCCGTAAGGATAACGGTCCTTCCAGGGGCAACATTCTCTATGTGCTTCCTTATGAAAGTCTCCGATGGTGTACCAATTTGAGGACACACAATGGCAAGAACTGTTCTTTTGTTCTCCCGTTGATTACATTTCTGATCAATATTTGGTCTTGAATTTTCAGTTAGCTTTCTTACATCGGATTTCCTTTGCTGAACATCTAATCTCTCGTGTTCTCTAATGACCTTTCTTATTTTCGAATGGAACTTTCTTTTATGAAAGTCGTCTAAGTAGTGCATTAGTTTTATACGATTTCTGTGAAAATCGTTTCTTACATCTAACGAATTCGTTAAACCCTCAGTATGTTTTCTGTAGACACTCATTATTTGCGGAATCTTCCTGAGTGGACCATGCGCTGAAATTATTGAAAACAGTGCCATATCGCCGCTGATGACGTCGGAAAACCATTCAGGCAAATCCTTCGATGTATTTCTGAATACAAAAGAGGATGTATGAAAAGGCGATTCTGTGGACAGAGTGTCCTTTACATTTAGGACAAGGCCAACATCTCTGCCATATACTTTTCCTATGGTGTTATTATCCAACAGTTGCTGTGTTTCGTGAAAACAACCAGCATAAACCAGGTTTGTTTCTAGGAAATCAATCTGTTTCTGCAGCTTATGTGGATCGGTCCAGTAATCATCTCCATCGCACATTGCTATGTATTTGCCGCGACAAGATTTCATCGTAAGAATTCCATTGATACTTTTAAAAAATGCACCTTCTTGATCATATAAGGCAGTTTCATTACGATTTCTTAGAAATAACCTAATCTTATCTGTTCTTTTTTCTGCATACTCGATGCACAGTTCCCTTGTCCCGTCTGTAGACTGATCTTCACCCAGTACAATTTCAAATGGAAAGTCTGTTTTTTGCATTAGTATGTCGTCTAAGCATTTGGCAATGAAATTTACATGTTGATAGGTAACGACCCAAACAGACACTAACGGTTCGATCCTGTTTATTTCCTTATCTTCACCAAGATATTCTTTCTGTAAAGTATGTATACGATTTAGATCTACTGTTGATGTTATTACTTTTCTCATTAAAACTCTCAGTCTTTACTACAGATAAATATAGGGCGTCTGTAGAACTCGCTAAACGAAGTCATCATCGGATCGTATATCTTACATAACCCTTCGCGTAAGATTTTCTCATCAAGAACGTTGGCAGCAAAGATTATATCCTGAGGTACGTTTTTATAGAGGACGGGGATAGCACCATGACTTGCATATGTGATTGCTATTGAATCAATTTTCCAACCCGCCTGCCGAAGGAAATGGCAGGTGTACAAACATTTACCCGCGTCATCATGGAGTACAACGACAGGTTGCCGCTTATCACCGCCCCAATTGTAGCCCATCTGATAGACAATTTTTCTGGAATGTTCTCCAAGTTTTTTCATAAACAGTACAAGATACCCAAACAGATCTTTTTGAGATGGAATAAGATCCAGGTCAAAATCAACTCCGGCATGATGCATAATATTAAAAAGCAGGATAGTATCATATTCTCCTAATAGACCAAGCGCCGAGAAATCAAGATACTGTGACAAAACCCTAACATTTTTCATTAAAAAATATTTTATAATTAGATTGATAAATTCTGCGTGATTAACATTTCCTTCCATAGCCGTGATGATGGAATCTGGATATCTGTGTGCAAGACTCAATGTAAAGAATCCCGTATTTGCGCCAACATCGAGAATTTTTTGGCTTTCAAAATTAAGCTGATTCTGTATGTATTCCCACCGCGCGCTGTCGCCACGCCAGGTTTCATTAATCGTTTCAGTGTAACCCAAAGCATCCCGAATGAATTGGGGAATATTCTGATAAGTGGAATGCTTTGAACTATCAGCATATAACTTGTGTAATTCTGTTAAGAAGTTTTTGTTCTCGACCATTTAATCCCTATGAATCAAAATAAAAAAATATGAAACCACAGCATTTGCTATTTCCACAAGAATTAAAGATTCCGCATTGGAATAGGCAGTTCTTTAGCTTCTTTAAGAAAAATGTTTCGTGTATCTTCCCGATTGTATATTTCCGATCGAAAAAACTCAGGATATTTATCCCAAAACAAAGATGGTGGACAATACCATTTCATAGGCTTGCCCTTAAGCTGAGGCTCCCAGAATCCAGCCCACCAGAAATACAAAGGATTTACCGATTTTTCGCATATGTCTAAAGGAAATTCAAACCCAAAAAGATCGTTAATTACACTGACATAGAGGTTTGAACCTGCATCTATCATGAGTTGAGCGGGCCCCCACATTCTGGGATTAGCTTCAATCATATAAAAACAATCATTTTCGAACATTATCTCAATCATGATCAGTCCCGTGAAACCTAAATCCTGTAAAAGCGTCTCAAATATCCCATAAGTTTTATCGAGGTGTAAGCGAGCCGGTTCAGCCGCTATTATAGACTTGCCTTCAGGTTGTTGTACGAGGTTCCGCATGGAAAAACGATCCACTTGACCTGATGAATGAAAATAATACTGTAGATAATAACTAGGACCACGGATATACGTCTGAAGAAAATATAGATTTTTATCCACATTCGCGGCAAATTTTTCCAAGTCTTGTTCAGTATATAACAGTAATGGATAGCATCTCCGCCCATCAGGGGTGTTTTCCCGATAAGGCTTGGCAACAACAGGGAGGTCATGGACATCGAATGAAAACAGCTCTCTCGGCACAGGAATAGAATACTGCCGGCAGACATCAATAAACCTGATCTTGTCAGACAGTGTTCGATAAAGCTCTTTAGAAACTAATGGAAGGATGTCGCCTGACTGTTCAATACGGTAGCGATGGTCTAAAAGAAACAGGTTTAACGCTTCGGATGTAGGGGCAATAACAAATTTTCTGTTGGTACCTGCCCGTGTCACTTCAATGCAATTATATAAATCATCAATATCAAGTATGGGTTTTGTTCGTATGGACGAAACATACGAGGCATAAATAGTATCTAATATCCTATCATTTAGGCTATGCGCTATTATGTGGAACTCCACCTTGCATGCTTCAAGAGTACGGCATAGCGCAACAACAGACCGTTCATTGAAACCGGAGAATATAATTATGCCGTCTATGTTTGATTTCTTTTTTTGCCCACTCAACATTGAATTACCTTTTTAATTAAATATATTTTAATTAAAAAAATAGATTACTTTAAAATATATCACCTTGCGGTCTTTTCCTTCCCAAGAATCACATTAATAATTCTTTTGGCATCTTTTTCTTTAAGCTCAGGATAAATCGGCAAACAGAGAATCCTCTGTGTTACATTTTCCGCTATAGGCAAACTACCGGGTACAGCAGATTCCAGTCCACGATATGTGGGAAACTGACTAATAAGAGGAAAAAAATACCGTCGTGTAAAAATGCTGTGTTTTTTAAGTTCATCATAAATATCATCTCTTGATTTACCAAATTTTATTTCGTCAATAAGGATAGGAAAATAAGCATAGTTATGGCGAACCTCGGGAAGATCTATTGGAAAAGTTATGCCTGATATTTCATGAAGATTCCGTCGATAATTTTCCGTAATCTCTTTTCGCCTTTGGATAGATTGGTCTATATATTTAAGCTGCAGCATGCCAAGCGCTGCCTGGAATTCGTTCATTTTTGCGTTTATCCCCGGAGCAACAACAGTTGTTTCTCCAGCAAAACCAAAGTTTTTTAAAAAATCGATTCTTTTTTTCGTTGTCTCATCATGGCTAATAATGGCGCCTCCCTCAAATGTGGTAAAAACTTTTGTCGCGTGAAAGCTCAATACTGAGAGATCCCCAAAATTCAAAATAGAGTTGTTGTTCAATGTAACACCGAAGGCATGGCAGGCATCGTAAATTACTTTTAATCCGTATGTTTCTGCAATATCATGTATAGCAGCAACATCACACGGATTTCCATAGACATGAACCGGCATGATGGCTGTGGTTTTTGGCGTAATAACAGGCTCTATTTTTCTTGGATCTATGTTGTAAGTTATAGGATCAATATCACAGAATACCGGTTTGATACCATTCCAGTGAAGAGCATGTGTCGTCGCAACAAAACTGAAAGGTGTTGTGATAACCTCACCTGTGATGCGAAGTGTTTGCAACGCGCTTATCAGCGCCAGGGTGCCATTGGAAAACAACGAGACATATTTTACGTTCAGATATTCCGCAAGATTCTTCTCAAACAGTTGATGGTACTTGCCTTGATTTGTAAGTTGTTTCGATGCCCAAATGTCTTCAAGATATATTTGAAATTCTTCAAGTGGTGGTAAAAAAGGTCTCGTGACATAAATTGGTTCACTTCTCTTCACTGCGGAGCAATGTTTGTCGATATTTCTATCATTTCTACGAAGCATATGATTCAACCACCGTTTTAGTATCACCTATCATTTTTACAACATGGTTTTCAATCCACATTACCCTGTCGCAAATTTTTTCTATATTCGGCATATAGTGCGAAACAAACACCATAGTAACATTTGTTCTTTTAAAATATGCCATTCTGTCTATGCATTTAGATTGAAACTTTGTATCACCGACAGCAAGGATTTCATCTATGAGGAGCATTTCCGGATCAAGATTAGCCACGACTGAAAAACCAAGCCTTGCCAGCATTCCGCTTGAGTAGGTCCTGATCGGCTGATCGATAAAATCTTCAATCTCAGAAAAGTCTATTATTTCATCAAGTTTTCTAAGCACCTCATCTCTACGTAAACCCATGAGTACACCATTGAGAATAATATTTTCATGGCCTGTCAGATCAGGATGAAAACCGGCACCAAGTTCAAGAAGCGGCGATACCCTACTCTTGACAGTAACCAAACCTTTATTCGGCATGAGCACACCGGCAATGAGTCCAAGTAGAGTGCTTTTCCCGGCGCCATTTTTTCCAATTATCCCAAGAGTTTCTCCCTTTTTTACCTCGAATGAGATATCCCTCAACGCTTCAAAATGTGGAGTTCTAAGAGTGCTCATTGCCTTGGGGAGATTAAAGATGAAGTTCTTTAGACCTCCTCGCACGTGATGATACAAGGGATAGCTTTTGCTCACGTTATCAAACATAATTACGGGATCACTCATAGTACCTCGGCAAATCGCCAGTTCAGCTTCCTATACGTTAGCTGTCCTACTCCGAAGACAATCACGGCGTAAACTGCGCTCTCCAGAACCAAGCTCCAGTCTACATTCCCGTTTAACAAGAGATTCCTCCAATTCACCATAAATGAGGCAAGCGGATTTGCATGCATGTACACCCGGTACTTGTCTGGAATCATCGTTTCTGAATAGATCACAGGAGTGAAGTAAAGAAGGAGCATCATAAAGATTGTCGTCAATCTTTCAAGGTCTCTAAAAAAAAGATTCACCGAGGAAATGAACAGGCATATGCCATAAATTAGAAAGAACTGGATTATAAGCATGATTGGAACCCCATATATCCATGAGACTGAAGGGCTTTTCGCATAAATAAACAGAAATAATATAAGAACCGGAATTGAAAGAATAAAATGGATCATATCCTGCAACACCTGGGAAAAGACTATGAGGTTCCTCGGAAAATTCACCTTCTTGATAATCGATGCATTGCCAAGGAATAACAACGGAGCCGCATTAACAGAGTTCGCAACCCATTGCCATGAGAACATTCCGGCAATCAGGAACAGCGCATAATCTTCAATCTGTATTTTTACCACAACTTTGAATGCCACAAAAAACACGAGCGCAAAAGCAAGAGGATGGCCTACTGACCAGAAGTAACCAAGGATGTTGCTCTTGTATCGTACTTTTAATTCTTTCTGTGTGAGAACAATGATAATATCAACAATATGCTGTAATCTATGGTTCACTCTGGCATCCAATCTTTACATTACATCAAATAAATAATCGCCGCTATGAATATTTATTTCAATCATGCTGATATTTTAAATACAATTTTATTATATCAATACTAAAGATATTTATCTACTACACAGTTTTTATATGCCAATCACCTTTGACATGAAAAACTTATCAGACATGCTATTCCCCAGAGTTGTCTGATTTTATCTGATCACCTCTTTTTCTCAGATGATCAATAACAACCTTTCTTTCAACCAATTGTCTCGCTCGTGCGCTTGTTATGATAAACTTTTCTCTATCAGCATCTTCAAGATTTTCAATCGCCAGAGTCAGAGCCTTTTCTTTGTGTCCTTCTCTTAACGCAATTTCAGCTTCAAGGTCCTTAACCATGTAGATATAAAACCCATTTGGATTGCGTGTTATTTCGTAATTGTTTTTATAAATGTCAAAGGATTTAATGGTTTTCTTTGCCTCATTAAAATCCCCGAGCTTGAAATAATACTCCGCCAGTCCCAAAACATAGTATGCCGAAGACGGCAAATAATCAATTGCTTTCTTTAGGTAATAATCAGCCTTCTCTTTATTGCTTAACGCTATATATCCGATGCCCATCGTGTAAAATAACTCAGAATTCTTGTCCCCTATTTTCCCCATTTTTGTCAGATAATTTGAAAGAACTGATTGTATTTCTTCTTTTTTTCTATCATCTTTTTCTGCATTGCAGCGTCTAATGAGCAATGTTGAAGCTTTTATAAAACCTTCATTATTAAAGGGCATTTTTTTAATTGCGTCCTCATAGGCGTTAAACGCGCCTGCAAGAGCAAAACCGTTCTCCTCCATGGCAGTGCCGTTTTCTATGGCTTTTTCCGCCAGATTAACTCTCGTCGTAAAATAAAAAGACAGTATACAGAAAAGCATCAGGGTAGTAATTATTCCATATGTGGCGATTGGCAATACATTGTTCTTTTCGCACTTTTTATTTTTTCCTGCACCATCAAAAATGTACCAGCTTGAAAGAAGGAAAAAAGTAATCACGTGCGCCGGTGCGTTAAATGAAAAATCCAAAATACTGAAAAGGAAAAAAGAACATAGAGCAAAAAAAACACAAACTTTTTTTCCGTCCCAATGAGAGTTACGTATCCAGAAAAAACATCCCGCAAGATAGAAGAGCCAGCAAAAAATACCGATAATGCCCAGCTCAACACCAATTTTTATTAAGGTGCTGTGGGCATACTTCGTCCCAAAGCCACCGTCATAATATTTCTTGTAAGGGTACTCGAAAGCTCCCGCTCCATATCCTAATACAGGCTTATTGACAAAGGCTTTGAGACCGCTTTTCCAGATTTCTGTCCGGGTATTTAATGTTTTTATTTGTGTGGTTATGCCAGTTATTTTCTGGGTTATTTCCCGCTGAACACCCTTCGGTGAATTTTTTACATTTATATTCATAATGAGCACAGCGAGGAGCACTCCGGCGCACGTCAGCCCCATTATATGGAGAACACGTTTCAGATCGCGATCCTTTAATGACAATATCAACATTGCCAAAATTGCAAGCACAGCCAGGCCGATCCCTATCCGGGTCGTTGTCAGGATTAAACCTGTAATGATTACTATTGTCGTAATTGAATAAAAAGCATTTCTTCTGAATATGGCAAAATAGAGCGAGATGGGAATAATGGACGCAAGGTATCCCCCGAAAATATTATGATACAGAAACGATGAAAAAGGGATTGTCTGACTCGCGATAAGCGAAGCATACCTGCTATTCCGGAAGGTATCCTGGAGCGCGGGATAGACCACAGTAAACTGCATCACGGCGCAGAGCGATGACAGGAATGTTCCCACAATAAGGGCTTTCATAATAAGGTCTTTATCGGGAAATCCGCTCGCAAGGAATACCGCGCCGGCAACCCACAGGAGTGTATTAATCTCCTGCAAAGTACTGAGCTTATTCCACGTAAAAAAAAGGCTAAGCACAGTAATTGCAAAAAACGGTGTAAAAAAAAGAAAGAATTTTCCAAAGGCAATATCTCCGCTGTTTTTTCGACTGAGCAATAAAACCATTAATGAAATAATGAGAGAAAGAATGAAGATGCTTTCGATCCAAAATTTGTCAATTGTGATATAAAATAAAGCAAGGTGATTGTTTCCCAGGAAGGGTATGACACAACAAGCTATAAAGAGAATATACCGGAGGATACGCGTATTTGACATAGTACTCATCGATTGTAGTGAGATTCAGCGTGAAAGATCAAGGAGTTTTTTTGGTGGGGTTTCGGGCGCTGGGAGCTCTTTGGGTATCGTCACCGTTAATTCATACGTTGTTTCCCCTCCATGCCCGTCAGATATTTTTGTTTTGACAGGATAATCGCCTTCTTTACCCTCTTTTACTGCCCAGTGTATCATTCCGCTCTTCTTATCTATCACCATACCTTCAGGCCCGCTGAGCAGTTCATATGATAACGTGTCGCCATCGGGGTCAGAAACGTTAATCTGTGCCGTAAATATTTTGCCATCATACGTCGGTTCTTTCCCCTGAGAAACCTTTGGAGTTGTGTTCTGAACACCCAGAGCCAGCGTTCGCGACTGTCCGGGCGTTTCCCCATCAAATGGGGTTACTTTCACGGCGACTTTATCTCCCCGTTTGAATCCGCTGAGACTGTCGCTTCCGTTTCCCGCTGGTTGCCCGTTGATTGACCATTCGTATTTATATGTAATCTCTTTGTTATCGGTTCCCTTGGTCTTTAAAACGATCACCTTCAAAACATCTTTATTGTCAATAGATTCAAGTTGAAGTTTTGCCTTTTCCAGTGCAGCCTGAAAACCTTCATCAGCAACAGGGGCAACTGGCCCACCTGCGCCTGATGGTGTTTCGTCTTTTTTTAAAGGACTGTCCGTAGTTGAATCTGACAAGCCTCTGAAAAAAAAATATCCGGTTATAAGAAAAATAATACAAACTACCACAATGGCCACGGCAAGAAAAAGGGTCTTATTTTTTTCAGGCTTTTTCGCGGCTTTCTTTCTGACAGCAGTGTTTTGTCTTTTAGTAGGCATAGAGGATTTCAAGGTTCGCCCGCTCTGTCTGGCTGTTTTGAAGCTGTCCCTGGACCATCATCGTGTACAGATAGGGAAAATGGCGTGTTGTTATTTCTCCCAATCCCGTTTCAACAACACCGGCACCTTCAAGAAGTTCTCCGGTCATGCTTGAATTGCCTGTAGCGGTATCGATAATTTTAGCGTTTACCACATAGGGACGGCTTGATCCAGCGGCGCTCAAAAGGTTAAAAGTGATATCAGGCAGAATGGTGGGGTCTGTATTTGTGGCATTTGCGTCACAACCGGACCAGCTTCCCGTTTCATTAAGCAATTTTTTTTGAAAGCATGTGACATCCCCTGGTGCAATTGAATTAACAATACCAACGCCCTGGGTAAGCGACGACACGACCGTCGACAGGTCTCCCTCCATCAAAGTCCGGGGGATAATTTCTTTCGTAAATATCTCAACGGCTCCAAGGGACGCTTCCTTTGATGTTTCGTATTTTCTTTGCAAACCGGAGATTTCCGTCCCTGTCATTGAGTAATACATGATGACCGCAAGAAGTGCCGCTGAAAAAACAACTATCATCAAGACCAGCACCAGAGCAACGCCTTTTTTATTGAGACATTTTTTCATAGAATATCCTTTTTAATAAAAACTCCTCGGTTTCACAGAAAGGTTATAGACTTTCCAGCGATACCGGTCCCATGCATGGTCAGCGTCTTGAAAATCTGTCAGATTCACAACCTGACCGGTTGTGATGCTGGGCCCTACGGTAATAGTGCTGCCGTAACTATACCGGTATCCCCTGTCAAAAGTCCCTTCGTGTGCCAGTATGAAAATTCTTACCTCTTTAACCCGTTGCTTGATTTCTAGCGCATTAAGGGCCGTACCGGAAGAATCACCTGTCGTTGTTAAAAAATTTACCGGTGTTGCTAATTCTAAGGAGCTTAAAATCCCGTTACCGTCGGTATCGAGTATGAAGACTGCCTGCATATTTGCCACACAGTCCATGATGGGATATGCTGTAAATCCGCCATCTCCTTTTTTCTGGTTCGCTACCGCTTTAAAGAGAGTCCCTGTCCCGGGCGCGCAACCAGCGCCGGTATCAGCCGTGCGTCGCACATAGTAGTCTGCCCTGTTAAAAGGCATCGACGGATCGGTTCCGTCAATACCATAGGCAACATACCGGTCGCCAGTCGGAGGCGATGGCGGCCGAAAAGCCTGATCACCGGACCCAAGTATCGCGCCTGAATAGGTCGGGGAGTATTTAAAATTTGTGCTGTCAATAACGAGATCTGCCACATCCGACCTGTCGACAGGCTGTCTGATTACAATCATATAGTCCTGACCGGAAGTCGAACAAGTATTCGGCTCCATATCAAGACTGCAGTCATCCCAAACACGTACATATGACGAAGCATTGGAACCGTCATTCTTTAGACTGTCTATATATGTCCACTTGTTTGCCGACTTACCCATACCAACAGCGGTCGATCTGATAACCATGTAATCTGAATTGGCAAGATAACCGTTTGAACTGCCAACATCATTGACGTGTACAAGCGCTCTTGGAGGATTTGGACAATCATTAAATGCTGCAACGGCCGCCGGGTTATCTGCATGTGCATCAGGCTCGATATAGCAATTACCTGAGCCCATAATGTCTTCAAAGTTATTTGTTACCATACGATTTGCACTTGCTAAAAAATCATCCGTAAGGCCATATCCCGCGTTTCCGAGGTCATTTCGCATTATCTCAAGCCCAACGCTGGTCTCAAACTGCGACGCCACGATAGCGCCCTGCCGCTTTGTGCTCCTGATCATCTGTTCCAACAGGGTGCTGTTCATGGCCAGTACGATGCCCAGTATGGCGATAGCGATTAATATTTCCAGGAGCGTAAAACCGTTTTGCCTGTTTCTCATATTCTCTCTTATACCGACTCCTTTTACATTCATATGCTGACCATCGTCGACGCGCTGTGCCGATGGGTAATACCCCTGTAATCCCATGTTGCATTGACCCTGATGGCCACACTGTTCGCTGATATGCTTTCTATTGTCCAGTTTACGGTGTATTTGAAATCATTCAAGTTTCTGATTTTTCTTGTTTCCTTCCGGTATTCAGGTGGACCGGGCGGGTTTGGGTATGGTCCACCGGGCACCAAGTCGGTGAATTGTTGGTTCCGGAGTTCTTCCATCTGCGCTTCCACGACACGCATGGCTTCATTCCTCATTTCATTTTCCAGATTAATACGGTGATAGTGGATGGTGGCATGGAGGATAGCTGTCATGCTGATCATAAGAATCGCCACGGCAACCATCAGTTCGATAAGGGTGAACCCTTTCGTTCCTTTATTGAATTTCATGACAATGATCCGCGTTGCATTCATCTTTTATGTCTTGTAATTTAATCCATCCCATTCTCGTTTTTGTCGTCCTGAACACCACACAATTAACCTGTGGCTGGGTTATCACATCATCACCGCCAACGCACAAGGTACCCTGCTTGTCGGCAAGACCCCGCCCATTGAATCTGATTTCATTGTTTGCCTTTACATCCTCTTTCCCCGGAACAGCGCCTGAGAACGTAAAGGGGACAATATCAGTTTCCTCGCTCTTTAATACCGGTGTGTCGCTGCTGTCATAGGTCTCATAATTTGAGCCGGTATTGTTCGTATCGGCATAGATTTCATACGAACTACCGGCGATGCGGAAAAAATGCATTATATTCCTGTCCATTGCCATCATCCTGGCCCTGTTTAAATCTGAATAGATCTGTCGCGTCTGGTTCTCAATCCGGTTCTTTCTCATAAAATTCGTCATGCCCGCGGCGGCGATCGCCGCGAGTATCCCGCAGATTCCAATAACTATCATCAATTCAACAAGGGTAAATCCTCTATTATTTCTCATTTTTCCTTCATGTGCAATATTTTCCTCATGGGTCTCGGGCCAATGAGAAGAGACAGACCCTGACCTTTAGGAGGCATGCCCGTTATCGCGGCAGTCTTTCTGTTTCCCCTTTCCGTAAAGGCGCTCTTCAAAGATAATTCCTGGATAGCGCCGGTGGATACCTGCATAAGGGCTATACCTGACAAGGAAATCGCGGCGCCGGTATCATATTTTACAGCCCATATGGCTGTACTCCCGCCTTCCTCGCACACGTCTGTGGAAGGGGTATAGGTGGTATAGAAAACAGCCCCGGAAGTCACGGCATAGGGATCTGTGATGACCCTTTCCGCGCCATCGTTCCCGCTTGCAGCACCGAGGTTGATGTACCAGCCCGTCGCTCCCGTGGGAAGCGTAGGATCAGGCGTGTCCTCGGACTGGTCTTCCAGCCCTGTCGTTACAGAGCTGGTGCATGAATGGTTAATGTCATTTGCCGGTCCAAGCGGCATGACTGTATTATAGCAGGGTTCTTTCACTCCGTAAATGACCCGCTGTCCGTTTGGATCATCCACTCCGCTTTGTTGTCGGTAGAAATACCTGCCTGATCCGAAATAGAGCCACAGATTTTTCTTATTTCTGTCCTGAAGTTTTGTAACGGCGCTTGTCACAGGACCTATATTTTGGATCACATGGCTCCACACCCAATCAGCGGGATTGGCGCTCTCTTGTGTAAAGATCCTTATCACTCCGCCTTTTGTCCATGTTGTTGAATCTTTCTGCGTGTAACCAAGATAGATTGCGTCGTCACTGTAGCGGCCGCCTGACATGATATTACCCTTATCGGTATCGATGGTCGCATTATAGAGCGAACCGCCGAAGGCCTCTGTGATGCCCGTATCGATCGTTCTTAACAAATCTCCTGTTTTCAGATCGAGGATAAAAATCTTCAAATTCTGGTCCGATTTTGCTAAAAACTGATGCTCGGTTGTTTCTATGGGACCTGTGGGGCCGGAGGCAAAAACCGCAAACCATTTACCGTTCTTCGACGCATCGCCAATCCTCACGATTGCCGGACCTGACGTGGAGAAACCAAGATTGGGGTGTGAGAATTCCCAGAGCAATGCGGGGGTTTCCGGAGTATATATGTCAATGGCAAAATAGGAAGAATAGCCAAGCCCCTTTGTAGCATCAGCAGGGTCGGTCCGTGGAGTCTTGACGCAGGTACCCGCTTCCCCTGTCGTGCAAGTGCTGCCGGTAATTTTGCTCGCGCCGCCCAATCCCATACCACCTATCAGGATAGTCCTCCAGCTCTCTTTTGTTTTTGTGTCATTCGCATAGTCGTCGGGATCAGTCCCCTCAACATTATGAATGCTTGCGTCAAATATAATGGAGGAACCATCCACGTAATACAAATGGCAATAATCAGGATCAGCAAGGTATTTCAGATAGGGTAAAGCGCTTTTCGGGATAAAAGCCCAGACTTCCGATCCGAGCTCTCCCGCCGGCGTAGCAGGATTTGTCAACCTGGCCTTTTCGTCACTTTCCTGGCCTGTCCATGATTGCTCAAGCATTCCGTGCTTGAAGGCGTGGAGCATCCCATCATTGGCTCCTATATAGGACATTCCGCGGTTTTTATAGACACTGCTGTCGATATAAGCTTGATACGTGGTATCCGCGTAACCGTCCGGCAGGGATTTATAATAGCTTTGCAGGGGTGTCGATGCCTGCATGCGCGGCGAGGAGTTTACTATATCACCGAGCTTCCATACCGCGGTCGTTGCGTCTATCGTTACGGTCCTGTTTCGATAGTTTAAACCCTCCGCCTTCTGGTCATCTCCAAGCACATAATCAATGATATTCGACGCGTCGGCAGCATTGGAAGCCTGTAGATAATCAGCCAGCGTTGCGCTGTTACTCGGAGAAAAAGATGTGAATGTGCTCCCGTCTGTGGTTGTGTATACTGTTCTGGCGTCTGTCCTCAAAAACAATTTTGAACCTATCTCCCAAAGGTTCTTTATATCTTCAAGGAGGACCGTGTTGATATATGTTTTCGTATCGAGATCACCTGTGCTGTTGGTGGAATACCTCTTTGCCTTTGTTTTGCCGTCCACAGGATCATAATACAACTGCAAGATGTAGTCATCTCCAAGGTTGAGGATGTGTTTGCCTTCATCTTCGTCTACAATATTTGTGTCCTCCCGTATGGTAGAGCTCTCAAGGTAGGGATCGACGTAATACCACAGGTTTTGCATCTCTCCTGTCCAGTCTATTTCCGTCGCGCCATACACTTTCCTGGGATAATAGACCGCCTGCAACAGGTTTGCCCCGGTGCCTTCGCTTGAGGAAAGAATTGAAACGGCGCTTCCTGATGAAACACGCCGGAGTATGGACATGATCACTTCCACTAATTGCCGCTTAATCTCTATGGCGTTGTCAGCTTTAAAGTATGTGTCCGGAACTCCGTTACCGTCGTTATCCCAGTCAGAAGAAGAAGAGGCAGGTAAATCAGTGCAGTTGCTCCCTTTGCCGCAATTCGCGGTATTACAGCAGTCGGTCACAGGCCCGCACGAGTCATTGGGAAATCCGGTCGTGCCTCCGGGCCATGTCTTTGCCCTGTCAAAAGAACCGTACATTGCCACATTTTTCAAGGCCAGCTCGCCGTCACCGCCAACCCAGAGACCGACAGTATAGACTGAGTCTACATAGGTTTCCACACCGGTCACGCTGTTTGTAAAGCCTTTCTTGTGCATGTAGTAGGCCGGCACAACGGGATCGGGAGACTCCGCCTCTATGTCGCCGTCTATTTTACAAACAGCGTGAGTTCCCATAATACAACCATCCTTATGAGGTATTCCCCCCTTGTTCCACATCCCGTCAGACAGGAGAATCACAAAATTTTTAGCACAGGGAACCAGTTTAAACTCGCTTCCCTGACAGTTACCGTCACCGGTGTCATAACAACGGTACATGGGGTTTTTCCACTCCGCACCTGAACCTGTCTGTTTGTCCGGCCCATTATATTGCGGATTGTTCTGCGCGTAATAATTGTATGCATCCCAGAGCGCCGGGGCGGTGGAGGTACATGAGTTAGGGGTTTCATAGTTTATTTCTGTAATCGTACTTTTATACGGGTTCACGGCGTCGTAACTGGCTGAAGCTGTGAAATCACCGATACGCACGTATTTTGTTACACCGTAGTTGTTATAAAAAAGCGCGCCCATAAGGGGCTTTGGGGAAAGATGCTTGAGTTGGAACAAGAGGCCGCCATTATCTCCCGTGAGCCTGTCCCACCTGGCCCTGACCTTTGTCGACCCATCTCCGCCCAGTAAAATACATCCATCACTGTTACAGGTGTCGGTCAGATGAGAAGAGTCGGGGTACGTCGAAACGTCACACTTCGTAATCGTATTATTATCACAGCTTTGGGGTTTGCCCCCTGTAAGCACCCACTTGAGTATATCAACCCTCTGCATATATCTGTAATTCAAATAATTTCCCGATTCCGTATTGCAATCCCCGGTCGACGTCCATGCCGTGCAGCAGGCCCAACGGTTTGGACTTTTGCATGATTTTCCACTCACCACACCATAACTAATGCAGTCGCCGTCATTCATGCTTTTGCATTTCCATGTCCCCGTACATTCCCTGTCACAGTCAACTCCCGTTGGAGTGTATTCTTCCCAAACACCGCTCACCAGCTGGTAAAACTTGGTAGGGTCAAAGTAGCCTTCATAGGTAGAAGCATCCACGTAGGGATAAGCGCCGGTATCACAGCTCTGTCCCGTATAGGCGCACCAATCCATACTTCCGCTGTTATCAACGACAAGCAGCACGTTGGGATCAACGGGATTACCGATAGAAGACGGCATCTGACAATAACTTTCCATAGTCTGGGCTTTTAACATGAAAGGACTGCCCAGCAATACCAAAGAAAAAATTAAAAATACACGAAAAAGTATTTTCATGGCTGCTCCTTATCTAATCTACTATGTCGTAAATCTTTGCGCTTTTGCACGTTGCGCTGTCGATTCTAAACTGCACTTTTTTGCCGACCAGCGAGGAATCCAAATCTTCCCTGGCGCCTTCGGGTACCCTGAATACTCTCAACCCCTTGCAGCTTAATGTTGTTACGTCTACACCGATAGTCCCGTTGCCTTTATCGATTGATTTGACCAAGCCGGTTATAGACAGGCCATCCACTTCCAACGCATCGCTTGTCCAGGCAAAGAAAAATATGAGCGCAAAGGAAACAAGGACAATCCCCAATTTTTTATTCACGATCTTTTTCATCCTTATATTTCCTCCTTTTCTGTCAAAATTTCGTTTCTCCATAAAATCAAACCCAAAAGCACCCCCCCCGTTTTTCATCTTATCTCCCCATAATGAAATGGAGCAAGGCATCCATAAACCTGTCCCCGGTAATGAGAAATATCAGCGCTGCGAGCGAGAGAAAAGGCCCGAATGGTATGGCGTATTTCATATTTTCTTTCTTCATGAGCATAAGAGGTATACCCACGAGGCTCCCGATGATGGACCCTCCGATGAGAGAAAAGAGAACGCCCTTGAAACCCGTGAAGGAACCGATCATGGCGAGGAGTTTAATGTCCCCGCCACCCATGCCTTCCCTTCTCGCGATCAACTGGTAACCATAGGCAATGATAAAAAGCACCCCGCCACCGGTGAGGACACCGTAGAAGCCGTCCATGAACCGGAAACCGGGGCGAATAAATGCTATCAATAATCCCGCGACCAATCCACCGATACTTAATACATCGGGGATGATCTGGAAGTCATAGTCAATAAAAGATATGGTGATAAGGAGTGAAACAAATATCGTGTAGGCAAGCAATTCATAGGACAATCCGAACCTGCGATAAAAAAACAGAAATAGCACAGCGGTTATTAGTTCAACAAAGGGATATCTCCTGGAAATCTTCGCGCCGCAGTGGCGGCATTTCCCGCCGAGGATAATGTAGCTCGCGATAGGAATATTATCGTAGAATTTTATGGATTTTTCGCAGGCCGGACAGAATGAGTTCGGTCTTATGATAGATTTACTGCGCGGCAGCCGGTATATGCAGACATTGAGAAAGCTGCCGATCACGGCGCCGAATATGAAAATTACTATTGGGGTCAGATAATCCATCTTCTCCCCGCGTCATTTTATCTGTTTAAGCGTTCCGCTCTGGTCGATGGTCCATATATCATCGTCATAGACCTTATCGAAATCGGTGTCACCATGTGCCTGAGCCATAAAACGGGACCTGTCAGCGTAAGACATGTCAAACCGGTATTTCTTCGTGCCCGCCTTCCAGCCTGCAAGCTTCGTGGTGTCCGTCGTGTATTTACCGTGTTCCATTTTGTATCTTTCCTGGGACTCCTTAATGGTCATGAGCTGCGCCTTGGCACGGACCTGTTCTGTCTTTTTCACTTGCACGGCGCGCATGGGCAGTGCGATGACGGTGATAACAAAAAGAACAAGGACAGCGATAATCAGTTCCATAAAGGTAAATCCTTTTCGTCCCATAAACTCCCCAGAATAATCAGGCTCAAAAAAGGGGGCCAAAGCCCCCTTTTTTTTCAAGAGCAATAATTAGTTCTTCGGCATGAATTTTGCGGGAAGGGGGTTTGTGGAGCCTGGTACCCATGCCCAGCGCAGCATATTTTCGTCGTCCGTCTGCATCATGATCGTAGCATTGTCAACACCTACATCAACACCGCCAGTAGCGTCCGGGGGAGTTCTCAGCGTCACGTTGATTGAAATATATGGCGAAGAAGCCTGGCCTACAGCACTCATGCCCGAAATATACTTTTCCGGGATCGTCACGCCAGAGGCCGCTGTTACCGCATCAGCATCCGCGAGAGTTCCAAAGTTGGTTCCACCGCTGCGCTCTGTGGAGTAGGCAACGAGCCCTGTCTTAACAGCGCCTACCGTATTGTACGCTTCAGTAAGACGCGCCTTTTTCGCGTAATCGAGGTACGCGGGGAGTGCGATTGCCGCGAGGATACCAATGATGGCAATAACGATGAGCAACTCAATCAACGTAAAACCTTTTTTGTTCCTATGAATCTGTAACATAAAACACCTCCATTAAAATAAAATATGTAGTAATACCATTATCGGTAGTTTAGCATATTCATTAACAATGTAAAGTGATATTTGTCACATTTTTTAAAAAAATAGTTTATCTTTGCACGGCATGTCATTGTATTTAAAAATCCTTTTTATTTCAAGATGTTGGATATACAATGTAATACATTTGGTTGATTTTATCATAACAATGATGTTACGAGTAATGATTTTTATCACCATTTTCTCAGTAATATCTTTACAGCATTATTCTTTTTTTTAGTATAATAACGATAACAAAATAAAGATGCGGTACTGGAAAAATATAATAAACAAACCACACTTGATATTATTCCTTGCGATCGGATTCATCATTATTGTCACGGCAATCGCTTACTACCCTTGTCTGGAAAACGGCTTTGTCTGGGATGATGAAGGCTATATCCTGAAGAATTACTACATCAAAAATATATCAATGGGCAATTTAAAAGTAATTCTAACTACCCCCATCATGGGTAATTACCATCCCCTTGTCATTATTTCATATGCCTGGGAGTACTTTTTCTTCAAATTGAATCCTGTCCCCTACCACACGGTGAATATGATCATACACCTCCTTAATTGCGTGGTCGTCTTTTTCTTCATCTTGCGCCTGAGCCACAGCACACCTGTCGCCTTTATCACCGGACTCCTCTTTGGGATACACCCGCTTCATGTTGAGTCAGTGGCGTGGATATCTGAGAGAAAAGATGTCCTGTATACCTTTTTTTATCTGATTTCACTTGCTTGTTATCTAACCTATATAGAGAAAAAAACAAATTATAAATACTATTTCTTTACGTTATTCTTTTTTCTCTTGTCGCTTCTTTCAAAACCTATGGCCGTTACTCTTCCTTTGATACTTTTTCTCATGGACTATATTCGTGATAAAAAAATTACTTTTCATTCAATGATTGAAAAGGTACCTTTTTTCATATTTTCCATTCTTTCCAGCGTTGTAACATTATTTGCCCAGAAATTGTCGGAAAATTATGATTCTGTATTTGCATTCCCGAAGAGCATCCTGGTGGCATGTTATGGTCTTGTGTTCTACCTGTATAAGACGGTTTTGCCTATCAAACTTGCCGCCTTATATCGCTATCCTCTCGATAATGATCTTTCTGCACATATTCAGTATATAATTGCTCCTCTCATTGTTCTTGTATTAGCATTGTTCGTCCTCTATTCAACAAAATACACCAAAAAAGCTGTCTGGGGTGGATTGTTCTATTTTATTACACTGCTTCCAGTCATTCAGTTTTTACCGATAGGATTTGCTGTGGCTTCGGACCGATACACCTATGTTCCTCTGATCGGAATATTTTATGCTTTTTCAGAACTGTTGGTATGGGCCTGGTGTAATAAATTGAGTAAGCATCAGTATGTAAAAACCAGCATCATCATCATTTCTTTTATGGTTACAACATATTTAATTTTTTTAACAAACAACTCCTGTAAAGTATGGAAAGATAATATTTCCCTGTGGACAAATGTAATAAAATATTACCCGCAGACCGACGTGGCGTATAACAACAGGGGAAGTGAGTATCTTAAACTTAATAAATACGATAAAGCGTTGGATGATTTTTATACTACCATTCAATTGAATCCGCAACATGCTTATGCACACAGTAACGTTTGTAATGTCTATTTCGCAAATAATGAGAGTGAAAAAGCATTGCCATATTGCATAGCGGCACTCAAAATCAATCCTGCTCATTCGAACACATATGGCCTTCTCGGTGACATATACTGGCTAAAAAACAAATTACTATCAATCGAGATGTACAAAAAATCAATCTCCCTCTCTCCTAACCACACCAGCTACGTCCGCTTATGCAACGCATATTTAGAACTACAGAAATATGATGATGCTTATCCAATCTGCTTTGATGCAGTTACATATAATCCAGACGATGTGGTCTTTTGTAACAATACTGCCAATTCTTATCTTGAAGCCAAACAATACAACAGGGCCTTGTCTTTCTATCTGCGGGCGCTGTCGATAAATTACAATCTCCCCGAGGTACATAACAACCTCGCTGTTCTCTACTATTATTTGAATGACTATGCGTCCGCTTCAAAACATTTTAATACCGCTATTTCGCTAGGACACAAAGTCAACCCTGAATTCAAGAAACTAATTGAAAAACGCCAACAAGAACTTAGTGGATTAAAAAATGATAGAAACAAAAATTGATACATCAATTAAATCTGCTGATGTGATTCCCTGTATTTCCTGTGGGAGAATAGATTTTTCTCTGCTCTTTTCGGCCCTTGATTTTGATACTGGCACAATACCTTTAAAATTAGAGCGCTGTATGTTCTGCAAACTCGTCCGGACAGAACTTGTACTTGAAGATGCAGTGTTTGCAAGATGCTATTCTCCTCTATATTATGGCGGCGGTGAAGCAAAGTTTATCAGGTTTGCTGAAATACTGACACTTTTTTTCAATTATCGTCGTGCGCGTTCACTTCTGTCTTATGTGAATAATAATTTTTCGTTTTCAACAAATAATCCATTAAAAATTCTTGATATCGGCTGCGGTCGGGCTAATCTTCTAAAAATTCTCAAGAGAAAGGGGTGCGACTGTTATGGCACGGAGCGAACCACGTTCCCATTAAACAATAAATCACAAGGCATTCATTTATTCAAAAGTAATTTAGAAGACATTTTTTTTACGGAAAAATTTTTTGACGTGATAATCATCTGGCACGCGCTGGAACACATGGATGATCCCATATCGGTAATTAAAGAAACTGCCCGTGTTCTACGTCCAGGCGGTATTTTGACTGTTGCTGTCCCCAATTTCGGCAGTTTTCAGGCAGGGATATTCCAAAAAAACTGGTTTCACCTTGATCTGCCGAGACACAGATATCATTTTACTTCTGATACTCTTATTTCCTGTTTGAGCAAACACGGATTTAAAATATTAAGGCAACATACTTTTTCGCTGGAACAAAACCCATTCGGATTCATTCAAAGCTTTTTCAATAAAATAATGCCCATTACTAAACCAAATTATTTCTACTCTTTATTGAAAAATTTGCAAGGATCCTCTTCGATTCTTAGTTTCATATTTTGGGTTCTGTTTTCAATTTTCATTATTCCTTTTGCAATGCTTGAGTACCTTATCTCAGGTCTATGGGGCAAAGGAGCCACATTGATCATTTACGCAAAGAAATATTGATTTATAACGTAATTACACGTAAATAAAAAGAAAAGATATGTATAAAGACAAAAAAATAATTATCGTTATGCCTGCCTACAACGCCGCACATACACTGCGTAAAACTTATGAAGAGGTCATGGACCAGGGTATTGTAGACCTTGTTATTATAGTTGACGATGGCAGCCGTGACGAAACAACGGCAATTGCGCGCACACTGCCAAACACAATAGTGTATGAGCACAGGAAAAATCTCGGATATGGGGCAAATCAAAAATCGTGTTACCGGCTGGCACTGGAGGAATCCGGAGATATCATTGTCATGGTGCATCCTGACTATCAGTATACACCCAAGCTCATCCCCGCTATGGCATCCCTGATTGCAAACGGCCTCTATCAGTGCGTGCTCGCGTCAAGGATTTTAGGCGGCTATGCCCTCAAAGGCGGGATGCCCCTCTGGCGATATGTTGCGAACAGATTCCTAACTTTTACAGAGAACATCCTCTTCGGAGCAAAACTTTCGGAATACCATACGGGTTACAGGGCTTTCTCACGTGAACTTCTTGAAAAAATACCCTTTGAAATCAACTCTCACGATTTTATTTTCGACAACCAGATGCTGGCGCAGATTATCTGGCATGGATACACCATTGCTGAAGTAAGTTGCCCAACTAAATACTATACGGATTCTTCGTCGATAAATTTTTCACGGAGTGTCAAGTATGGTTTCGGGTGTCTCTGGACAGCATTCAACTTCCGTCTGGCAAGAATGAAGATAGTTCACAGCAAACGCCTTTTTAAAAATCTATCACCATAACAATGGTCACATTCTCCTTTTAAAGCGGTGAGGAACATCCGCGTATATGGATAAAGAGGGTTGAAGAAGATCTCATTATTCGCGTCTTACTAAACCACCCTGCCCCGATACGTGACAATGATATCATCAGGGGGTATGGTAAATGACAGTAAGATTATATGTGATAAAATACAAGGATACCCGATTAGTCCAGCCCCACATGCCAAGAAATTTGTTATTAATAATCTGCCAGATTTTCTTTATTTAAAAGATACAACAAGACGAGTGGCGCATTATGCACGTTATGCCAAAAACGTTTTGATTATTTCTGCCTTATGCATTATACTAATCCCATATAAAATGGCAAACCATTTGTGTATAGATGCTTCCTTATGGAAAGTATTCATGC
>JAEAME010000792.1_pt1 | contig 27701 bp, 24 predicted proteins | sample 8958731 | NCBI WGS metagenome assembly JAEAME01 (sample SAMN16933194, study PRJNA681113) | bioreactor sludge metagenome | isolation source: anerobic bioreactor sludge (Control) | place: India:Bengaluru | collected 2018-10-24 | reverse complement strand
ACCTATCTGCCATTTAACGGATGAGAGCTTTTTTATCAGCCACATCTTCAAATTAACAAAACTCTGAAATGATCCCCCGGCTTCAAGCTCCGATTTTTGCAGCTACATTTGACTGCTTCATCTTAATAAGACGGCGATTCAGTTACTGAAAATTACAAAATATTTCAAACAATTACAACCATTTTTTTTTCCGGAAATAAAAAATCATTCCAACGCCAATCATAATCATTATTCCCCAGATAGCAAAATATCCCCAGCGCCACCTCAATTCCGGCATGAAATCGAAATTCATCCCATAAATGCCGGCAAGAAAGGTCAACGGGATAAAAATAGTGGAGATAATGGTCAGCACCTTCATTACTTCATTCAATTTATTACTCAGATTGGAGAGATACATATCCAACATGCCCGAGACCATATCCCGATAAGTTTCGATCGTATCAATAACCCGAATGGAATGATCGTAAACATCTTTCAGATAGATAGTGGTCGATTTTTGAAATAAAGAGGATTCGCCCCGTTCTAATCCACCAATCACCTCACGCAAAGGCCAGGCTGACTTGCGCAATGTGATTAGTTTTCTTTTCAAACGATGAATGGTTTGTAATGTTGCCGGTGTCGGATGATCTAACAGCTCATCTTCAAGCGATTCAATTTTTTCTCCCATTTTTTCCAGGATGAGAAAATAATTATCCACCACCGCATCAATAAGTGAATACGCCACAAAATCAGCTTTTCTTTTATTCATTTGGAATCGACCGCTTTTGATTCGTTCTCGAACTGGATTAAATTCATCGCCAGCCTGTTCCTGAAAGGAAATAACATAATTTGAACCAATTAGCATGCTGATCTGCTCTTCCAAAATCTCATCCTGTTTTTCACTGTAAGATAACGATCTTAAAACAACGTAGAGATATTTCCCAAAATCCTCAGCTTTAGGACGCTGTCCAGTGTGGAGAATATCTTCTAATACCAGCGAATGTATGTTAAAATGAACGCCAAGTTTTTCAATCAAGTCAACTTCATGAAGCCCATCGATATTGATCCATGTCACCGTAGGCTCATCACGAAAAGGGAAGCATTCTTCAATGGTCTGAGCCTCTTTTTGACGCAATTGTTTGTCATCATAATCGATAATCTCAATTCGGGTCTGCTCAGTTTTTTTCTCACCGACGTGAACCAGCGTACCTGGCGGCAGACCAATTTTGCTTGCTCTCTTTTTAAATTTTCTGGTCAAGATAATTCGCCTCCTCCTTAGCCATGAAGCGCAGGGTTATGAGCACACAGCATTCTGCAGCTTGCTCTTTGTCCGATGCCCCGTTGTCCTATCTCTAATGTGATCAAATTTATTTTTTGTCAATTAACAGATTCTACAAATGATGCATAATTAAATTTCACTCGAAAGATTTTCAGGTATTCTTGCTTTAGCATCTCGATGGACTTTTTTAATTAAGTAATACGCCACTGATAACGCTAAAATGAGACTGGCAATGCCGATAAAAGTCAGGCTGGAATATTTGTCGATATCCAGAATGATGACCTTGCGGGCAATCGCAATCATGGCAACGATCAGCACCACTTCGACATGAATCACATTTTCTGTAATATACGTTTTAATTGAATCAAGAAGCTCGATGCCAATAAGCACCAATAAAAACAGCCCAAAAATTTCTAACATCTCTGAAATTTCTAGGATGAACATAGGCTCAGTTACGATATCCTTTACCAGAATCCACCCCAGCTCAATTATGGACAGGAATAGAACAACGGTCATCATTAAAATCAACGTCAGGATCATCCCTTTTTCAATTTTTTTTAAAATAGTCAACATGCTTCCTTAACCTTCGTTTTTATAATTGGTCGGTTTTTCATCGAGTTTGAACTTTTCTCTTTGCCTACGAGCCACCTCCTGTAAATCGACGGCATGATCATGTTCATCAACAATTTCATGCCCCAATAATGTTTCAAGCAGATCCTCTAGCGTAATAAGTCCAGCAACTCCGCCGTATTCATCGATGATGATCGCTATCTGTTTCCGGGTTCTTAAGAAATCAAATAATACGATAAAACAATTTGCTGTTTCAGGAACAAAAAAAATAGCACGGGCAATCGTTCTGAGACAAATATCGGGGCTCTCCAAATTTTTTGCTGAGCTCAAATCATGGATCGTTACATAGCCGATTATATTTTCTCTTTCACCTTCATAAATGGGAATCCTGGTAAATCCTGCGTCGGCTGCGATGTCACGTGACTGGCTAATGATTGATTGAGCATTCAAAGAAAAAATTACCGAACGCGGCGTCATGATTTCCTTGACTTTGCGATTTTCGAGATGAATAAGATTGTGGATGATCAGATGTTCCTGGTCGGAAATTTCACCTTCTCTGGCGCCCATTTGAGCCGCAGCTAAAATTTCTTCTTCGGTGATAGTCTCGTATGATTGTCCTCTTGTAATAAAATTGGATAACTTTTGGTTGATATAGATTAAGGGATGAAGCATTGATTTCATTAAAGAAAGCGGAACCACAATAATCGACCATAAAGAACGCCAATGAACTGCGCCAATCGTTTTCGGCACAATTTCTGAAAAAAACAGGATCCCAAGCGTCAACGCAATTGAAAAGGGTAGCACATAATTCTCGCCGAGCACTTTTGCTGCATACATTCCAGCAATTGAGGCACCAGCCGTATTCGCTATGGTATTTAAAATTAAAATTGCTGCGATCGGCGCGGCGATGTTCCTTTTCATGTATAATATTTTAGTTGCCAGCTTGTTTTTGGATTCAGTCTTTCTGGCGACTTCGAGGACGCCAACTCTGGTGGAATAAAGGATTGCTTCAAATAGGGAACAGATGCCCGAAATCGTCATAGTAAAAAATGTGATAACTAGCAAAATTGTCATCACTCGAACCTCTAAATAATGGCAAAGAAAGTAGATGGAATTAAAAGTTATTCAATCAATCTTTTGTTCTTCAAAGCTTTAATGATAAGCATGATTCCCACGATGATCAATACAATAGGCAAAATATAATTCCCAAATTCGACAGGCGAAAAGAATAAAAAGAGAATTCCCATAAAAGCCAGAATGCCACCGGGTATAAGCGGCCACCAATGCTTATCTTCAGTTCTAAGTAGAATCAAATAAAGTGCGATAAATGTCAGTCCCATTCCAAGAAACATCAATCCGATGCCGAGAGAATCTCCCCAAAATATCACCAACGAAACACTTGCCACAATTCCAGCCGGGATGATTGCCCACCAATGCTCTGGATGAAAAGCATACACGGCCAGAAAGCTTAAGCCGATTGAAAGCATAAATAATCCGGGCCCGGTTGATCCTTTCAAACCGATCTCTTCACTTAGAACTAACAAGCACAGTCCCAGCATTATAATCCCGGGAATCAGCGGCCAGAATTGTTCTCTCCTCATTGAAAAGTAAACGCCCATAAAGAAAACAAATGCAAGGAAAAACAAGCAACCGAATAACCAGGGAGTATTGAAATTAATATGGAAGATGTTGGTAGTAAATAAAAGCAAAGAAACACCCAACAGAATAATAATTGTTCCCCAAACAATATTCATGGTTCTTTTGTCCATGTTTCCTCCGCTATAAAATTTTATTGACCAACTTTTATTAGCATAATATAATATTTTTCAATTGTCATGCAAGGAAAATTTTTTCCTGCATCAAAATGAAATGCTTTCGATTCGAAACAAAAAATTTCTAACAACCTTTGGCTGGGTTTTTCTGCCAACTGGCTACGGGAGGATTTTCAAAAACGGAACTCTGAAAAAAATAATCAGTAACAGTAAAAAATAATTAATTAAGGAAAATGATGATAACGACGTCTCAAAAGCACCAAGCTATCGCGGTACTTATCATCGGCTTGATTGCCATTTCATTTGCTTCGATCTTCATTAAACTCTGCAATGCACCGTCCCTGATTATTGCCGCGTATCGACTAACCATTGCGTCTGTCTTTTATATCAGTTTCACTCGAATTCGATCGGGTCCAATTTTAGTGGCGTATTCAAAGTCGCAATTAAAAATTGTCCTTTATTCTGGCATTTTCCTTACAATTCACTTTGCCACCTGGATTACTTCGCTTAAATTCACTTCAGTAGCCAGTTCGGTTGTTCTGGTACAGAGCGCGCCGATTTTTGTGGCGCTCGGCAGCTTTATAGTTCTTCGAGAAAAGCCATCAAAATTAATGCTATTGGGGATATTGATTGCCCTTAGCGGCAGTATTATCATCAGCGCCCATGATTTTTCACTGGATAGAAATTCGCTGGTAGGGAATCTTTTAGCTATGGCAGGAGCGATCGGCGCGGCAGGCTATTTGCTGGCGGGGCGAAAATTACGAGCAAAGATAGATACCTTTCATTATGTTACTGCTGTATATTCAGTGTCAGCCATTCTGCTGGTAATTCTAGCAATTTTAAGTAAAGCCCCGCTTGTTGGCTATAGTTCCAAAACATATCTGCTCTTGATAGCAATCGCTTTCATTCCACAAGTTATCGGTCACACGACTGTCAATTGGGCGCTGAAATATTTTACAGCAACTGCCGTCGCTGTCATAATTTTGGGCGAGCCTATTGGCGCCTCTATATTAGCGCTGGTTATTTTAGGAGAAACTTTGAGTTTCATCAAAATTATGGGCGGATTAATTATTCTGATTGGAGTCATCATTGCGATGTTAGCTGAATCTCGAAAATCTTAAAACAGGCTAAATTTTCATCATTCTAAAAAAATATGATTACCAGGTCTTGCTAAATTTAGAAGGCTTAATATAGATTTTTTAGACAAAATTCAGTGCTTGTTTTAAGTCGTCAATTAATAATTCAACTTTTTCAATTCCGACCGAGAGCCTTACCAGGCTTTCACTGATCCCTGCTTTTGACCGCTCCTCGGGATTCAAAGCGGCATGGGTATTGGTGATCGGCTGATTCGCAAGACTGGTGACGCCGCCCAGGCTGGTGGCTAATTTTATGGTTTTCAGATGATCCATAAATTTTTTTGTGCCATCGAAATCAGCGTTCACCTCAAAACTGAGCATTCCGCCAAAGCCGCTCATCTGTCGTCTGGCGACCGCGTGATCAGGGTGGGAGGGAAGACCCGGATAATTGACCACTTTGATCTTATCATGCCCATTCAAAAATTGGGCGATTTTCATGGCATTTTCATTCTGTTTCTGAACTCGCAATTCCAGGGTGCTCATGCCCCGCAGTGCCAGAAATGCCGTCAATGGATCCATGACGCCGCCCAAAATTTTTCGATATTCCCAGATTTCATCGGCATGACGCTTGTTACAGCAAATAAAACCAGCGGTGATATCATGATGACCACCGATATATTTGGTGGCGCTGTGAATAACGATATCGACGCCCAGCTCCTTCGCATGTTGATTGATCGGCGAGGCAAAAGTGGAATCGAGCAGGACAATCGCGCCTTGTTTATGGGCAGCCTCGGCCAGCGGTTTGACATCAAGAATCCGTAATAATGGATTGGTTGGTGTTTCTAAATAAAGCATGGTCAAACCTGCCTCGATTTCAGCATAGATTTGATCGGTATTATCATAATTGATACCGACGGTTTGAATTCCCAATCTCCGCAGGTAATCATACAAAAATTGAAAGGTGGCGCCATAGATTTCATTCATGGCAATAATTCGGCTATCAGGTCTGGTAAAAGCTAGGATCGATGTCGTGATGGCTGCCATGCCTGAGGCAAACGCCAGAGCTTCTTCGTACCCTTCTAACTCAGCCATCGCTTTTTCGACTTCTCGAATCGTGGGATTATCCCAGCGGGAATAAATATAGCCACTGCGATTTTGAACTACATCAATCAATTCATCGGAATTCTCAAATTTATAGGTCGCTGACAAATAAATGGGTGGGATAACTGGTTTGCCTTTCATTTTTTGCTCCCGATTTTAGCTGAATAGCGTAAGTGAGGAATAAATTTTAAAACTTTCAATATGTGAGCCAAATTAAACAGAGAATTATTTTACTTCACAAAATGTATGAAATAGCTTTTAGTGAATAAAGCAGTTCGATGAAGATATTTTTTTTCTGGTTTAATAAATTTTGATTGACGAAGAATTTTATCAAATTTGCTTTTCCATTTATCATCTCTAACTCCTTCAAGCAAATATAATTCGCCATTTGGCTTCAATACCCGATGCATTTCATCCAGCGAACGCAACTTCTGAGGAAATTTTTGAAGCGCATTGGTACAGGTAACTAGATCAAAGTAATCGCTTTCAAAAGGCAAATTCTCGGAAGGGGCGCAATGAAAGTGCAAATTGCTATGGCTGTTTTTTGCCTGATTGCTATGAATCTGCCCTGGCTTGATGTCGATCCCATGCAATTCACAATCTTCCAAAAACGACGCCAGCTTAAAAAGCAATCTGCCATTCCCGCATCCAACATCTAATAATTTTATATTTGCCCGAAGATTCATTTCTGGCAAAATGGAGATATGATCGGGTTTAAAAAGACTGTGAACATAATTTTTGGTCAGGAGTTTTGCGATCCGTTGATAGTTCGAGATGCTGTGCTGTTGCTCTTTCACGTTGACCTCCCAGTACAATTTTGCTCTGTCAGTTGTTATCAACCTGTCGAATAAAATAACGCTTTTTTCTGACAAAATCAAGCGTCAATTTGTACACTATTATTTTCAGAATTTAATATTTAGCTCGCCTCCGCTTTTTATCATCAAAGGTTTATCAAATTGAATTTCGAAATAGCCATTTTTAAAAATCAATTTATATTTCACGGGTTTTTCATCTACCAAAATCGTTTCAATTTTTTGCTTTTCGTCAAAGCTAAAGCTGAAATTTTTTAAAAGCACGTCACCGAATAGGACATCCAATTTGATCCCCGCTCGATCTATCGAAAAATTTCCCCAGCCGGTGCCGCAAGACCAGAACACCTGAAAATCATCCGCTTTGATCAATGGAGCAAATGACATCGAATGTTCAACGCCATCATAATGATAACCTGAAAGAGCTAATAGAACTGCCCAGGACGCCATTGCCCGGGCATAATGATGCCCGCATTCAAATTCATCCCAGGGATTGCGGCGCAAGCCATCATGTCGATCTCGAACCGCTTTGACAATCGTGAGTCCTTCATCGATATAACCAGCATAAATCAGGCTCGCCGCCACCTGGTATTCGATGCCAGTCCACACTTCATCGGAATAAACGAAAGGCAATCGGGGACGCTCTCCCTCGGGCCAGTTGCAGAGCAGCAAGCCAGCTTCATCGTTCAACGCGTAAACCCGCTGGACATTGGAGAAACTGTCCAGCTTTGCTTTGAAATTAAATTCAAATATAGATTTGAGTGCCTGGTTGACATGCGACGGATCCATCACATACCCCAGCCCGGTGAGGAAAGCTTCAAATTGACCCAATAATTGATCCGAGAGGCAGCCTTTGCCATATTGATATTTTGGAATAGGGTTGCTATCCAGAGCTTTCTTTTTTCCGCCGTGGGAAGATTTGCATTGGCAGGTGCTATCACAAACATTTTGATCTTCTGGAGTTTTTAACTCGTCTGGCACCTGCAAGCCTGATTCGACGTGGACGTCCTGAATATAATATTTTCCATTCCAGAGCAGTTGGTCATACTTTTTGCTTCCCTTCTCGAACAGTTTTTTGTATTCATTCGATGCTTTTTTATCACCCACAGCCAGCGCCATTTCCGAAGCCGCTTTCAGGGCGGCTAAATAGATAGAGCCAGTCATGGTATTGGGACCGTAAAATTCAATATCATACGTGTTATGTTGTTCGCCTTCCATGACGCCATCTTTATTGCCATCCCAGGGCAGGAGCAATTTTTCTTTTTGCCATTTTAAATCATCAGGAATTTCGCCCACGCCATTCCAGGCAAATTCCAGCGATTTTTTTACTTTGCTCCAGATGGTTTTCAGCCATTCAGTATCGCCGGAAAATTTCCATTCCCGATAAGCGCGAACGATTGCTCCCATCTGGCCATCAGCGCAGGGCTTGAATTGCCAGCGGTAATCGCCCAGGGGAATCAGTGATCGGAATGGCATGTAGCCATTATCGAAAGTGTTGTGTAAAAAATCGGTTTCGCGGGCAGATCTTTCCAATGAAGGAAATAAAAAAGCCGCGGTCTGGGCATAATTCCAGACGTGAGTGCAATTCATCCAGCAGCAGCCAACATCATCCGATAACCCTTCAAAGCCAAAGAATTGTCCATCTTCAATTCTCAAGACTGTGTTTGTTTTTAAAATCGAAGCCTGGGAGGAGACGGCATCGATGACATAATTGGGCAGGGTGCTTCCAAAGAGCGCGCCATGAAATAGCCGAGAATTGGTTTCTAAATATGCCAAATTCTCGACTACATAGCTAGCTACATCGACAGCATCTTTGAATTTTTTAGCGTAATAATTTTTCATTTTTTTGTTGTGAACTTCTGGCTCACTATTCCAATAATTTTCGCGCTGCTGGAAATGCCAGGTCAGGTAAAAAGGAATGGTCCTGGTCTCATTCGGCTCCAATTTAATCTTCACAATCATCGAAGCGACATCGGTGTTATTTTCCGGAGAAACAACTCGTTCACGTTTGTCTGAGATGGTTCCGTCATTTGAAAAATCATCCCAGAAAATATGAGCGTTGTCCCACCAGCCGCCGCGATACCAGCTTGTTTGAATATTCACATCTTTGGCCGTGGTCATCATGGCGATCGTGCCAAACTTGACATCATCTGGCTGTAAATAGTTGGAGCTAAACTTGAGACCGCGAATTTTATCATTTTCAATAAACTCATTAACGCCGTTTTTGACCAGGCTGCGGCCAAAGTCTTTCCCATCAGTGCCGATGGGATTTTGCATGCTGAAACAGATCGATACTTCGACTTGATCATCTTGCGGATTGGAGACGATCCAGTTGAAAATAGCGACCGGAATTCCGCTATTATCAGGATCTAACGGAATCATGGGATTATAGGCTTCCAGCTTGACATCAATGGGCATTTGGCTGTCGAGAAAATTTAGCCCGGCAAACGGATATTCGCCATGAAACTCGACTTCATCGAATCGCGCCACGCCAGATAAAGTCTGTCGTGGAATTCCCATCCAGCCAGTGTAGGGAGGAAGCAGTTTTCGTTCCAGAATTTTGGCAACGGGTGAGCCTCCGACCGGGCGTGCCCAGATGGCGAAGAATGTCAAATTCGGTTGTTTGCCTTTACCGGGTCGATTGAAGATTTCCCAATCGCGTAACTCGCCTCGACCGCCCAGTGTAATGTTGCCGGTGCCAATTCCTCCGATGGGAAAGGCGATTTCTTTCAAGCGGTCTCCAATGAAATTTTGAATTGGCGAAAAATCATACAACGCTTTCTTGGGAAAAGGTTCTGTTCCCCAGACAATAGCAACGCAGAAAGCTGTTAGCATCAAGATAAGAGAAGCTTTGAAAGGCATAATCATATCCTCGTTTAAATTAATTTTTCCCAATCAGTCAATGCTGAGCCAGATTATCATGAAACTAATTTGACTATTATTTGATATTGTGAGGCAAATCACTTTCAATTTGTCTTAAAAATAATAATATATTTCCAGAAATTCAATACTTTTTTTAAATATGATTTAGAATTTAGCAACAAAAGCATCTTGCTTCCGGTCGCATCAAAAATCGGCTAACCAGCAGGAGGCTGCTATTCCAATAAAAAAAAATCATGAGGTAGCAAGTGATGTAAATTTTTTATGTTTCCAGAATGCCAATATTCTCAATAAAATTAAATTGCTATTTGAGATTGAATTTTAGACACTATGTAATATTTACCTGACTCGTCATTTCATTTGACCTTTGATGATTTGGAATAGTAATAAGAAGCTCGTGTTAATGTGATAAAAAATAGAGAATTAATTGGGATTGGAAAAACAATAAATTCCAGTTGGTATTCTGGCATTTGCTTTGCATGAGAGGTGAACGTAGGAAGGAAAAATGATTAGTAGTAAGGAGGTTTTTTTATGAAAAAAATCCTTGTGATTGGTTTGTTTGTCACAGTCATCGTTGTTCTATTTAGTCAAAATTTGGTTTCCTGGGTAAAATCAACTTCAGCCTCGAGCCAAAATTCCTCGTATCAACAGCGGCTGGAATTTTTTGAGAAAATATCCCAGGAATATTATGGTATATCAGATTATGGCAAGGAGCTTGAGATGGTAAATAGCTCAGTTGATATAACCAGTCTGAGCGCGAATCTAACCGAATTGATAATTCCAAGTTTGGATGCGATCACCCGACTAAAAGAGCGTCAAACCTTAGCCTCTATTGAAGATCAGCCACGTGCCCGATTGGCATCCCCAGTTTCAGCCTCTTCTGTCAAAGAAGCTGCAACGAAACAGAAATCTAAAGAGGCTGAGCATTCAAAAAGCTCGATGCTGTTTTTTGCGATGGGACTAATATTGATCTTTGCTGTCATCAGCTTGCTTAGTTATCTTAAACATCGAAGCAAGATCAGACGTACAGATTTGCTAAGATTTTCACCAGAAGAATCCTTTATCACAGATGATAGTATTTTGATCGATTTTGATCTTGCGAGCTTTGAAGAAAAAAGAAAGCAGCCCAATCTGGCATATATTGAAAGTGTTAATTAAAATCAAGCAATTAAATCAATATTAAATTATGTAGCGATTAACTGTTGTTCCCAATTTTTCCTTCTTTTTGCATCTTAAAAAACCTGGACTTAATATGAGTTCCAGGTTTTTATTTTTTGCTTCAATCGGAACTTTTTAAAATGAAAAAAGTAGAAAATCTGTGATATGTCCAATAAATATGGGTTATAGTCATTGATATTTTAAAATTAGGTTTACTTACAATTCTTAAATAAGGCTTGTCGGTTCTGGTTGAACAAACCTAAAAAATCAAAATCACTTAATCCGACATTAATTAAATGGGAGACAACAGTAATGAATCGTATTGCTTCTTTAATAATGATGATAGGCATGGCATTATTTCTAATTACCGACTGCGGGACCAAAAAAACTAAGGAACAGCTTTATGCTGAAGCGCTCAACTTTGAAAAACAGGAAAATTTTAAAGAAGCAATAGCCACATACGAACAACTTATTAATAGTTACCCTCGCGCCAATTTTGCTGATTCCATCCTATTTAAAGTTGGACAAATCTATTCAAATAGCCTGTCAGACTTTGAACATGCTATCGAAGCACATAAAAATCTTATCAAGAAATACCCGGATAGCAAGTTCAGTGCCCAATCTTTGTTTATGATCGGATTCCATTATGCTAACAGCCTGAATGATACGACAGAGGCAAAACATTATTATAACAAGTTTTTAGAACAGTATCCTGAACATGAACTCGCCAGCTCTGTTAGGTGGGAACTGAATTTTCTGGGAAAAGATATCAATGATATCGATTTTTTAAAGTCTGCAACAGAGGAAGCTAGCAAAGACGAAGGTACTTCCAAACCAAAAAATATCAATTGAGATGTTCAATTAATGATTAATCCGAAATAAAAGTTTTTTTATTATACCCCGAAATTTCCACAAGCCGATTGTTAATTAAGATTTTTAAATGTCATAATTAATCATCGGCTTTTTCTTAACCAGAAAATAAAACTTTTATTTTGCTCTTGCAGTCTATTTAATAAAAATGTCAGAGGAAAATATGCGTCGCGACACAGCCTTTATTGTTCTTTTGCTTCTGTTTTTTTGGAATATCTCTGGGGAAGCTCAAGATACTGAATCAATGGATATTGAGTCAGCAATAAAAATTTCGGCCGAACTGGACAAACAAGAAGTTCCTACCAATCGACAGGTGACCTGTTCGGTAATAGTGGAATGGATCGGGGATTTAAAACGTTATCAGATCAGTGATATTGAAAACCCAGTGGTCGAAAATCTTGAGATCGTTAAAGCTTCTGCTGCAGACCGTCGGCTCAGCGAGGGAGGCGTGGTCAAAGCTGCCAGGATTTATGAATTTGTTTTGCAGCCCAAATCAATTGGGATGGGTTACGTTGAAAATGTAATCGTTAAGTATATCGATAATGAGACCGGCGAAGGAGAATCACTCATCACGCCGCGATTGAATGTGAAGATTATCGATGCGGTACCGGAGCCAGGTTCAAGAAACTGGATTATCAAATGGGTCGTAATAGGAATCATTCTGTTAGCTATTTTTATTTTTCTCTGGCTGTGGCGAAAAATAGCTCAGCAAAGAAAAAGACGAGAACCAGAAACTGCAAGAGTTATTCCTTTAGAGGAGGAATATTTAACACAGCTTCGGGAAACAATAAATTTGAAGTCGGCAGAGCTTAAAATAAAGGAATCATTCGGGACGCTTTCAAAAATCGCTCGAAAATACCTATCTCTAAAATATCAAATTCCAGCCCTGGAATCGACGACCGAAAAAATAATGGCAGAGCTGTCTCGAATGAATCTGGATCAAGCGCTGCTCAATAATATTCAGGAAATTCTCACTGTTAGCGATCTGGCAAAGTTTGCTGGCAGTGAAGGCAATCGAAGTGAACTAGATCGCAATTATACGCTGTTGGAGGCAATTCTGGAAAAAAAATTGGGAGAAATTAAAGTTGAAGGAACAGCAACCGAAAACAAATAATGCAGCAAGAATGTATCATGGATACCATTTAAATATAATAAATATCGAATAGTGAATGTTGAATTTTAAATAATGAATTTGGTAGGAGGTATAATGAACGTAGATATTCAAGCTTTGAACGAGCGAATTATAAAAGAAAGTGAATTTGTTGACAAAGTCGTGACTGAAGTCGGGCGGGTCATCGTCGGTCAGAAATACATGGTCGAAAGGTTACTGATCGGCTTGTTGTGCAATGGTCATGTTCATCTGGAAGGCGTTCCTGGCTTAGCAAAAACGATGGCGGTAAAGACCTTGTCTAATACGATTCAAACCAAGTTTCAAAGGATTCAATTTACGCCTGATCTGCTGCCCGCCGATTTGATAGGGACTCTCATTTATGATCAAAGCAATGGAAAATTTACCACCAAAAAGGGACCTATATTTTCAAACTTAATTTTAGCCGATGAAATTAACCGATCTCCTGCCAAGGTTCAGTCAGCACTTTTGGAGGCAATGCAGGAACGACAGGTTACGATAGGCGAAACTACTTTTCCGCTGGATGATCCATTTATCGTATTAGCCACGCAAAATCCCATTGAGCAGGAAGGAACTTATCCGCTGCCAGAAGCTCAAATCGATCGGTTCATGTTGAAAATTTCAATTGGCTATCCAGATAAAGATGAAGAACTGGAAATCATGCGTCGGATGACAAAGAAACAAATTCCGCGAGTGAATCCAGTGGTTTCTCCCAAAGAGATCATCAGAGCCCGTGACGTTGTTCATGATATTTATATCGATGAAAAAATTGAGCGTTACATTATTGATATCGTTTTTGCCACCAGAAATCCGAAGGAATATGAACTGGCTGAATTAGGGGATTTGATTCAATATGGAGCCTCGCCTCGCGCCTCGATCTATTTAGCAATGGCAGCTAAAGCGCACGCATTTTTACGACATCGAGGTTATGTCACGCCGGAAGATGTCCGTTCAATTGGAATGGATGTATTGCGCCATCGAATTATCGTGACCTACGAAGCTGAAGCGGAAGATGTTACCGCTGAGGATGTAGTGAGAAAAATTATTAATAAGATTGAAGTACCATGATCTGAGTAATTAGCTTAGCAGGTAATTTGGCTATTTCATTGGCCGATATTGTGATAAATTTTTTAAGCAGAGAACAATTTGAAATTTGAAATGTCACTCAGAAAAGACTAAATATGATTCCAAAGGAAATACTTAAAAAAGTCAAGCGGATTGAGATCACAACTCGCGGAATGGTGAACGATATTTTCTCTGGCGAGTACCATTCAGTGTTCAAAGGACGCGGAATGGAATTTTCAGAGGTCCGGGAATACCAGATTGGCGACGATATTCGCACCATTGACTGGAATGTGACGGCACGAATGGGACATCCTTTTGTAAAAATATTTGAAGAAGAACGCGAGCTAACCGTTATGTTGCTGGTTGATGTAAGCTCTTCTGGAAACTTCGGTACTTACGAACGGATGAAAGGGGAGATCGCCATTGAGATTTGCGCGTTATTAGCTTTCTCGGCAATCAAAAATAATGATAAAGTCGGTTTAATTATTTTTACAGATACGATTGAAAAGTTTATCCCTCCAAAGAAAGGAAAATCCCATGTGCTGCGCGTACTGCGTGAATTGCTTTATCATAAACCACAGGGTACGAAAACCAATATCGCCAGCGCCCTGGAATATTTAAATCGGGTGAGCAAGCGTAGAAGCGTAGTATTTTTAGTATCTGATTTCATTAACGCGGGCTATGAAAAAGCGCTTCAAATTGCCAATCGTCGGCATGACGTGGTAGCAATCACTGTGACCGATCCACGAGAAATTAATCTTCCCGATGTTGGTTTTATTGAATTGGAAGATGCTGAAACAAGGGAAATGGTCTTATTAGACACCTCTTATGCCGAAGTTCGGAGCTTTTATGCGCGGCAATCCTCGCAAGACATTTTGAACAGGAGCAAAATGTTCAAGTCGATCAACCTGGATCACATCGATATTCAGACCGATACTCCTTATATCGAGCCATTAATTAAATTTTTTAGAATGAGAGCCAAGCGATTTCGCTAGAAATTTGAGATGTTCGATATCATTGCGTTATATCTCACGTTTCAGTTTTTGAATTTCGCTTGTACATGGAGGAAAGTAGAAATGAAAAAGTTAATTATTTTATTTTTTGGTTTTTTGATGATTTTGACCATCGGCTGTTCGCAACAGGTGGAGCCGAATCTGAGTAAGGAACAGGCCCGCAATTATGCGAATGAGCTTTATAATCGCCAATTGTTCAAGCAGTCAACTGCCGAATATGTGCGCTATTTAAACACGTATAAATTGGATGAAACCGAACAGGCCAACATCAGCTATACGATTGGTGACATCTATTTTGAACGTCTGCGAGACTATGAAAACGCCTTAACTTATTATGTCAGAATCAAATATCTCCATCCCAAAGAGGAGCTTAGACGTCAGGTCGATCAAAAAATCGTTGCTTGCCTGGAACGACTGGAGCGAACCGAAGATGCGGAACAAACGCTAAGGGAATCCACCAGCCTGGATGCAGATGGAATTCAAAAGAAGCGACCAGGGGCGGTTGTTGCTCAACTTGGCTCACGCGAGGTGACGCAGGGCGACATTGATTTCGAACTCAGCCAATTACCACCGTCAATTCGATCCCAATATGACACGAAAGAAAAAAAGCTGGAATTTTTAAATCAATATATTTTAACAGAGCTTTTATATAAATCTGCCCAAAACATGGGATTGGATAAAGATAATGAAGTGATCGAAGCAGCTTTTCAGGCGAAGAAAAGCATCATGGTTCAAAAATATTTGCAGGATCAAATTCGAAAAGAAGTTAAAATTGAGCCAGCCGATGTAGAATTATATTATCGTGCTAATAAAGATAAGTATATGGAAAAGGATAAAGATGGCAATGTTATCCGTGAAAAACCTTTTGAAGAGATTCAACAGCAAGTCGCCCAGGATTTAATGATCGAGCGACAGCAGGATGTTTATCAGCGTATGGTGGAAAGACTGATGCGGGCAGAGGGCGTACAGATTTATGATGATGTGTTAAATTGATTTTATATCGCAAGGGCGCAGAGATGCGAAGCGGTATGATAGATTATAGAGTTGCTGTGGTTTAAACAAAGGTATTCGCAAATGAAATACAATAGATGGATCGGTTTCGGATTCATTATTTTTGCACTAATTTTATTTGGTGCGTCGAATAAAAAGCTTGAAGCAGCTAATGGCAAAATTTCTTTGGAAGCCAAAGTTGACAAAAACAAAATCAAGATCGGCGATTTAATTCACTATTCAATCATTGTTGCGCGTGATGAAAAAATAAATGTTGAAATGCCGGACCTGGGCGCCAATCTCGGTGCTTTTGAAATTCGTGAATATAGTGATCCGGATCCAGAAAAACGCAATGGCGAGATTATCCAGCGTCGTGAATATATTATATCAACATACGATATTGGCGATTATGAAATCCCTCCAGTTACTGTTCGATACGGTGTTGGCAAAGATACGAGCTGGAAGGAATTGACGACAGAGACGATCAAAATTTCCGTTGAAAGCCTGAAGCCGAGCGAGACTGGCGATATTCGAGACATCAAACCGCCATTGGAGATTGCACGGGACTGGATGCGAATCATTCGGTTCGCAGCGGCTGCCTTACTCATCGTTCTGATTGGTATTTTGATTTTTATTTACATTAAACGTCGCAAACAAGGGAAGTCGATTATTCCACGTCGAGAAAAACCGAAACGACCTCCACATGAGATTGCGCTGGAAGAATTAGAGCAGTTATTGCAGGACCAATTGCTGGAGAAGGGTGAAATCAAGCAGTTTTATATTCGCATCTCCGAAATTATTCGGCGATATGTCGAGGGGCGATTTTTCATCGTCGCTATTGAGATGACTACAGCGCAATTGATTGACACTATGGTGGAAGCAGAAGTCGAAAATGAGGATGTTCAATTGGTGGAAGATTTCTTAATGCAATGTGACCTGGTGAAATTTGCCAAATATATCCCCACTTCAGAAGAAAATGAGAAAGTCATTGACCAGGCATTTGAGATTGTGAATAAAACAAAAATTATTATCGAGCCTGAAATGTCGCCAATCGCTGAAGCTGAATCTCAACAACAACAGCTAGCGGAAACCGCGGGCATGTCTGAAGTTGCAGCGCCGGAAGAGAAGGAGGTGGTATAGTCTATGCTAAGATTTGCTAATCCTGAATTTTTGATCCTGCTGGGCATCATCCCGATTATGATTCTGTGGTACCTCAGAAACCTGGTAAAGGTTGGTGGGACATTGCGGTTTTCAAATTTAGGAATTATTAAAAATATTAAGAAGACTCCTTCCCGAAGGTATCGGCATATTCTGTTTTTACTTCGCTTGATCGTGATAATCCTGTTGATCATTGGATTCGCCCGGCCTCAATCTGGCACCAAAGAGGAGCAAATTATTACTGAAGGAATCGATATTATTTTAGCGATGGATATTTCCAGCAGTATGCTGGCAGAGGATCTGGCTCGCCACAAAAACCGGCTCGATGTAACCAAAGAGGTTGCCACCCAATTCATTAAAGAACGAAGCAACGATCGAATCGGTATGGTAGTTTTTTCTGGCAAAAGCTTCACACAGTGTCCATTGACATTGGATTATGGAATTCTATTAAACTTTTTAAAAGAGATTCATATCGGCATGATCGAAGACGGTACAGCGATTGGCATGGCAATTGCAAATTGTGTCAACCGCTTGCATTCGAGCAAGGCAAAAAGTAAGGTGGTAATCCTGTTGACAGATGGTCGAAATAACCGGGGTGAATTAGATCCCATTACTGCTGCACAAATCGCCAGAGCGCTAAATGTTAGAATCTATACCATCGGCGCAGGTAGCAGGGGGGAGGCTCTCTATCCGATAGAGGATCCGTTCCTGGGCAAAAGATATGTGCCGATGAAAGTAGATATAGATGATGAGGTGCTGACTAAAATAGCAAATATAACGGGAGGAAAATATTATCGCGCTACCGATAAATCCAGCCTTGAGAATATCTATCGCGAAATTGGCGAGTTAGAAAAAACAAAAATCGAGGTGAAAGAATTCACCCGCTACACCGAACTTTTTGTAAATTTTTTAGCGCTGGCATTTGGGGTCTTGGTGTTGGAGATAGTTCTGGCGAATACCAGATTTCGGAAAATTCCCTAGTAAATTAGGTAATTCGGTCATCAGGTAATTTGGTAATTGGGATTACAAATTACCCAGTTACCCAATTTCCAATTTACCCAATTACCGAGTAAAATAAAAATGGATTAAGAAATATGTTAAGGTTCGACAATTTAGTATCGTTACATCTATTATGGCTGATTCCATTATTAGTTTTATTTTATGTGCTTGTGTTTAAATGGAAACAGAATGCCCTTAAAAAATTTGGTAATCTAGATCTAATTAAGAAACTAACTTTATCGATCAGCCGTAAACGACAAATAGTCAAGATTTCGCTAATTATTTTAGCCGTACTATTTATGATTTTATCGTTAGCCAAGCCCCAAATCGGAACAAAGCTGGAAGAAGTTAAACGCGAAGGTGTGGACATTCTGGTTGCGATCGATGTTTCTCTTTCTATGAAAGCTGAGGACATCAAGCCCAGTCGTTTGGAAAAAGCCAAACACATGGTAAGCAATATTATTGATTTGTTGCAAGGTGATCGAGTCGGTTTGATTGCTTTTGCCGGAGTGCCATTTGTGCAATGTCCCTTGACGCTGGATTATGGTGCAGCCAAGATGTTTTTGGATATTATGGATTCCGATCTTTTACCAACGCCGGGAACCGCAATTGGCGCAGCGATCACGAAAGCGATGGAGACATTTGAGCAGCGGGAGCGTAAACACAAGGTGCTCATTTTGATTACCGATGGGGAAGATCATGAAGGTGAGCCGTTAAAAGCGGCTGAAATTGCAGAGAAGGAAGGCGTGGTGATTTACACCGTGGGCATTGGCTCGGTAAAAGGTGTTCCCATTCCGCTTTATAATGAAGCTGGCAGAAATGTTGGCTTTAAAAAAGATCGAGAAAATCAGGTTGTCACCAGCAAATTGGATGAAGTTACCCTGGAAAAAATTGCAATGCAGACTGGTGGAAAATATTACCGAGCTACTGGCGGTGAAAGTGAGCTGCATAAGATTTATGATGAAATTTCCAAAATGGAGAAAAAGGAATTAGCGTCAATGAAATTTTCTCAATATGAAGATCGATTTCAATATTTCTTGATTTTTAGTATCTTTTTTTTGATCGCTGAAGTTTTTATTTCAGAGCGAAGAAAGGTGAAGGAGGAATGGCATGGGCGCTTTTAATAAAATGAGCTTGACTCTTAGTGTTATTTTGATTATGCCGATGGTTGTTGGAGCTCAGCCGGGTCGGAAACAGGTGCTTGAGGGTAACAGGTTATATGCCGAAGAAAAATATGATGAGGCGAATAATAAATATCGTGACGCACTGGTCAATAATCCTGAAAATCCAGTGATCCATTTTAACATCGGCGATGCGCAGTATAAAAAGAAAATCTATGAAGAATCGCTTAAGGCATACGAGAAAAGCCTATCGATAGATGACGTGATAACGCAGTCGAAATCTTATTACAACATGGGAAATTCACTCTATCGGACTGGAAAACTGCCAGAGAGTATTTTAGCTTATACCCAGGCGCTGCGGTTGAATCCTGCTGATGAAGACGCGAAATATAATTTAGAATTTGTTCGGGCACAGTTGAAAAATCAAGCTCAAAAACAGCCACAAAACAATCAACAACAGCAGCAACAGAATCAGGATCAGCAGCAGGGAGAAAATCAAGATAAGAAAGACGAGCAGCAGCAGGACCAACAAGAACAACAACAGGAAGAGCAGGAACAACAGCAAGAACAGCAACCAACTCAGGAAAAAGACAAGCAAGAGCTGAACAAAGATGAGGCGGAACGTATTCTGGATGCTTTGAAAGAAGATGAAAAAGATCTGCAAAAGGACAGAAAGAATGCGAAGACGGGCAAAGTACGGGTGATAAAGGATTGGTGATAGGTTATAAGTGAAACTGCAGAAATGAAAAGCGAAACGTGCCGTGAAAAAAATGAATCAATTATTACGTCTTATTTTCAAATTTAAAGTTTCACTTTGAGTTGTTTTAATAAAGAGGGCAGGAAACAAATCTTTTTAATTTGTAAAAGAAAAAAGTAATGAAGGGAAAGTGAATATTGCAGCGATTAATTATATTCGTATTGGTAGCATGTATTTTTAGCCCCTTGCATAGTGCGGAAATTGAAATTTCGGCTTCAGTTGATAAGACCGTTGTCGGATTGGATCAGGCATTTACTTTAACGGTTGAGATTGCTGGTGAGAAAGCCAATAATGTTGGCGATCCGCAGATACCTGATATAAGCGATTTTGCGGCACCCCTGGGAAGCTCTGGTACTTCCCAGAACATTCAAATCATTAACGGGCAAATGTCAGTATCGAAATCCATTTCATTCACTTACATGGCGACGAAATTGGGCAAATTTACGATTCCGGCTGCGGCTATTAAATTAGGAGATAACGTTTATAGCTCTCAGCCAATATCGATTGAAATCGTGAATGCTGCTCAACCGCCACAACAACGTAGTACGTCAAGGCAAGCGTCAGCCGCGGCTGAGGAGCAAATTACTGGGGATAACCTGTTTTTAAAAGTCTCTGCCAATAAACGACATGTTTATGTAAATGAGCCGTTAATTTTATCCTATAAAATTTACACCCGCGTTTCAGTCACCCAATATGGCATCAACAAGGCGCCAGAGACAGCAGGTTTTTGGGTAGAGGAATTTCCCCTCGGCAATCAGCCAGTGACCAAAGAAGAAATAGTTGATGGCAAGAAATTCATCATTGCCGAAATTAAAAGGATGGCTTTGTTTCCGACTGATGCTGGTATAAAAACAGTGAGTCCGATGGAAATTGAGTGTGATGTGCGGGTCCAAACACGCCGCCGGTCGATATTTGATAGTTTCTTTGATGATCCTTTTTTTGGTCGGACAGTCAGGCAGGTAGTGAGTTCCAAGCCGGTCACCATAGAAGTGCTTCCTCTTCCTCTAGAGGGAAGGCCAGCTAATTTTTCAGGGCTGGTTGGTAATTTCAATCTCTCTGCTAATGTGGATAAACAAGCCGTCAAAACCAATGAGGCAATTTCACTTAATATCAAAATATCAGGAAAAGGCAATATTAAAATGATCCCTGCCCCGAAAGTTGAGCTGCCAACTGATTTTGAAAAATATGAGCCAAAAGTTAGCGAAAATATTGATCGGGCTGAAAACAGTATTTCTGGCTTTAAAGCTTATGAATATGTGCTAATCCCTCGCCATCCCGGCTTACAAAAAATAAAACCAGTTACACTTTCTTTTTTTGATGTGATCAGTGCGCAATACAAGACGCTTCGAACCCCAGAAATAATCATCAATGTCGAAAAAGGTTCGGATGAATTTATGACCGTCACTTCAGGATTATCCAAAGAAGAGGTTAAGCTACTGGGAAAAGATATACGATTTATCCAGTTAAGCGCTATTCCATTCAGTAAGATCGGCTCGTGGTTTTATAAGACATTCTATTTTATTTTAATTTTGCTAATTCCTATGATCGCTGTCGTTGCTTCGCTGGGCTATCGACGTCACCTGGATAAGTTGAGTCAAAATGTGGCTTATGCCCGAAGCCTCAAAGCCAATCAGATGGCAATGAAACGACTTCAAAAAGCAAAGAAACTGTTATCGGAAAAGCACCAGAAAGAATTTTATGCTGAAATTTCCAATTCGATGATGGGATTCTTAGGTGATAAATTTAACATTGCCGCTGCTGGAATTATTACCGATAAAGTAGAAGGCTTGATGCGTTCCAGGGGGGTGGACGAACAGGTGATCAAACAATATCTTTCGTGTTTGCATATCTGTGACTATCAACGCTTTGCGCCATCCAATGCCAGGCTTGATGAAATGTATCAATTTTTCGACCAAGCGAGACAGGCGATTGTGGCATTGGAAAAGGTTATCTAAAATTTTGATTTAATCTGATGAGTTTGCCCCAAATTTAGAGTTTCAGTTAATTTTGAAATAGAGGTAAAATTTGTTAATGAAGGATCAATTGGATAAACCAAAAATTTTTTGCCTGATTTTGTTCGCGAGTCTGATTCAGATATCATTTGCATTTGCTGATCATAATCAATACTTGTTCGATCAGGCGAATAAATTTTATCAACAAGAAAAGTACCCAGAAGCGATAGCGAGCTATCATGCTATTGTCGAAAATGGTTATGAAAACTGGCAGCTATATTATAATCTTGGAAACGCCTATTATAAAACTGGGCAGTTCGGTCGCGCTATTTTAAATTATGAACGCGCATTGAAACTGAATCCGAAGAATGAAGATATTCTGTACAACCTTCAAATTGTGAATCTGTCTGTGGTTGATAAAATTGTCACTCCTCCTCAATTTTTCATCTCAAAGTGGTTGGCTGCTGTAAAATCGCTGTGGGGAGTTGAAACATTGACTTTCTTGACAATCGGACTTTATCTTGCAACAGTGTTGCTGATCATGGCAAAAATTTATATTCAGAAGAATCGCGCTCAGCGATTTTTAACCGTGTTATTGGTACCGATTATTGCTTTCTTTTTAATCGTTACCTTTGTTCTGATAATTCGAATTAATGAGAATAATACACTTTATCATGCGATTGTTCTGGTGGATAAAGTGGAGGTTTTGAGTTCGCCTGATGAACAGGGAACTGAGCTCTTTTCATTGCATGAAGGCGTGAAATTCAGAGTAGAAGAACGACGTGATGGCTGGGCCAGGATTCGACTGACAGATGGCAAAGTAGGGTGGGTGAAGCAGGGTGTATTTGAAATCATTTAAAGCTAAAGCTGAATTATACATTCAGAGTTAAAATTGTTTAAGAATACCAAAAATTCGCTTCGAGATGAATACCAGCGTACCATTGAAAAATCAGCCATCCTGGCGTTGTTCCTGGTTATTTTGTTTTTTTTTATGTTTCCTCGGATTAAAGTTAGCCAAACCGTAAAGATGAAACGCATTGGGACCTCACTGACCTTAGAAGAGATTCCAATCACCCGGCAGGGTTCAGCTCGGATTGCGCCCGCTAAACCGGTCGTCCCCATTCCCAGCGATGACGAAGTCATTCCAGAAGATGTGACTATAGATAATACCGAACTCAACCTTGAAAATTTTGCACTATCCTCAGGGTCTGGCTCTATTTTAGAACCGATTGCTATTTTTCAACCTCGTCCGATTTTTGAGGTCATCCCTGAATACTCAGAAGAACTACAAAAAAAGGGGGTTGAAGGAATTGTTAAATTGCATCTTCACATTGATCCAACCGGCCAGGTAGTGGATGTTATAGTTTTGGAGAATACTACCAATAACCTGGAATGTGCCAATGCTGCAAAAGATGCAGCCTTGAAAGGTCGCTACATTCCTGCAAAAAAGGATGATAAACCCGCCGATCTCTGGATTACCCGAACCTACACGTTCGGTCTTCAAAAATGATTTTTTTATGATGAAAAAAAGTGGATTTTCTCTAAAGCATTTTGACAAAGAAAAGTCACATCATTTAAAACTTCGTTCTCTTAATATTGACTATTAAACCGAATCAGAGAAAAGCAATGTAATCGTCAAAATTTAAGGAGCACTTAATGTCAAACGATAAAAAAAATTATACCATTCATGTTGTCTCTCATACGCACTGGGATCGCGAATGGCGTTATCCATTTCAGGAATTCCGCATGCTGCTGGTGGACATGTTCGATAATTTGATCGAGCTGTTAGATAAAAATCCAGATTATAAATATTTTTTGTTTGATTCTCAGACAATTCCGATTGAAGATTACTTAGCCATCAAACCAGAAAAAGAGGCTGATTTGCGGCGCCATATTGAGGCTGGACGTATTCATGTCGGTCCGTGGTATTGTCTTCCTGATACGCCTGAAATTAGTGGCGAATCAATCGTAAGGAATTTGTTGATGGGCACGTTGATTACTGAAGAATGGAAGGGACAGAAATGGTCCGGCTACAGTCCTTTTTCGTTTGGTCAATCCTCGCAAATGCCGCAAATTTACCAGGGATTCGGACTGGATCATATATTTTTTTATCGTGGCAATAACAATCGCATCACTGAGCATGAATTCGTTTGGGAAGCGCCCGATGGCAGTCAGGTGATGGGAATGCGTTCGGTCAATCCTTATGGCCGGGCGAATTGGTATGTTCATGTCTATCGTCCGTTAGCGCTAAATAAATGGCCTTTTCAATGGGAGTATTATTGGAAAGAGGGGCAGTTGCCCTTTCATCCCTGTGATGAGGAATTGCAGGCGTTCGATTATTGGCTGCTGGATGGAAATCATCTAGAAAAGCTTTATTTAGAAAATCTACCAAAAGCACTTGAAGAAATCAAAAGCCATGCAGTGAAAGATGCCACCTGCAACCAGCTTTTGTACCTGGATGGCATGGATCGGGTAAATGCCTATCCACGTACGCCAGAAATCATCGCTGAAGCCAATAAGCTAAAAACCGGAGATACTTATATTCATTCATCATTTTATGATTATGTGCAGGCAGTAAAAGCCAATGCTAAAAATTTGAAGGTGATGAAAGGTGAATTTCGCTACACTATGGTGGATGGTTTATGGCAGAATCTTTTTCCTGGCATGCTGAGCGCGCGCATGTACTTGAAACAACAAAACCGACAGTGTGAAATCAAACTGCAAAAAAATGCTGATACCTGGGCTGCACTGGCAGAATGCCTGGGCATGAAATATCCTGAAGGCATGATGAAGCTTGCCTGGAAATATCACCTGGCCAATCAATCGCATGATAGCATTGCTGGCTGCAGCGTGGACCTTGTCCATGAAGATGTGGAATATCGCAATCGGCAGATTCGACATCTGGCTGATAACATTTCCCGACGTTCTATGGCCCACATTGTTAAAAATATTGATAATAGCCGTTTGCCAGCCGATGCGATTTGTCTGATCGCATTTAATCCTACGCAATATGAGCGGACTGAAGTAGTGACTGCTGTAATTGATTTGCCTGAGGAAACAAAGTCGAACTGGTTCAAAGTTGAAGATGAGAATGGAGGTGAGGTGGCGGTTCAATTTTTTCACAAATATAATTTGGGACCTATTGTCAAAAATCCTTATGAATTTCCAATCCCATTTAAAGCCAGAAGAGTCCATTGTGCCATCGAATTGAAGCATGTTCCTGGAGTTGGTTATAAAACCTTTGTGATAAAACCTCAATCAGGACCGAAAATAAATTATGGAACAATGTCACCTCAAGTCAACGTGCTGGAGAATGAATATCTTCGGGTTGAAATATTGTCTGATGGTCGCTTAAACCTTTTTAATAAAGAAAATAAAATTCAATACGTAGGATTGAACTATTTCGAGGATCGATCTGAAGTAGGGGATCATACCACCCATCGTCCCTCTGATAGCGACGAAATCATTAACAGCATTGGTGCTGCTGCAGAAATTTCTAAAATCAGCGATGGACCGATTCTGGTTCAATATAAGATCAAAACGACCATGATGCTACCCAAGGATGCTTTAAAAGATCGAAGCCAGCGAAATCCTGAGAAAATTCCTTTTGAAATTACTTCATACATTACATTAAAAAAAGGCGCACGATTTTTAGAGATCCGTACCGAGCTCGATAACCGAATTCGTGACCACAAGCTGCGCGTTATGTTTCCTTCGGGCTATAACAAAGTTGAGAAATCATTTGCTGAGACCCATTTCGATGTAACAGAGCGGGAAATTCATCTGCCTGACACATCGACCTGGAAGGAACCTATGCTGCCATACTATCCTCAGTATCTTCTTTGCGGCGTTGAAGATGGAAAAAGCGGACTGGCAATCTTTAATATCGGGTTGCCGGAATATGCGGTTCATGAAGATGAAAATCGAACGATTGGCCTGACACTGCTACGCACTTATCGCTTCCCGATTATTGGAGCTGATCCAGAAGATGTTGCCATAGATGAAGCGCAGGTAATGTGTCAATGTTTGCGCCCATTTGCCTTCGATTATGCGATTTATCCCTATCAGGGGAATTGGAATAATGGGCAAGTTTATCGCTTTGCTAATCAATTTAATCTCAAGCTTCGACTTAACCAGATTGGGCGAAGCATGGGAAATTTGCCAGATTCAATGGGTTTCATTCAAATTGAGCCTGAAGAACTGGTGCTATCCGCGATAAAAAAATCCTCACGGAATAAAAGTCTCATCGTTCGAGTTTTTAATCCGACCGAAAAGATAGTATCCGGGACGGTCACTTTCTGGAAATCAATTTATCAGGCAAATATTGTGGATTTGAACGAGAAAGTCGTTTCAACAGCGAATTTTAATGGACAAGGCATCCATATCATCGCTTCGAAAAATAAGATTATTAGCCTGGAGGTCATTTTAAAATAGTAAGTTGATTGTTAAGGACGCTGAAGGTTCTGTACTAAAATCTTTTCGCCATCATGGAACAGCACGCCGATTTTGCGGCTATCGATGATGTTCTTTACTACACCAAATCCGAAAATTTCATGATGAATAGTGGTTTGTAATTCATATTCTTTTTCCATTTTATATTCAACTGCTGCTGCGGCATCTAAGTCTTCTAATATACGGGTCCATTTATCGCGACGAGCTCGCGGTTTGATTTTTGATTCTGATTTTTTGGGGGTCTTTTCTTTTTTGGTCAGCGGTGTTTCAGATGAATTTATGGCTTTTTTATATTTGTGATAACTCATACAAACCTTGCACATCACTTTTTCAATCTTATTATCTTCGACAGCAGTAATAATATGGAAGGTATCGATTTTGCATTTTCCACAATACCCCTCTATTTCATTTCCAATTTCATAAGTACTCATTGCTATTCCTTCGAAAAATTATTGTTACCGGCTTGTCTTTTCATTAAAAAGCATTTGAAGCATACAAAGATAATGAAAATATTTATTAAAAGCAAGAAAATTATTGAAACTTTTTTTAAAGTTAAAAATTTATGTCGATATTTTAATCAGTTTGATCTATATTATTCTTTCCAACTCAGATTTCAAAATGGCGACAAATAAGCTCAAAATGGTGGTTACCGACCTGGACGGAACGCTTCTCAATCCAGAACGCCAAGTTAGCGAATTGGATTATCGCTCGCTTGAACTGCTTGGCGAAAAAAATATCTATCGAATAGTTGCTACCGGACGCTCTATCTACTCTGTGAATAAAGTGCTCCCCTATAATTTTCCGATCGATTATCTAATTTTTTCTTCTGGGTCAGGAATTTTAGATTGGAACACCAAAGAAATTTTGTTCGCCCAATCTCTAAATTCTACTGAAGTGCTAAGCGTCACTCATTACCTAATTGAGTTGAATATAAATTTCATGGTTCACAAGCCAATTCCCGATAACCATCATTTTGCTTATTATCAAACTGAAAATGAAAATTCAGATTTTCAGCAGCGAATAAAAATATATGATAAGTTTGCGCAGCCATTGACAACTAATTTCAGCGATTTTGGAGCAGCCTGCCAATTTGTAGTGATTATTCCAGAGAATGTTTCGCTTTATAAGAATATTAAAGAGAAGCTGAGCCAATTCAATGTCATTCGCGCCACATCGCCGCTGGATGGAAAGTCGATCTGGATTGAAATTTTTCCCAAAAATGTTTCGAAAGGATCGGCTGCGGCTTATCTCTGCCACAGGCTGGGTTGCAATCGGAGTGCTGTTTTAGGAATCGGAAATGACTACAATGATCTGGATTTGTTGAACTGGACCGGGCATAGTATCGTCGTTGCTAATGCACCAGGTGAGCTTAAAAATAAATTTAAAATTACTGATAGCAATGCAGATAGCGGATTCAGCAAAACAATTCAAGTATATTTCTCAAAATGATTTAGTCAGAATGCGCGTTTCAATTAAATCAAAAATTCCTGATTCAAGTCGAAATAAATAAAGTCCGCTGGCTAAACGACTGCTGCTATTCTAATTTGTAATCCAATCTGCTCACGGCTCTG
>JAEAME010000791.1_pt1 | contig 27701 bp, 26 predicted proteins | sample 8958731 | NCBI WGS metagenome assembly JAEAME01 (sample SAMN16933194, study PRJNA681113) | bioreactor sludge metagenome | isolation source: anerobic bioreactor sludge (Control) | place: India:Bengaluru | collected 2018-10-24 | reverse complement strand
CAATTTTGAAGACGCCAAAATACTAATCGATAAAGTAAAAGACTACACTAACCTCTTTGTTATCCAATCAGGCGCTTTGATGAGTAACTGGTCGGCTATGGAGCAAATATGCGACTACGCCGTCAACAACAACTTAAACCTAATCGTTTACTACGGCAGCGGCGGCACCCAAAACACCTACAAAACCTTCCTCGACGCAGCCCCCCAACGATGGGGCAGCCACCTGCTGGGCGTGTACTACAACGATGAGCAATGCGGCAAAATGATTGATCTCGGCAATTCCTTCAATGATAACAAGACAGGAGGCTGGATAGAGGCGCATCCGAACGGCCTTTTAGGGCAATTTATCAATGATGAATCAAACGGAACTGTGTATAGTTATCAACTCTTTTCTTGGGAAGAAATCAGTATTTACCGTAGCCAAACCTTCCCTGACCAATCAAGAAATGATACTTCGACATCTTACTTCCCAAATGGCACTGTCACGCTGTCAAAGACGAACGTGTCAGTACAGGGTGAATGGTTTTCGTCGGGAACAATCTGGTACTACCCAAATGGTACCAGCCACGACGTAAACGGCACATTAGTGACGGATGCAGGCGACAGATCCCAGTTTGATTCTTACGAGGAAGTCTACAATCAACGTCCGCTCCAAACCCACGCTGAAGCGGCAAACTTCTTTGTGGGTGGCGAGCAGAATGTTTTGAGTGCTGTTCGCAATATTTCTGATGTGCGGCTTTTCACCTCTGATTATGCGCTGTACTGGTTTGACTATCTTGCTGGCTATGATACGGTCTTCTCTCAATTAGGCTGGAACAACACGGTTGCTCAAGAAATCGGTTTAGTGCGCGGAGCAGCAAACTTACAGGGCAAAAACTGGGGAACAATCATAACTTGGAAGTATGACCAGGCCCCTTACTTGGCAAGCGGGGACGAAATATATCAGCAAATGAAAGAATCCTATGAATGCGGCGCAGAATACGTCATAGTTTTTAATTACGCGGAAGAAATGAGCGGACCTTATGGTACTTTGAAGGATGAACATTTCCAGGCGCTGGAACGTTTCTGGAATGATGTAGTCAAAAACCCATCAGTAGCTCACGGCGACGTCAAGGCGGAGGCAGTGCTGGTTTTGCCTAAAGATTATGGATGGGGCATGCGTAACAAAGACGATAAAATTTGGGGGTTATGGAAACCTGATGGCACTTCGGAGCAAATCTGGAGTCAATTGCAGCAAAGGCTTGACCAGTACGGCTTAAAACTCGACATAGTCTACGATGACCCAGCGCATCCAGTAGAGGACAAATACGCTAACATTTACTACTGGAATCAAGCAACATAAATCCCCTTTTTACTAAACGTCGATGGCATGTTAACTGCACGTAAAACTTTAAAGCAAACATTTGGGTAAAACCGTTAGGTTACCAAGATATGACTAACCAGACACCGCCACTGCAGAAATGGCTAGAAACCAAAGGCATCACCCTTCAGGACCTGATTGATTCAGCACTTGAAATGTACGTTCCTCATCCAGGCATAGAGACAGTTGAAAAAGCAATAGAAGCACTCAAGGAAGAATTTCAAGAAATCCTAAGCGACCCAAACATCGCAACATTAATCACAGCAGCATTCCATGCCCAAGAGGACGCAGAAAAAGGCCTAATCCCCGGCTTAAGCATTGAATACTTTATGGGCAAACCCGGATTGGTTGCTGACGAACTTATCGGTATAGCAATCGCAACCTATATTGCAGGAGCAAAAGGAATGTTTGAATTCACACGTATTGATCAAGCTAAACCGGGGATTCTCAAAAAACTTGGGCCGCTCACAAATGATCCCATTGGCGCCTTGATTGCAGGTGCATCTTCAAACATGTACACTAAAGCAGTTAGAAGCAAAAACAAAGAATAACACAAAATCCTAAATTATTTGACTCTTTTTCAACCAATATCTTATCCTGAGTTTTTACCAGAAGATTATAATAGGTTGCTGATTGAGGAAAATACAAGCTGGAGCTTTCATGGTTCAAACAAGGCTTTGCATTGTAACCCACACTTTTCTACCGCATGTTGGCGGCATAGAAAAAGTTGTTTATGAACAAAGCAAACGCCTAAAGCAAAAAAATTATTTACCAAACATTGTAACAAGCAGGATTCAAACTGCCCGCAACTACAGATATGACGGAATAAATGTGGAATGCTATGAATCACTAAACATGGGTTTCCGATTAGGGATTCCATATGTTATACCCACATTAACAAGCTTACCAATTTTCATAAAAGCCGTGAAAGCCTCAAAAATAATTCATGCACACGGACACCCATACCTAAGTTCTCTTCTCGCAGGCAAACTTGCTAAACAATACAGTAAACCGTTTGTGTTAACACAACATAACACGTACATTGATTACAACAATTTTTTTGACACTGTCGAAAAAATTAATGATTATAGTGTTGGTAAAGAAAACTTGAGGCAAGCAGACAAAATCATAGTTATCAGTAATGCTACAAAAAATTATGTTCTCAATTTAGGTGCAAAACCAAGTAAAGTCAAACTAATCTATAACGGCGTCGACCTGAAACGCTTCCAAGCAGTGCCTAAAGTAAAAGAAGAAATGAGGCGAAAACTTGGAATCCCCCAAAACGCAATTGTCGTCTTGACTGTTCGAAGATTAGTCTACAAAAACGGTGTAGACACTTTACTTGAAAGCGCCAACATCGCAATTAAAAAGAACCCAAGGATCGTTTTTCTAGTGGTCGGTAAAGGCCCAGACATGAATAGCGTTCATACTCAGATTAAGCAATTAGGAATTGAAACCAATTTTAAATTGGTTGGTTTTGTTCCAGACGAAGAATTAGCAGCATATTATAACACCGCCGACCTTTTTGTGTTACCTTCAAAATCTGGGGAAGGTTTACCTTTAGTCGCGTTAGAAGCTATGGCATGCGGACTGCCAGTTATTGCCACCAACGTAGGAGGCATAAACGAAATATTGATTAACAAATTCGGAAGATTAGTTCCACCAAATAATCCTCAAGCCCTCTCAGAAGCAATCTTGGAATTTGCTGAAATAGATTTCACGCCAAGCAAAAGCGAGTTAAGAGCTTTAGTTGAGGAAAAATACAGCTGGAACAAGAATGTTGAAAGATTGATACAAATATACGAAGAACTTATTTAATCAGGCACGGAAACTATATAGCCTTTCGTGATGGGAAGTTAGGAAATGACGTCAAAGGTAGAATTGGTCTCTGTAGTAATTCCTACACTAAATGAAGCAGGAAACATACTAGAAGCGGTTACAACAATACATAAAGAACTAGATTACCCAAAAGAAATTATTATTGTTGACGGCAACTCTACTGACGGCACAAAAGAAATCGTTAAAGATACAAACTTCTGTAAACTAATAATTGAACCAAGACGCGGCTACGGCAGAGCCCTAAAAACAGGAATGAACGCTGCCAAAGGAAACATCATAATTATGGTTGACGGAGACGGCACATACGAAGTCCGACACATCAACCGCATGCTAAACAAAATGGTTGAAGAAGACGCCGACATGGTACTTGCCACACGCATGTACGACCCAAACAAAGCCATGGGATTCTTCAACTTTATCGGAAACAAAATCATCACCTTCACATTTGATTTCTTATTCAGCCAATACCTAAGCGACACACAATCAGGTTTCAGAGCCATCTCACATGAAGCCATAAACAACGTCAAACTAAACGAAGGCGACATGGCATATGCAACAGAAATGCTAATCAAATTCCAAAAGAAAGGCTACAAAATGGTTGAAGTAAAATCAACCTACAAAATAAGAAAATACGGCAAACCCAAACTAAGAAAATTCAAATCAGGAATAGAAATATTCACCACCATGTTAAAAGGACTACTAAACAAGTGAACAACAACATGGAACAAGAAACCACAAACATCAGCTTTGACCGCAAGAACGGCGCCATCATCGCAGTAGCTATCGTGTTAGTAATTGCAGCAAGCGTTTTAGTTTACACTTTTTGGGACGAAATAAACAATAATCAATATTATACAGGATACAGCACAATCTACCTGCTTGACACAAACAATCAAGCTGAAAACTACCCAGAAGTCCTCATAGCCAACAAAAACAGCACTTTTACAGTCAACTTAGGAGCGGAAAACCACAAAACATCAGCACAAGACTTCAAAATAAAAGTAAAAATCACCCAAGAACAGGTTTCATTTCCAGTAAATGCCCCAGAATATGGCACTTACGAAAAAAATGCTCTACAGATAGGAGAATCATGGTCAACGCAAGCATCAGTAACCATAAACCAAGCAGGAGATTATGCAGTTGTATTCGAGTTATGGGCTAAAGAAGTAGGAAACACAAGCGACTACGTATTCACTGAAAACTCCTGCATCCTAAAGATCCAAGTAAAAGCACAATAAATTATTGCTCCAAGTAAAACAACACAAAAAATTTTCAGAACTTGTGCCAAGTTGCACAACTAACCAGCAATCTATAACACATTCTCACCAACATACAACAAACAAAAATATCACTTGACAGTCAAAAAATAAGGGGTTAATCACCGCTTATAGACTTAAAGAAGCAGAAAAAACAGTTCAAAGTTGATCCTAACTCCGAAACGCTTATATTTTCAAGCAGACGACTGATTGAACAGGTTCGGAGCAATGATCAACGCCGAAAACAAAAAAGAAGGCAACACAACACTCTTTCACAGCTTCGACTACGGTTTTTATTATTACGGATATTTTACTTAAGCCCAGAACTAAAAAAATTTTTAAAGAAAAGTTCTGGGCAAAGCATGGTGTAAAAACAAATGACAAAACTTGACTCTACCAAAAAAATTGTGGTTAAATTCGGTGGCTCCAGCCTAGCCGACCATGAAAGATTACTAAAAGCAGTCATGGCAGTAGTAAACGAATCCAAAAAAGGAACCAAGATTGCAGTTGTAGTCTCCGCTATGGGTAAAACAACCGACATGCTACTAACCACAGCCAAAAACACTTCAAACGGAAAACTCCAAAAACATGAATTAGACGACATTCTCTCAATGGGTGAACGAACAAGCGTACGCATATTCGCAGCCGCATTGAAGAACAATGGCGTCGACTCATGCTACTTTGACCCCATGGACAATAAATGGCCAATAATAACTGACGAATCATTCCAAAACGCCAACCCACTACTAAATGAATGCAGCAAAAACATCAAAGAATGCGTTCTACCAATAGTCGAAAAAGGCACCATACCAGTAATCGCAGGCTTCGTAGGAAAAACCAAAGAAGGAAAAATAACCACACTAGGCAGAGGAGGAAGCGACACCACAGCCTTCATTTTAGCCGAAGGCATAAACGCTGATCAAGTTGTTTTAGTAACTGATGCAGACGGCATAATGTCAAGCGACCCCAAAATTATACAATCACCAAAACTCCTACCCACAATCGACGTTAACACGCTTGTAGGATTAGCAGATTCAGGCGCAAAATTCATCCACAGCAAAGCACTCAAACACAAACCAAAAAACATCGACGTTAAAGTCATCAGCAACGCTCACGGCGACCTAAGCAGGGAAGGCACAATAATTACCGGTGGATTAGCCACAGAACTTGACGCAGAAATTAGTCACCCAACACCTATCTCTGAAATAACAATAATTGGAAATGGCATGTCAGCTAATCCTCAAGTCATAAACGAAGTAATTGAAAAAGTCAAAGAAAACTCGATACTTCTAGGCATGTCAATGAACACTAACTCTCTAATCCTCTATGTCCCCCAACAAGAAAACATGACAGACCTTTTCAATAAGATCCACAAGATAACAATAACCAACAAAGAAACAATAGCAATGGCAGTCAAAAAAGACCTTGTATTCATCAAAACCAGCGGTGTAGGCCTAGAAGAAACCCAAGGCATCATAGGAAAAATCAGCGAAGACCTAAGAGTCAACGGAATAAATATCTCAGGCATCTTAACTATCACATCTAGCATTCTACTATTTGTAGACTGGAGCGAAAAGGAAAAAGCACTCAAGCTCATCAAGAACTCACTAAAAACACATTAACGGTGACTAGGAAATGAATGAAGGAAAAACACGCAGATTAAAAAGAATAATGCAGCAAGATAACCGCACAGTAATTGTACCTATGGATCACGGCATAACCGTTGGACCAATCCAAGGCATAACAAACATTCAAACCATAACCAACCAACTAGTAAAAGGCGGCGTCGACGCCATCCTAGTCCACAAAGGCATCGCCAAACGAATCGACAACGCCACCACAGGCTTAATTGTAATGCTATCAGGAATGTCAAACCTGAGCCAAAACTCAAATGGCAAAGTCCAAGTATGCAGCGTTCAAGAAGCAGTACGACTTGGAGCAGACGCAGTATCAGTACATGTTAACATAGGCTCACAAGACGAAGACAAAATGTTGGCAAATCTCGGTAAAGTCTCAGAAGAATGCGAAACCCTTGGAATGCCCCTTCTTGCCATGATGTACCCGCGTGGTCCAAGAATCCAAAATGAACATGAAGCAACAGTAGTTGCTCATGCAGCCCGCATAGGCGCTGAACTTGGCGCAGACATCATAAAAACCAATTTCACAGGTTCAGTAGAATCATTCAAAACAGTCACCGAAAGCTGCCCAGTACCAGTTGTAATTGCTGGAGGACCAAAATGCAAGTCAATTCAGGAAATCCTTCAAACCACCCATGACGCCGTAAAAGGAGGCGCAGCGGGACTATCAATCGGACGCAACGTGTTTCAATGTGAAAACCCAACGCTTGTAGCGAAAGCGCTGGTAGCAATTGTTCATAAAAACGCAACCGTAGAGCAAGGGCTAAAAATTTTCGGTGAAAAAGCTTGAAAGAACTCTGGATAGAAAAAGAAAAGAAAAATTCAGATTCTTTTAAAGAGACAGATTTAGGTTTAATTGATACCATTGTAGAAAATGGTTCAGCCCACTTCTTTAAAACAAAGGAAAATATCGATATTGTTAATCTTAAAGAGGATACGCTAAATGAAACAAATTTAGCGAAAAAAATATTCCGTATATGCATAAAAGACAAGGAATCAGAAAACCTGACTGTTAAAGCAGCCCAGCAATCTGCAAGTTACTTAATTATTAGCTGCGCAAACTGGCGGGTAATCCCCTTAGAAAACCTTATTGCAAGAATAAAGGGAAAAAGTAAACTTATCGCTGAAGTAACCAACGCTGAAGAAGCTAAAGTAGCGTTAGAAACACTGGAACTTGGTACTGACGGTGTATTACTAAGAACCGCCGACCAAGATGAAATTCTAAAAACAGTCGCCATAGTAAAACCTGAAGCATTAAAGCTTGAAATGTCAATTGCCAAAATAACTTCAACAAAACCAATCAGTAACGGTGCACGAGTATGCGTCGACACCTGCGATATGATGATACAGGATGAAGGCATGCTTGTAGGAAGCCAAAGCGCAGGCTTATTTTTAATAGAGGCAGAAGTAAACGAGAACCCATACGTTGCCTCAAGACCATTTAGAGTAAACGCAGGATCAGTATCAATGTACACACTTGGCAACCTGCAAACAACAAGATACCTGCAAGAATTCAAAGCAGGAGACGAAGTCATAATCGTCAACAGAGAAGGCAAAACACGCAAAGCAAACGTAGGCAGAATAAAAATCGAAATCAGACCACTCATCCTAATCGAAGCACAAGCACAAGGAAAAACAATCAAAACCATACTACAAAACGCAGAAACAATCCGCGTCGTAACACCTAAAACCTCAAAACCAGTAACTGAACTCAAACCCGGCGATGAAGTCATAGTTCATCTTGCAGCCAAAGGAGGCAGACACTTCGGCGTCAGCGTGCCAGATGAAACGGTGATTGAAAAGTGACCGAAAAAATCTGCGTTTCAATTCTTCCTAAAACAAATATTGAAGCATTAAACCTAATTGAAAAAGCTGAAGACGCAAAAGCTGACTTCATTGAAATCCGATTAGACAGCCTAGAAACATCTCGCAACCTCACAGACCTTACAGCCCACACAAAAATCCCCCTCATAGCTACTAACAAACTAAAAACTGAAGGCGGCAACTTTTCTGGAACACACAACCAACGCCAAGAAACACTATTGAAAGCAGCAAAAAACGGTTTTCAATTCATTGACTTAGATCTAACAGACCTAAAACTTAAAGAACAAATCAGAGAATTCGCCGATAATGGAGCCAACACAATAGTCTCTTACCACAAGTATGATGGCCCATTTACTACTAAAGAAATGCAAAGGATCCTTAATGAACAACTAAACAGTGGAGCAACCATCTGCAAAATAATTAGTACAGCAAAAAAAATTCAAGACAACTTAACCGTGCTTAATTTTGTATCAGAAAACGCAGTTAAAACTAAACTGATTTGTTTCTGCATGGGCGAAATAGGAAAAACCTCACGTTTACTTTCACCAATTTTTGGTGCATACTTCACTTTCGCATCTCTAGAAAAAGGCAGTGAAACGGCACCTGGACAAATAAGCATAAAAGAAATGAGAACTGCCTACTCTTTATTGAGGCAGAAACAGTGATCATATCTGGCAAGACACGTATATGCGGAGTAATCGGCGACCCAATAGAGCACACACTTAGCCCAATAATACAAAACGCAGCATTCAAAGCTCTTGATCTAGATTACGTTTTTTTAGCCTTTAAAGTATCACCAAACCAAGTAGACAAAGCAATCGCAGGCATGAGAGCATTAGAAATAGTTGGATTAAACGTTACTATGCCACATAAAGAAGCCGTCATAAAACATTTAGACCAGATAGACGAGAACGCTAAATTCCTTAACGCCGTAAACACAATACACAACAAAGACGGTCAACTAATAGGCTATAACACAGATGGAATAGGCGCAATAAAGGCATTAAAAGAAAATGGCTCAAACCCAAAAGGCAAAAAAATTCTACTTCTCGGTGCAGGAGGATCTGCTAGAGCAATAGCATATGCACTTGCAAAACAAACCGATGAGCTGATAATTCTTAACCGCACTGTTTCTGTAGCAAAAAAAATAGTAAATCTTCTAAATAAAACTCTGAACAAAAAAATTCTAGCTGATTCATTAACAACACAAAAAATCAGGGAACATATCCAACAATCAGACATTTTAATTAACGCAACATCAGTCGGAATGAAACCTAACTCAAATCAAAGCCTAATTCCAAAACAATTGATTAAACCAAAAATGACAATAATGGACATAGTGTATAACCCAGTTGAAACCAAACTCGCAAGGGAAGCCAAGTCTGCTGGCGCAAAAGTAGTCAGCGGAACAGAAATGTTAATTTATCAAGGAGCAGCATCGTTTGAAATCTGGACTGGAAAAACAGCACCAGTTGAAGTCATGAGAAAAGCAGCTTTAGAAAGATTAAGCAAGGTGTAAAAGAATTGGTGAAGAACCAAGCTATAGCAATATCTCATGGAGCAGCAACAATTGTTAACGCAATTGCCACAGGTAAAGGCGCAGCATTCGGTGTTGACTTATTTACCAAAGCACAAATTAAACTAACAAACGAACCAAACATCATTGAAACAGAAATAACTTCTGACCCAAAAGAAAACCCAATTCTAATCCAAAAAACCGTTTCTGCAGTATTAAAAAAATTTAAGCTCGAAAAAGAATTCGGTGCCAAAATAAAAACATGGAGCAACATACCCATTGCACGTGGACTAAAAAGCAGCAGCACAGCAGCAAACGCAGTTACCCTAGCAACACTAGGAGCTTTAAACAAGAAAATGGATGATTTAGAAATAGTAAAGCTTGGAGTTCAAGCAGCTTTTGACGCAAAAGTCACTGTCACAGGAGCTTTTGATGACGCATGCGCCTCATATTTCGGTGGCCTCGTAATAACTGACAATGTGAATCTAAAACTGGTAAAACATGAAGAATTAACTGAAGATTACACAGTGTTGTTTCAAGTACCCCCCAAAAAAGCCTACACCATAGATTCTAACGTTAAAAAACTTCAAACACTTAAACCAAAAATCGAAATAGCATACAATGAGTGCCTAAAAGGACTCCATTGGGAAGCACTAATATTAAACGGATTAACCTATTCAGCAGCATTAAAATTTAACGCAAAAATTGCAGTTGACGCATTAGCTGCGGGCGCAAGAGCTTCTGGTCTTTGCGGCAAAGGCCCAGCTACAACCGCAATTGTACCAAAAGAAAAAGTTGAGGCTGTAAAAGCAGCTTGGAAGCCCTATGAAGGGGAAATTATACAAGCAAGTTTGAACCATGAGAAAGCCAAGGTACTTGACTAATGGTTACCGTAACCGTTAAACCAACAAGGAATCTTCAAGGGGAAGTCTGTGCTCCAGCTTCAAAATCTTATACTCAAAGAATGCTGATAGCCGCAGCACTTTCAAAGGGCACAGGAAAAGTTTCTAACCCATTGCTCTCTGAGGATACAGAAGCAACTTTCCGAGCAATCACTGCTTTAGGCGCTAAAGTGAAAAAAACAAAATATTGCTGGACAGTTGAAGGAGCAAACCCGCTTAAAGCCGCCAGCATTTTAATAGATGTAGGTGAGTCTGGAGCAACCCTGCGTTTCATGATTCCCATAGCATCCAACGCAGAAGGAAACACAGCTTTTATTCTATCAAGTTCTCTTCAGAGAAGACCAATTATACCATTACTCAATAGCCTAAAAGAACTAGGCGTTAATACTTACCCTGAACAAAAAGGTAAATCATCAGTTATTGTTGTAGAAGGCAGTAGTCTCAAAGGGGGAAAAACCGCTATTCCCGGCGACGTAAGTTCACAGTTCATTTCAGGATTAATGTTCGCATGCCCAATGGCGCAGCGCGATACCGAGATAACTGTAACCACACCACTGGAATCAAAAGATTATGTAAAAATGACACAAGAAGTTCTTACGCAACACAAAATCAAAACAGAAATCAGCAGCGACTTCAAACAAATTAGAATTCCTTCAAATCAAACCTACAAACAAATCGACAGCAAAGTGCCAGGAGACTTTTCTTCAGCAGCGTTCATACTCGCAGCAGCTGCAATAACAAAATCAAAAGTAAAAATTAACAACCTAAGCATCCAAACAAACCAAGGCGATAAAGCAATCTTGGAAATTCTAAAACAAATGGGCGTAAACGGAAAAGTATACCAAGAAACAATAGAAATTGAAGGTTCAGGTGAACACCTAAAAGCAGTTGATATTGACGCGAAAAACGTTCCTGATCTTGTGCCAATCTGCGCTACACTAGCTTGCTACGCTACAGGTACAACTAAAATCTGCAATGCACAAAGGCTCCGATTCAAAGAATCTGACCGGTTAGCATCAGTTTATGAGGAACTATCAAAGATGGGTGCAAAAATAAGCATGGATGAAAGCAGCTTAACAATTAAAGGACCAACCAAACTTAATGGAGCAAAAATTAATCCTCATAATGACCACAGAATAGCCATGTGCTGCAGTGTGGCTGCATTAGGAGCAGAAGGCTCAACAATTATAGAGAATGCGGAATGCATCAGAAAGTCTTATCCGCTATTCTACACTGATTTAGCCAATATAGGAGCTGAAATCGTTGGCGGGAAACTCGTTAGGTAAAGAATTCGTAATAACCACTTTTGGGGAAAGCCACGGCAAAATTGTAGGAGTAGTTATTGATGGCTGCCCAGCTGGATTACCTCTACAAGAAAAAGACTTCCAAGAAGACCTAGACAACAGAATTCCTGCGCAACCAAACATCGTTTCAGCCCGCATAGAAAAAGATAGAGCAAAAATTCTTTCAGGAACCTTTAACGGATTCACTACAGGCGCACCAATCGCAATCACTGTTGAAAATAAAGAAATAAACAGCAGTGATTATGACGCCATAAAAGACAAGCCAAGACCGGCTCATTCTGATTTGCCTGCAAGAATTAGATTCGGCGGCTTCAATGATTATCGTGGCGGTGGAAGATTCTCAGGAAGAGTCACAGTTGCGTTAATCCTTGCAGGAGTAATTGCTAAAAAATTATTATCAACAATTAAAGTGGAAATATTAGCTTATACAAAAGCCATCGGCAATATAGAAACAGAAAACCCCACTCTTGAGGACATCCGCAAAAACAGGTTCAATTCTCCAGTACGTTGCCCAAACAGTACAGCTTCAAAATTAATGGAAGACGCAATAATTGAAGCAAAAAAAGAAGGCGATAGTCTAGGCGGAATTGTTGAGTGTATAACACTTAACATGCCTGTTGGTGTGGGCGAACCATTATTTGAGGCCTTAGACGCCGACATAGCGAAAGCAATGTTTGGAGTTTCAGCTGTCAAAGGGGTTGAGTTCGGGGTAGGCTTTAGAGCTGCTGAGCTTAAAGGTTCAGAAAATAACGACCAATATGAAATAAAGAAAAATAAAGTTTCAGCTCTAACAAATAATGCTGGTGGCATTCTAGGAGGATTAACTTCAGGCATGCCAATCATAGTGAGAGCGGCGATCAAACCCACACCATCAATAGCAAAACAGCAACAAACAGTAGACTTAGCTAAAAACGAAAATGCGCCTTTAAGTGTTAAAGGTAGACATGATCCATGCATCGTTCCTAAAGCGGTGCTAGCTATTGAAGCTGTAGTCGCAGTTACTTTAGTTGATCACTTGATGAGAGCAGGATTTATCCCTATAGTTCTAAAGGAGCATTAAAACAATGGATGATATGGAAAAATTACGAGAAAAAATCGATGCAATTGATGACCAAATTCTAAGAGATATTCGTGAGCGAGTAAAAATCTGCAGAGCCATTGGGGAATTAAAAAAGAAAAGAAACATAGCAATTAGAGATGAAACTAGAGAAACCGAAGTTTTCAAACGTTCCAAAGAAAAAGCTGAGTTATACAAGCTTGATCCAAACAAAATTGAGCGTCTTTACCGCGAAATAGTTAATATATGCAGTTCCGTTCAAGAGTAAGGAACTCTTAACGGAGAGTTGACTCTATGCTCTATGAAATAAACGAAAAAGCTCTCAAACTCGAAAGTGAAGGAAAAAAAATAATCCGCCTCAACCTAGGCGACCCAGACATGGCTACACCACCCGAAATCATAGAAGCAGCCTATGCTTCAATGAAAGCGGGAAAGACTAAGTACTCATCCAGCTACGGTGAGACTAAACTACGCCAAAAAATCGCTGAGTCACATGGCGTTAAAGCAGAAAACGTTATAATTACTCCAGGTTCCAAGTGGGCAATTTTCGTCACAATGTTCTTGATGCTCAAGAACGGAGGCAACGTCATTATCCCAACACCCTACTGGACAGCCTACGACCTCATCGCTAAGAGTTTCGGCGCAAAAACCAAACTGCTCCGCACCGAAATGGAGACAGGTTGGAAAGTCGACATCTCCAAACTTGAAAGCATGATTGACAACGAAACAAAAATGATCATACTAAACAACCCCAACAACCCAACCAGCAAAGCCATGGACGCAAAAACCCTTGACGAGATTGTTGCTTTAGCAAACAAGAAAGGCATAACCGTCCTTTCCGACGAAGTCTATGGCGCCATAGCATTCAATAAAACAAAAAGTATTCTAGACTACGGAACCGACTCTAAACATATCTTGTCTAACGGCTTTAGCAAAACATTCACCATGACAGGCTGGCGCATAGGCTACATTGTAGCGAACAAAACCTTTGTAGATAATATAGTCAAACTCAACCAAATCACATTCAATAACGTACCCGTCTTCATCCAAGATGCTGCACTTAAAGGCATGGAACTACACAAACAAATCGCCTCAAACATAAAAGCCAAATACAAAGCACGTGCAGACATTGCCTCAACCAAACTAAAAGCGGCAGGCTTCAAATTCACCGCTCCAGATGCACCCTTCTACGTATTTCCTAAACTTGATGGATTAGATGGCACAAAATTCTGCCTTAACCTACTAGACAAAGGTGTAGCATTAGCACCTGGCGCAAGTTTCGGTGATTACCCAGAGCATTTCCGAATAAGCTTAACTGCACCTGACGACCAGATAGAAGAAGGATTAGACAAAATCTGTGAGGCAGCAAAATAATATGAAGACAGCCATTCTCGGCGCAGGAAAAATGGGAATATGGTTCGCAAAATTCTGTAAAGAAAAAGGCGACACCGTAATTCTTGCTGACCGCAACGCTGAGAAACTGGCTAAACTAAAAAAGGAACTAAAAATCCAAACTGCAGATTTCGCAGATGCGGTAAAAGACGCTGATCGAGTACTAATTTGTACTTCAATTTCTTCTTTTGAAGAAATTGTAAAAAAAATCGCTTCTGTAACCCATAAGGGACAAGCAGTTATGGATGTTTGTTCGATTAAAGAATACCCCGTTAATATCATGCACAAGTACATCAAAGAAGCACTTGTTTTAGGCACTCACCCAGTTTTTGGTCCCGGAAGCGACGGAGTCAAACATAAAGCCTACGTTTTAACCCCGACCAACCAAGCTGAAGAAGCTTACGCTACTGAATTCAAAGATTGGCTTGAAAAACAGGAAGCCCACGTCTTTATCATGACTCCCCAAAAACACGATGAATTAATGTCGATAATTCTTGGTTTCCCACATTTCATAGGATTAGCAGCATGCGAAACCCTGCTTGAACAATCAGCATACCCGGAATCTAAAAAACTTGCAGGAACAACCTACCGAATGCTCTTTACATTAGCAGAAGCAGTTGCACTTGAAACACCAGACCTCTACGCCAACGTACAAACAAAACTTGATGGACTAGGAAAAATCGAAGAATTATTCATTGTAAATGCACAGCAATGGCTTGACCTAATGAAAAAGAAAGATTCAAAAGCAATCATCGAACGCATGGATCGCCTACGCGCAAGACTATCAAAAATTGATAGCAACTACGGCAAAAGCTATGAGGTCATGTATAAAATGCTACAATCAACTGAAGAATAAGCAACCTTGGGTGACTCATCAAAAAAGCTAATTACTTCCAAACCCAACCAATAGCAAACGTGACGTCTATGGAAGCTTGTGCAAAATGCGGAAAAGAACTCCTGTGGAACGAGAAGAAACTAGTTTTCTGGAACATGCAACTAAGGAAGGGCTACATCAAATGGATGGTTCTGGGATCACCCTACTTTGGCAAACAAAAAGAGTTTCCACAGTATGAGGGAAAAAAGCTATGCCAAGACTGCGCCATAGATGCCTTTGAAGATGCTATGTCCCAAACTCCCACAATGCAGATTAAAGGGGAAGATTTTGCTGACCTCAAAAAATCGCTCACTGAAAGCGGTATAGTCTTGTCAGCATTTAACTGCCCTAAATGTAACGGTATGAACGACATCCCAGAAAAAGGAAAACTATTAATCTGCAAACACTGTGGGTCACCGATAAAGCCAAAAGACATTTACGAAAAAGTAAAAGAACTAACAAAATAGACGTTTAAATGACTCTTGGATAAGACCCCAAAATTTTAACGAAAGTTGCGTATTTCTCTAATGCCTGCAAGGCTTCCACACAACGCTTCTCTGTTCTGTGCCCCTCAAAGTCCAAGTAGAAGTTATATTGCCAAGCAGTAGTTTTAGTGGGTCTTGATTCAATTCTTGTTAGGTTAATGTTCCTTGAAGCAAACTCGCCAAGAGCATGATAAAGAACTCCTGGAACATGCTTAGCTGAGAAAATAATTGATGTTTTATCGTCACCTGTTGGTTGCGCATCTTCACTTGAAAGAACCAGAAAACGAGTATAGTTAGAAAGATTGTCAGCTATGTCCCGCGCAAGGATCTTCATATCATACATGTCAGCTGCTTTTTCACTGGCAATAGCGGCTGCATTGTAGAGGCGTTTTTCTTTGATGATTTTTACGCTTCCAGCAGTATCATAGGATGGAATAACTTCCCACTTGTGTTTTTCAATATAGCCTCTACATTGAGCTAAAGCTTGTGGATGAGAGTAAATTGTCTCTATTTCTTCAAGTTTAGTTTGTGGATTAGCGATTAAGACGTGGGCAAGTTTAATTGCTACTTCCCCACAGACTTTAAGATCATAAGTTAGAAATAGATCGTAGTTTTGGTTAACGCTGCCCTCAATAGAGTTCTCAATGGGAACTACACCATTAGAAACAGCAGCAGTTTTTACAGATTCGAAGACTTCTCGGAAGTCTTTGCAGGGAACAGTCTCTACTTTTCGGCCAAAAAATTTGTAGACAGCCATTTCACTGTAAGCGCCGGGTTCACCTTGATAGGTTACTTTCACTTTTTATTTCCCTGCTTACGATTCTTTAGTAAGCACTTGTTTATACCATTTATCATTGCTTCTACGCTTGCCATAACAATGTCTTCTCTAGCTGCACGCGCAGAAACAATATTTCCTTTTTCATCTTCAACTTTTATGACAACTTCAGCAACTGCATTGGATCCGCCTGTTATCGCTTCAAGTCTGTATTCACTTAAACGTATTTTTTCCAGATTGCTGGTTAGTTTCTGAATGGCTTTTAGTACTGCATCAACAGGACCAACACCAGTTTCAGCTGCAACGTATTCTTTACCGTCAAGCGTTAAGCGTACAGACGCTGTCGGGATAACCTTTATTCCGGTTACAACCGCCATATCGCAGAGGTTAACTATCTTTTCTTCCCCTACAACTTGACCCATAACATCAGAAGTTAGCGCTATCAAATCCGCGTCAGTGACCATCTTTCCTTTGTCACCCAGCTCTTTAACACGCTTAACGATTTGTTTCAACTGATCTTCAGTAGGGTGAATACCAATTTCATCTAATTCAGCTTGAATGCCACGGGTGCCTGCTAATTTGCCTGCAACCAGTTTTCTTGTTCGCCCAACAAGTTCAGGGCTAATTGGTTCAAATGTTAATGGTTGCTCAGTTACGCCTCTTGTGTGTATGCCTGATTCATGAGCAAATGCGTTTTCACCAACAATTGCCTTGTTTACCTGAACTGAAACTCCTGTTAATGAAGAAACTAAGCGACTTGTGCTGTAGAGTAAACGCGTATTGATGTTTGTTTTATAACCATAGACTACATGCAGGGTTGTAACTATTTCTTCTAAGGCCGCGTTACCTGCACGTTCACCTAAACCATTAATTGCAGTATGCACTTGATCTGCACCTGCTTCTATTGCCGCAAGACTATTAGCAACCGCTAAACCAAAATCATTATGGCAGTGAGTACTAATTGGAACATTAATTATCGTTTTCAATTCTTTGATCAATTCAAATGTTGTCCTTGGAATCATACAACCAACAGTATCAGGCACATTTAAGCTGTCCATTCCTGCATCTTGAGTGGCTTTACAAATTTGTTTTAAGAAGGGCATTTCTGTACGAGTAGCATCCATTGGTGAGAATTCACAGGTTACACCATGTTTCTTCACGTATTGAACCGATTCAACTGCTGAAGATAGAACCTGTTCAGGTGTCATGTTAACTGCATGTTTCATCTGCACAGGAGACGTTGGAATAAACACATGAATTAAATCAACCTCACAATCTAATGCAGCATCTATGTCTTTTTTTATGCAGCGAGATAGAGCACAAACTTTAGATTTTAACCCTAATTTAGCAATATCTTTAACAACCTTACGTTCGCCTTCAGAACTACTTGGAAAACCTGCTTCAATAATGTCAACGCCTAACTTGCTTAGTTGACGCGCAATCTCTATTTTATCTTCGGTGGTTAAAGAAACACCGGGGGTTTGTTCCCCATCCCTTAGTGTTGTATCTAAGATTCGGATTGTTCTTGTATTGTTCATATTGGTCAACTATTTTGCTGTAATGGCTGCAGCAATGGCTTCTGCCATCCCCACGGTCGTGGTCTTGCCGCCGCAGTCAGGAACAGATTGACCGTTTTCTAATACGTAGATAACTCCTTTTTCTATGGCTGCACCTGCTTGTAAGCATTTCTTGTCATTATATTTCTCACCTAGCCATTCCAGCATTAGTTTTGCTGACAAAATCATCGATAAGGGGTTTGCTGTATGTTTTCCTGCCCGGTTTGGTGCAGAGCCATGTATGGGTTCGAATAAACCGAAGTTGTCGCCTACGTTTGCGCCTGGAGCCATACCTAAACCGCCGATTAATTGTGCAGCTTCATCACTTAGTATGTCACCAAACATGTTGCATGTGCATAAAACGTCGAATGATTGTGGTTCCTTGATTAAACGCATAGAGGCTGCATCAACATATAACTCGTTGAATTCTATGTCTGGATACTGCTTTGCTACTCCTCGGCAAACATCTCGGAATAAACCGTCGGTTACACGCATAACGTTTGCTTTGTGTATTGCGGTAACTTTCTTTTTACCATTTCTTAGACGCGCCATTTCAAATGCTTTATGTGCAATGCGCTCGCTGTTTTGGCGTGTGATGACTCTTAAACACAAGGTTGTATCATTACCAATTGTGAATTCTAGACCTTTGTAAACGTCTTCAGTGTTTTCTCGAACAAATAACATATCAATATCAGGTCTTGCTGCTGCAACTGCAGGATAAGTTTTTATTGGTCGCAGGTTTGCGTATAAATCGAAGATGTAGCGTAGTTTAACTATAACGTCTGCTGCTGATTCACCAACTGGACCCTTCATACACGCATGAGAGTTTTTAACTTTCTCTATGGTGTCTGCTGGTAGAGCATTGCCAAGAGTTTCAAGCGCAATGTCACCTGCTGGTGCATCAATAATTTTGAATTTCAATCCGAATTTCTTTTCGGTTGCTTCTAGGACTTTTAGGGTAGCTTCGGACAATTCTGGTCCGATGCCGTCTCCGGGGATTAAAGATATTTTATATTCTGTCATTTTTTATTCAAACCTTTTTTGCGTAAATGATCAATTAATCCACCATCACCAAAGATTTCTAAGATGAAAGGTGGCAATTTATTTACTTGGAATTTTTTACCGTTTGAAGTGTTCTCTATTTTGCCTGCTTCAAAGTCAACGGCTAATTCGTCACCAGTTTGAACGGCTTCTGATATTCCTTTACATTCAATTACGGGCAAACCAATGTTAATCGAGTTACGGAAGAAAATTCGAGCAAACGATTCTGCAATAACACATTTAACACCTGAATATTTTAATGCTAAAGGTGCCTGCTCACGACTTGAACCGCAACCAAAATTTTTGCCGCCCACTACTATTACGCCTTGTTTTGCTTTGTTGACGAATTCAGTGTCTAAACCTTCCAATGCATGCTGGGCTAAGTCAGTGGGATCAACTAAGATCAAGTATTTACCCGGTAAAATAACGTCAGTATCAATATTGTCACCAAATTTTACGGCTTTAGCTTTGATTTTAGATGTCATTGTGCTTTTTCCTCCGTTGTCGGATCAGTTATAACTCCAGTCAATGCTGATGCTGCCACAGTTGCAGGTGAAGCCAAGTAAACGTTAGCTTGAGTGCTACCCATTCTACCTATGAAGTTGCGGTTAGATGTACTTACACATGTTTCCCCAGCAGCTAATAAGCCAATGTGCCCCCCTAGACAGGGCCCACAAGCTGAACCGCAAACAATTGCTCCAGCCGCAGTAAAAATCTGTAATAATCCTTCTTTGTCAGCTTGCTGATATATCTCTTGAGAAGCTGGAATTATTAATGCACGCACACCATCAGCTACTTTTTTGCCCTTCATAATTTTTGCTGCTAATTGTAAATCTTCTAATCTACCGTTAGTGCAAGAACCAATGAATGCCTGATCTATTTTGACTTTACCAATCTTACTGACAGGCTTGACATTATCAACTGAGGATGGACAAGCTACTTGAGGCTCCAATGAAGAAACATCAAATTCTACTGTTTGAACGTATTTTGCGTCTGCATCGCTCTTTAAACTGTCCAAATTGGGCATCTTTTTGACTTTGTCTTCTAAGTACTTGCGTGTCGTTTCATCTGGTTCTACTATGCCGTTTTTAGCACCCATTTCAACTGCCATGTTACATATGCTCATTCTACCCGCAACTGTCATGGCTTTAATTGTTGGACCTGTAAATTCTAAGCTCTTGTAGATCGCACCATCAACGCCTAATTTGCCAGTTATGGCTAAAACCAGGTCTTTTGGTGTAACGTTTTTCTTGAATTTGCCTTTTATATTAACTTTTATGGCTTCAGGTACCTTTAACCATATTTTTCCGGTTGCCATTACTGAAGCTGCTTCTGTTGAACCAATACCAGTTGCGAATGCGCCAAAAGCTCCATATGTACATGTATGTGAGTCAGCACCCAAGATTACTGTTCCAGGAACAACATGACCTTTGTCAGGCATTACTTGGTGGCAAATACCACCTCTGCCTACATCGTAGAATGGTAATTTCTGGTCTTTTGCAAATTGCCTCATAGTTTTATGCAGCTCAGCAGCTTTTACTGATTCTGCTGGGACCTGATGATCTAGAATTACAACTACTTTTTTGTTATTCCAAACTTTTTGTATACCTATTTTTTTAAAAGCTTCAACTGCTAAAGGCCCAGTTAAGTCGTGGATCATTAACATATTGACATTTGCATCCACGATATCTCCCGGGCTAACGCTTTTTTTACCTGAAGCTTTAGCTAATATTTTTTCGGTAATATTCATTTTTTCTCTACTCTGTGTATAGTAATTATTTGCTAAATGCAACGCTTTTGTGAAGCGAGAGTCAAATTCTAAAAAAGGATAAATTAAGGCTTTCCTTCGAGTAGACGATTTTACTCGTCAATTCTAATAGATTTTGCGCCTCTTGCTAGTGCAGTTATACCTGTTCTTGCAAGTTCAAGGACACCGAAGCTTTTCATCAAATTAAGGAAGGCATCTATCTTGTCTGGTCCGCCTGTAATTTCGACTGTTAAACTATCTTTTGAAACATCGATTATTCTGCCTCTAAATACATCAACGAAATTGATCACATCTGACCGCTCTTTGGAATCATTTATTTTTACTTTAATCAAAGCCAATTCTCGCATAACAAAGTTGCCTTGTTCTAACTCTGAGACTTTCAACACATCAATTTGTTTAGCAACCTGCTTGACAACTTGTTCGATTGTTTTTTCATCTTCATTAACAGTGATAGTCATGCGTGCAATGTCTTTTTGTTGTGTAGGACCAACAGTTATGCTTTCAATGTTAAAGTTTCTTCGCCTAAACAGATTAGCAATTGTGTGTAGTACACCAGGTTTATTTTCTACTAGCACAGATATAATTTTGGTTTTTCCTGCTTCCATTAGTAGTCACCTCTTTGTTGAGGCAATCCGCAGCCTGGAGGCACAAAAGGAACCACATCGGTTTCTGAGCCTATGGGCACATCGATCACCGTTGTAACTTTACTATTTAATGCTGTTTTAACTGCTTTGGTGAATTCAGCTATTGAGCCAACGCGGAAGCCTTGTGCTCCGTATGCTTCAGCCAATTTAACAAAGTCAGGAGTTTTACCTAGACTGACAGCTTTGTATCGTCTATTGTACAGGGTTCTCTGCCATTGTGCAACCATACCTAATACTGAATTGTTTAACACAATAACTATAACTGGAATGTTTTCACTGACACTACAAGCTAGTTCTTGCTCAGACATGATAAAGCTGCCGTCACCTGCAATATCTACAACTGGCCTATCTGGGCAAGCCACTTTTGCGCCTATAGCAGCCGGGAATCCAAAACCCATTGTTCCAAGTCCGCCAGAGCTGATGAACGTACGTGGCTTTAAGGCTTGGAAGTATAATGCAGACCACATCTGATTTTGTCCCACTTCAGTTGTTAATATTGCATTTTCTGGCAATAGCTTTCGTAACTCAAACAACATTGTCTTAGGCACTAGATCTTTAGGCTGCTCTTTCAACAATGGACTTAGCTGCTCTTTAGCTTCTTTAACTCTTTTAGTCCATGCTTTACCTTCACCTTTCCTAAGCTTCTTTGATGTAGCAGTAATCAGCAGTTTCAATGCAACCTTAGCATCAGCAACTATTGGAACATCAATTTCAATGTTCTTATTTATCTCAGCATCATCAATTTCGACGTGAATTTTTTTAGCTTTAGCTGCAAATGAATCTAAATTCGCAGTTGCACGATCAGAGAATCTTGTGCCAACTGCAAGCAAAACGTCGGCTTCACCGATTAGCCTGTTTGCGGCTGGGTTGCCATGCATACCAATGCTACCCAAGGATAATGGATGGTTTTCTGGAAATGCACCTTTACCCATGAAAGTAGTGGCAACTGGTGCCATTAGTAAATCTGACATTTTTACTATCTCATCTGATGCTCCAGCAGTAATAACTCCTCCACCAACCAATATCAGGGGGCATTCAGCTTTTGCTAATAGGTCAGCTGCTTCGCTGATCTTTGCTGGATTTGGTTCACCAGGCAACTTGTAGCCTCTGATGTTAGTGCTATTTGTGAATTCAACTTCGGCAATACCTGCTTGAACGTTCTTTGGTAAATCAATTAGAACAGGTCCTGGTCTGCCTGTAGTAGCCAAATAGAAGGCATTATTAACCATTTGAGGTATTTCTGAAACAGAGCGGGGCTGATAATTATATTTAGTGATAGCAGTAGTGATACCGATAATGTCAGCTTCTTGGAAAGCATCTTTACCAATCATGTAGCTAGTGTTAACTCCTGCTGATGGGATTTGACCAGTTAATGCTATGACAGGAGAAGAATCCATGTAGGCATTAGCGATTCCAGTGACAAGGTTTGTTGCACCTGGTCCACTTGTTGCCATGCAAACACCAGCACGACCACTAGCTCTTGCATAACCTTCTGCTTCGTGTGCAGCACATTGCTCATGTCTTGCCAGTATGTGGCGTATTTTTTCATTACCACATAAAGCATCATATACTGGAAGAATGGCTCCGCCTAAAATGCCAAATATTGTATCAACTTTTTGACGTTCAAGGGATTCTAAGAGTGCTTGTGCACCAGTCATTTTTGCCATTTTCAATCATTTCTCCTAACAAATATTTTGATGTTTAAAGTATCGTCTAAATTAAAAATCTGTTTTGAAAAATTCGCGGTTTCTTCAGAGGGTAACCTGGGTAAATTAGAAAATTTGTACCCGACGATCCCGGCTATGGAGGTGACGATCCCTCATTTTCTAACCTCTTAAGATTCCACGTTCTAAAAAATAGAATATTTGAAATAAAAAGCTTGCGGTGTCAACTTAAAAGATTAACAATTTAATGCGAAAAAACAACATCTAAAAAAAGCAGGTTAGCTATCTTTAAGATAATAATACTTAGACACTTAGAGCTTACGATTTCTGAACTCTCTTCGAAGCTTTTCAGATTCACTTTCCTCATCAATTCTAGCATTATCTGAGCTAAATTCTTGGGTCCTTCCGAAATAATCGACCGTAGAAGGATCATTCCTAACCTTGACAGACTTTTCTTTTTCTTGTTCATCAGCTTTAATGGACTGAGAAATCATCTCAAAAACTTTGGGTGATATGAAGGTTAAAGCCCAAATTGCTGAGCCCAAAAGTAAAGTTAAACCAACAATAAAAAGCACCTTGATCCAAAGGTCAATCCCAGAAATGAGTATTGTAAAAGCAAAATAGCAAAGTAAGATAACAATAATTAATGCAACTGCAATAAACACAGATCTTAGCCATTGCTTAAGATTATCAGAATGCACATTTTTCCTAAAGCTTGCTTTGATAGTTCTCCCTTCCGCTAATTAAGTTACTATTGGAGTTGAATATTTAAAAAGCATCACTATAAAACATAATAAAGCAACCATTATACCAGCATCAATAGAAAAATCTTATGTGAGAGATTGCTAAATGGTTAAAAACTAAAGAAAAGCATTTTGAATTCCAAAGCTAAAATTTTTTTTATAGACTACCTTAAAAAAGACAGAGTCAAGAGTTAAAATAACTAATCTAAAAGACAAAAAAAGTTCTTTTCTTTTTATAAAAGAGAGAGGATTTTAATGATTGTTGTTTTTCTTATAGTCAGTTGTGAGTACATTCATAGCGCTTATGACAGCTTCCATGCTTGCTTTAACAATATCTTCACGGACCCCCAAGGCTGTTACTGTTCGGTTGCCTTTACGCATATGAACAACTACTTCAACCATAGCGTCGGTTCCACCAGTGATAGCCTTGACATTATATTGTTCAAGTGTGATAGGCTCAGTTTCCTTGATAGCATTTTTTGCAGCGTTTATAGCTGCATCAACAGGACCAACACCAACAGCTGTACCCCAAACATCCTTACCGTTAACTTTTAGCCGAACTGAAGCAGTAGAGGTAACTTTATCGCCGCCAACAAAAGTCATTTCTTCAAGCTGTATTGGTTTAGCACCATTAAGACCCATAACAGTCTCCGCGATTGCAAGAACATCAGGATCCATTACAGTTTTACCTTTGTCTCCCAATTCCTTAATTCGATGGAAAATTTCCTTAAACTGAGCTTCATTAGGTTTCAAACCCATATTTTCCAAGTCTGCACGTATAGCATGAGATCCAGAATGTTTGCCAGCTGAAATTCGACGAGTACATCCAACTAATTCCGGAGCAATAGGCTCATAAGTTAACGGATTAGCTAGCATACCTTGGGTGTGAATACCTGATTCATGCTTAAACGCGTTTTCACCAACAACAGCTTTGTTAGGTTGAACATGAACACCAGTTAACCGTGAAACCAACTGAGATGTACTGTAAAGCAATTCAGTCTTGATGTCTAAATCAAGCTTGTAGAGTGATCGCAAAGAAATTACTATTTCTTCAAGAGCTGCATTACCTGCACGTTCGCCTAAACCGTTAACGGTTGCATGTACCTCTTCCGCTCCTGAACCTAACGCAATAACAGAATTGGCAACAGCCATTCCGAAATCGTTATGACAATGTACGCCTACTGGAACCTTTATCTTCTCTTTTAGTTTCACGAAAAATTCTGAAGTTTTATCAGGCGTTAAAATTCCTACTGTATCACATGGAATGACTCTATCAACCCCACTTTCAGCTGCAATTTGAAAAACTTTAGTTAAATATCCAAAGTCTGAACGAGTCGCATCCTCAGCTAAAAGCTCCACTATCAAACCATGATCTTTAGCGTACCTAACACAGTCTTCAGTTGCTTTGAGTACTTGCTCTCGAGTTTTTCTAAGCTTACACTCGATATGCAAGTCAGATGTTGGAATAATCATGCATATTGTCGAAGCCTCACTTTTCAGAACCGCGTCAATATCATTTTTTGTTCCTCGAGCTGCACTGGCAACTTCAGCCTTTAGACCCTGCTTTGCAATTAAACGAACAGACTCTAACTCGCCTTCAGAAACCGCCGCAAAGCCTGCTTCAATAACATTTACACCAAGCTCGTCAAGGCGCTGTGCTATCCGTAATTTATTTTCAGGAACAAGTGATACTCCAGGTGTTTGTTCACCATCACGCAGGGTGGTGTCTAAAAATTTTACAGATTTAGGGAAGCGATTGAATAAAGCAATACCCCATTTTAAATCACATCTCTTTTCTCAGAGTTACGCGGGAATATAAAATTATTGGTGTATCTCAGGCAAGAACACAAAATCCAACATTACGAAAAAAACTAAAATTCAAAATTGAATCAAATATAAAAAAATTTAACAGTAACAACCACATCAACTAGTCAAAGAATATTCATCCAGAAGGTTAACTAATTGAGAAGCGACGAAATCAAAAAAGGAGTAGAAAAATCGCCCCATCGGGCACTTCTAAAATCTTTAGGTTTACAAGACGATGACATGAAAAAACCATTCATTGGAGTAGCAAACAGCTACACAAACATTGTTCCAGGTCACATCCATCTGCGCACAATTGGAGAAGCGGTAAAAGAAGGCATCCTATCCGCAGGAGGCATACCATTCGAATTCAACACCATCGCCGTCTGTGATGGAATCGCAATGGGACACGAAGGCATGCGTTACTCACTACCTTCAAGAGAAATAATCGCTGATTCAGTAGAAATCATGCTGTCCGCACACAGACTTGATGGACTAGTAATGGTCTCAAATTGCGATAAGGTTACTCCAGGTATGCTTATGGCTGCAGCAAGAGTGGATATACCTTCAATAATGGTTACAGGCGGTCCCATGGCAGCTGGAAGCTTCGATGGCAAAAAAATTAGTTACTCAAATGTTCCTGAAGCATTAGGTCAAGTTGTCGCTGGAAAAATGACTGAAGAAGACCTGTATCGTCTTGAGGACGCGGCCTGTCCAGGATGCGGTTCTTGTAGTGGCATGTTTACCGCCAACACGATGGCATGCATGACAGAAGCATTAGGTCTCTCGCTTCCATATTGTGGTACTTCACTAGCTACAACCGCCTTCAAACAAAGATTATCAAAAGCATCAGGTAAACAGATCGTAAAACTAGTGCAAGATGCAATTAAACCATCAAAAATTCTGACTCAAGAAGCCTTTGAAAACGCCATAAGTCTTGATATGGCACTTGGAGGCTCAACAAACACAACCCTACACTTACCTGCCATAGCTAAAGAAGCAGGGATAAAATTGCCTCTTTCAACCTTTGACGAGATAGGTAAGAGAGTCCCTCACCTCTGCAGCATGATACCAAGTGGCATTTACGCTATAGAAGACTTAGACGCCGCAGGGGGAGTTCCAGCAGTACTTAATGAAATAAGGAGCATGCTAAATCTGAAATCATTAACAGTAACTGGAAAAACAGTAGAAGAAAACATTAAAAACGTAAAAGTACTCAATCGACAGGTCATACACACCTTAACAGATCCAGTGCATAAAGAAGGAGGCATAGCAATCCTAACAGGCAACCTTGCACCAAAAGGATCCGTAATCAAAACAGCCGGTGTATCCCCAAAAATGCAAAAACACACTGGACCAGCCAAAGTATTTGATTCTGAAAAAGAAGCAGTAACGGCTATACGAGCAAAAGAAATCCAACCAGGCGATGTTATAGTGATTCGTTATGAAGGACCAAAAGGCGGACCTGGAATGCCAGAAATGCTAATACCAACAGCCACAATCGCAGGTATGGGTTTAAGCGAAAGCGTTGCGTTAATTACTGACGGAAGATTTTCAGGTGCTACTCGTGGAGGATCTATTGGGCATGTTGCTCCAGAAGCTTTTGATGGAGGACCAATTGCAGTTCTTAAAAATGGTGATTCGATAACGATTGACATACCTAAAAGGGTTCTGAAAGTTAATTTGACTGACAAAGAACTTAATGCAAGATTGGCTGAATGGAAACCTAGAAAACCAAAGTTTTCTAAGGGGATTCTTTCACGATATGCGCCGGTTTCACTTGAATAATTAATTTTTTCTATTTTTCTTTCATAATAATTACTGTAAATTAAGCCTTAACTTACAACAATTTAAAACAACAACGTAACAATTAGGCACTACAGAATTTAAAGGAGAATAGGAAATGACAAAAAAAATTTTATCATCAGCATTAGCTATGCTCTTCATCTTTTCAATGGTATTGTCAATTGTTGCTCTACCAAATTCCGCTTCTGCAGCAGGCGCTAAGACTTATCCATTCGTTGAAGCCATACCAAATCCAGTTGGTGTGGGTCAAAGAACACTGATTAACTTTGGCTTGATCAACTTCCTTAACATTGACGGCGACGGTTGGAACGTCACTCTACATATTACTGACCCAACCGGCCACACAACAACTGTTGACCGCATGACATGGTCAACTGGAACAGTTGGCTACAGCTTCCTACCAGAAACAAACGGTACATACATACTCAAATGCAGCTTCGATGAATCCTGGTACA
>JAEAME010000783.1_pt1 | contig 27801 bp, 37 predicted proteins | sample 8958731 | NCBI WGS metagenome assembly JAEAME01 (sample SAMN16933194, study PRJNA681113) | bioreactor sludge metagenome | isolation source: anerobic bioreactor sludge (Control) | place: India:Bengaluru | collected 2018-10-24 | reverse complement strand
CCGAGGCCAAGGACAAGGCGATCCGCCTGCTGTCGGCGGTGCGCATCCCCGCGGCCGAGCGGCGCTTCCACGAATACCCGTTCCAGTATTCGGGCGGCATGATGCAACGCGCGATGATCGTCGATGCGTTGATCTCGGACCCGGCTGTAGCGTGACACGAATTTTTGCAGTGCTTGACACGAATATCTGCAGCACGCGATTTTCTGTCACAGACCGAGAGTGATCCACGCCCGATAGGCTAGCCCTTCCGGACGGAATTTCGGTTAGACGCCGGTAACTGCGACCCCATAGCGCCGCGACATCCAGCGTAGCACTCGTGCGCGATCATCAGTGCTCAGCACCGAGTTGAAAACGAAGATGCCACCGATGTCCCCTACCATAGGGCTACCTCCGTCTCCCATTGCACCGATGCCGATCGTAGCCCCGGGAACATGATCGTCAGTAAACGTCACGACACCGTTTCTGGACGTTGAATTGAGGCCAAGCTCTGCCGCCTTCGTCGTGGCGTCATAGCTGCCCCACAGAACGTATGGCGTCGCAGCAGACAGGACGAGCGCGATCCCTATCGCCGACGGAGGCGCATTGTGAGCGAGCGTCGGAGTACCAGTCGCTGAGACAGACATTGCAAATCGCGGAAATGCCGACGCCGCCGATCCCAGGATCACCTTGGTGGCCCCGGAAGCGGGATTGTCCAGCTGAAATGCGCTGAACACGGTATAGGATGCAGGCATCGCGACATTCCCGATCAGCCGCCCGGCTGCTCCGCCGGGGATGCGGATCGACGGCCGTCCGTTGATTTCCGTCGAGGGAACCGCGCCGGTATCCAGAGTGCCAGCCGGTCGGTAGGTAAGATCGGGGTCTGCCAGATCATCCCAAAGGTTGTCGATGCTGCGCATTGCCAGGCCAGAGCCGCTCACTGCGATTTTCAAGTTCGCGTGGTCCAGCATCCACGCCTCGTCGGCATCAATCGGAGAATAGGCTGCATAGCCGCCAGAGAATGCGTCAGATTTGATGATACGTGCCATTTTCGGTTCCTTCAGATGTCCAGGGAAATAGCGGTAAGTGCCCGCCCGAGAGCCGTGAGCTCGGCGATGCTGTCGTGGTTGTAGAGATTGCTCCCGGCGCAGTCGCGTGGGTCCAGCAGCCCCGGACGATCGACACCATAAATGCTCGTCGTATCGACGAATGGGACTTGCAGATAATCGGCGGCGGATTGTACCTGCCTGAGCTCCGCGATCCAGCGATCCAGCGCATCGGATGCATACTGCGCATTCACCCTGCCCGGGGCCATGAAAATGACATCCATGTCAGCATCACTGCAAGCCTCCCCGATGGTCACCAGATTGGCAGTGGTGTCCACAGAGGTAACACCAAGCTCATTTGTGCCAAACTCCACTACGGCGAGGTGTGCCCCTGATCCCGTCAGACCAGCCAGACGATCCGGATAGGTCCCACCGGTCGAAATTGTCGACGCAGAGGTACTGCCGCCGATCCCCAGGTTGAGATAGGTGACATTATCCGTATGCAAGCGGCGGATTGCCCGCTCCAACTCCCACATCCAGCCGATATGAGTATGGACTGCCCCAGCCCCATCGCCATGATCGTAGAGGGGGATTGCCGAAATGACATCAGCAGCCTGTGTGAGCAAAAATCCGCTGGAGGCGAGCGTGTCCCGCTCTGCACCGTTCGGCAGATATGGAGATGCGGCGGCGGCGCCGAGGTTTGTGCGACTGGTACCGTATCCAGCAATGCTGACCGCCCCGGCAGAGAGCGCCCTCCGGAAGTTTCCCAAGTTACGCGCGCGCGCCCTCTGTCGCAGTGCCGGGGCTGAAATCAATGCCCTCTCCCGGTCATTCCACGGCCAGACAGTCAGGCCGTCTGCTGTCACGCGCACGGTCAAAATAGCACGACGTCCAGCCGTCGCTGACGGAACGAACTCCTGCACATCACGATCGCGGTATGTACCTGTCACGACATGCAGGGCACCATCGCCGTCAACCTCAATCAGATCATATCTGATCGCAGACCAGCTATAGGTCACTGTGACGGGCCGATCGGAGCCTGATGCCGCCAGGACAATAGCCCCCTGCTCCGCATTGAGTAAATAGTCTACCCCAGCAATCAAAATATCGCTGGTAACAGCATCCGTGACCACTACGGATGCTACCCGTGCATGGTCCAGCCGTCCGTCACCAGAGAATACGAATGCGGTGTTTCCGGACGTCCATGAGATCGTGCGCGCTTCATCCGTGACGACCTCCCGAGAAATGGATGGGATTTCGACGTCACCACCGAAATAGAGTGCCCGCCCAGCCGACCTGAATGCGCTCCGCCCCCAGTAGATACTGATGACCTGTCCGGATACAGACCACTGCAGATCCTCCAGCTCCAGATCTGCCGTGATGACATCGGTGCGTGCTGCAGTTTGCCGGAGCAACGCGACGTCCGCCGCATGTCCGTCTACTAGACCGCCGTAGTCACGGACCAGACCCTTCATGGCGGTCTGATACAGCAGCGCGACGTCCGCCGCATGTCCGTCGATCAGGCCACCATGGTCACGGATCAATCCCTTCGTGGCGGTCTGATGCAGCAGCGCGACATCCACCGCATGTCCGTCGATCAGGCCCTCGGCCGCCGTCGCACGGTCCTCCTCGGCGGCAATCGCCGGGTCTGCCACTAGCGACCACCAGGTGCCGCCTGCGTCGGCTTTGACAGTCTCGGTCTCCACTGCCGGATCGGGTGCAGTGGCCAGCCGGCGCCACAACGTGACGGCGCCGGTGGCAGTCTGCTGCATCGCCAGCAGATCGACGCTGTATTCGACGGGCACGGCCAGCCCGCTCGGGCTCACACCGCCGGTCATCGTGTAGACCCGGCCGGCCCGCATCTCGGTCTGCAGAGCGCCCTGGGCTGCTGCCGCCGGTCATCGTGTAGACCCGGCCGGCCCGCATCTCGGTCTGCAGAGCGCCCTCGGCCGCCGTCGCGCGGGCCTCCTCGGCAGCCACCAGACCAACGGCCAGATCATCCCGCCGCTGCCACCAGACACCACTGGCATCCTGTTTGATGGTGTCCGTTTCCTCGGTCGGCTCTGGCGTGAGCACATAGCGACGCCACCACGACACCGTGCCGGCTGCCCCGTCCTGCATGCCGATGAGGTCGATGCTGTAATCCACGGGCACGGCCAGCCCGCTCGGGCTGCTGCCGCCGGTCATCGTGTAGACCCGGCCGGCCCGCATCTCGGTCTGCAAAGCGCCCTCTGCCGCCGTCGCGCGAGCGATCTCGGATGCGATCTGAGCGGCTTCAACGGAGCTCGTCGGCAGGTCGCTGACCCGTGTCCAGCTGCCGCTGCCAGTTGCCCCGATCTTGCGGTAGACGCCGTTATTGGCTGCCGTGGTATCACCACTGACGTAGGCCACCACGCCATCGGGCCAGTCGAGATCAGCCGTGAGCTCGGCCAGCGTCGCATAGGTCGGCCCCAGACGCGCCGATACCAGGGCAATCAGGCGATCCAGCGGGATCAGCCGTGCGTCTTCTCCCAATACCCCGAGCAGCGCATCGACGATCTGTGTGTCGGTAATGTCAGCAATGCGAATTCCGGTATCGGCCATTTTTCCACCCACTATCGTGCAGCAGCACGATAGAATTGGCAGACTGGCGGCGGCCCGGGGATGTGGTATCGAGGGTCAGACGATTGTGATGGCAAAAGGGCCGCTCAGGGGGCCTGGCACGTCATCCGCATTCTGCGGCTCGAGCCACACATAATGCACTCCCTGCGCCAGGCAGGCGGACGTCTCCAAATATGCAACGACATCGTCGAGTGCACCATCGAAATCGCTGCTTGCCAGCCACTCGATCCAGTCATTGCCAGTCGTCGCCTGAATGCGATCGACGTGGGGACCATTTGCTGATGCTGCCATGCCAGGCCGATCTGATCCACCCGTGATCCGCGGCGTCACCGCACCGGCTGTCCTGCCGGACAGCTGATAGCTGAGGCGGTAATATTTCCCCGAAACCGCGGCGAATGCCTGGCCGATCATATCGGCCGTGCCAGCAGTATGTTGCGCGACCCCACCAGTCACCTCCCAGCCGACATCTACCGTCCAGGCTGCAGGTGCGCTCATCGCCGGCCCGGACAGCATGTTCTCGCGCGTGGTATCACCCAGCGTCAGGCTGTAGCTCGACTGCGTCGTCACTGCGATCGCATCGCCGACGGCGTCCAGATCTCGGTCGAGCACCGGCGATATCGACCGGTACATCTGGACGTGCGTGGTTGCCGCATCCGTACCGGTCGCGAACTGAACGAGGGCGCCTCCCAGCAGTGTCGTCACGGTGATCGCATCTGCATCGAGCGCAGCGGGAATAATTGCATCATCCGCGCCGACATCGATCGTGATTGTCGGCGCGACCGGCCCTTCGATGCCGGCCCCGGAAATAGGCCACGCCCGCAGCTCGACCAGATCTCCGGTCGCATATCCAGAAATCTGTCCACCACCTGCAGCAGCGCTGATCGTGAACGACGCCCACACAGCAGCACCGGACAGGCGATGCTGAATGCGGAAAGTCTCGGTATTGACCGAGCTGCTGCCGGGCGCGATCAGATAGACGATCAGCCCCGCCTCATCAGTGCCGTCGAGACCTGATGAGATCGACAGCCAGCGGGGCTGAGCCGGCTGTTGCGTGCCCGTGTCGATGATATCGCCGACACGGCTCGACCATACCGGGATCTCTGTCGCATCCAGCTGCTCGTCGATTTCCGGTGCCGCATCGATCAACCGCAGGATCGAGCATTGGTCTGTCGTGACCTCCACCTCACGCACGATCTGCTGATAGCTCAGATGTGCGGCGGGACCGAAATGCACGAGGTCGCCGACCTCTGGCACAGCACCGTTTCCGGTGAGACGCAGCGCTGCTGTCAGCCCCGCGATGGTCTCTACCGACCGGACTACAGATTGCCCGATGGTGTCTGCCTCGCTCACGATGCGCCAGCTGATCGCATAATCGGTCCCGGCCACCATCTCGACGGTTTCGTCAAGCATGACCAGCGCTCCAGAGACCGCCCTGACCCGGCCCGCCCATTGCGTGGTGCTGATCACATCGTAGGAGGTCATCACCGTATCGCCGGCGGTCGCCACCCGCGCTGCACCATCCTGTGTCGCCTCATAGCCGTCCGCCCTCAGCTCCAGTTCCAGCTGCCGGCGTCGTGTCTCACGCCACACCTCACCCCCGATGACCTTTCCGGGCGCTTCGAGGCTTTCGGTCAGAGTGATCTCACCCTCATATCCGGGCCAGCGCACGGTGATCTGGCTGGGCTGATAATCATTGCCGGCATCGAGAAAATCCACGACCAGCGCATGCGGGCGGCGGGAAAATGCACGGCTCCACGAAAATCCCCAGCTGTTGCGCGGATTGACGTGATCGATCACCAGATCGGAGCGGGTCGGACGGTCGATGATCACTCCCCAGTGCTCGCCGTCATGACGCGGCTTTGCCCGCCCCGCCGCGGCGATTTCCTTCAGCACGTCGCGCAGTGTCGTACCATCTTCCTCGAGCACACGATTATAGGTCAGCGCCTTGGCATCGCAGAATGTCGCCCAGTCCTCGATCTGTCCCGCGATGTCGATGCCGCTATCGGCGACGGGCTGGGGGTTGGCCTGATGCTGCAGCACGAGGCGATAGCTGTCCGCGGGCGATTGCGACACACCGCTGATCCATTCCGCCGTCGCCACATCATACATCGGCGCGACGCGCCGCACGCGCGCATTGAGATTGTCGAGCGTACCGTTCAACTGATGCGTCGCCTTGATCCGCATTGCGATCAGGGCCAGTGGACGCGGATAGGCCAGCGGATATTCTGGGCGCAGGGTCTGTAGCGCTGCCCATGTCGTGCGCTGTGCGATTTTGCTGTCCTCAGTCTCGTCGGTCATCATCGTCAGCCGCACCTGCCAGCGGCCGCGGGTCGGAAATGTCCAGCTATGCTGGCGGTAGAAACCCTCGGTCTTCTTGTTGCTGATCGTCAGGTCGGTGACGTGGATCCACTCGTCGGCCTCTACGCGACGATGCTCGATGCGGATCGTAACCGACTTCGACCGCTTCTTCCCCTTGTCGGTAAATCGGATCAGACCGGACGGCCATGCCAGAATGATGCTGACCCCGGATGCGTCCGCTCCGGTCGTGCGCACTACCGGCGTTTCAATTGTAGGCGCATTGCTATAGGTGGTGTATGTCCAGCCGAACGGACTTTCATGCTCGGTAGCGATCTGAGTGATCTCGCCATCGTCGTCGCGTGGGAAAGGCCGCGTCAGCTCGACACCGACCTGTTCCTCGACAACCTGTTGCGGATAGAGTGTCACCGGCAGATCATCGGCCACACCGGATCTCGTCTCGATCTCGACCTCGTCGAATTCCGAGATCGACGTCTGCCCGATTCTGATATCGTCGATCAGCAGCTCGCCTTCGCCAAATGTGAAAAGTGCGCGCAGATACTGCGCATCGCCCACGATCTCGCTGTAGGGGCGCGCCGCGAAGGGCGGCGCATAGCGCATCTCGCCAATGACGAAGGGTACCACCCCACCAGGGTCGAAGCGGTTTTGCCAGCCGCCGATATTATAGGTCGACCTGACCTTGTTGCTGTCAGACTTCGGCGGCGGGATCAGCGCATTGATCGCCAGTGCTCCCAGCACCGACACACCAGCCGCAATCAGCGCCCCGCCGATTGCTGTCTGCACGGCCGTCGTGGCGCCCGGCAGCAGCCAGGCGCCCAGCGTCGGACCGAAGATGCCGCCCAATGCAAACGCAGCGACAGATACCACGATCGACAGCACCGCGCGCACGGCACCATCACCGGGCACGATGCGGATCACCACGCGCACGCCGGGGCGCGGCCGGATCCGGGCCCAGTAGCATCGCAGCACGATGTCCGATCCGGCATCCGTCACCAGCGCGACGCGGGCACGCGCGAGATCTGCATCAGTTGCCCCCGGCAGAGCCGTGCCAACAATCTCGGCGATCGTCAGCCCGGCAGGCACTTCCATCACGAACCGCGAGGCGGGGTCGATCGCCGTGGCAGCCAGCACATGCGTCATGGATGCATCGTTCTCAGCCATTGAAGCCCCCTTCAAGCACCGGTTCACGGGGCCTCCAATAGCCCTGCAGCCGATGCATCCAGGGGCCGCAGTCGAGATGCTCGTGCTTCGAGGCATCCCCGGTCACATGCAGCATCAGCCCGGGTCGCACCACCAGGCCGACATGTGCATTCCACCGTCCCAGGCGGAACATCGCGACATCATATGGCCGCGGATCATCTGCCCGCTGCCAGATCGGAGACTGCGCCGCGCCATCGATCAACGAGGCAATCTCAGCATGCTCCGCGACCGATCCATATCCGTCATAATCCGGCAGGGTGATGCCCAGATCCTCGCGATAGACGAGATACACGAGCCCCCAGCAATCGACGCCGCACCGGCTGCGGCCATGATCCAGCTTTGGAATACCAACCCAGCGGTTCGACCAGCTCATTGCCAGAGCCCCGGAAAATAGGCGCGCGTCATGCGGCCGGCGGGAAATTCATTCAGCTCAACCTCCTCGCGCGAGATATTGATGGTGATCGTGCTGGCATCGCCTTCGACGTTCACCAGCATCAGGTCGAGCCATTGCTGCTCGACCAGGTCAGGCGTCGATGCCATCACGACGGCCATCGAGAATGTCGCCGGGCTGGTGATGCTGCGCAGCACCTCTGCCATCCTCGCATCGAGCACATCGAGCACGATCTGGCCGGTCGCCGGCGTATCCTCGGCCTCGCCGGGAACGACAGCATAGGCCAGAATGAACTGGTACGGGTCCGTCAGCGGATCAGCCCCGCCCCAGGTGGAGCGGGTCCCATAGACCAGCGGGTCGGAGGTCAGCCTTTCGGTCGGGTCCGTCGTCAGGCGCAGCGGTTGCGACAGGGCCTCGTGGGTGACCGTGATCAGCACCACCTCCACCTCGTCCGAGCTCATCGCATCGGGTGCCAGGCGCTTCGTCAGCGATACCAACCGGCTCATGGCATCACCCAGACCGTGAATGCCTGCCGGAATTTGACCTGCTCGACCACGCTCTCCGTCGGCAGATCACCCCACAGGCACAGCCACGTCTCGGAGATCAGCAACGGCGTGCCATCGCCGTCGAGAATGGGCTGACCGGCGCTGTCCAGCAGACGCCAGCCATCCGTCACCGGATCGCGCATCCGAAATGGCCGCGACCCGGCCGCCAGATCAATGCGCCAGAAATTGTCGAACACTGCCTTCTCGGCACGGGTGCAGATCAGCGACAGGCTGACCTGTGTCGCATAGGACGAAAATCCTCTGCCGTATCCGGGCGGACCGGAATTGCCCTGGCGGGCGCGGCGCGGGTCCTGCGGCTGCGCCTGATAGGCATCGCGTTCGAAGCGGTTCAGCTCTGCTGGCCATGTCGCAATCGTCATGGCCGCTTGATCCCCGGCCGCTTGACGCCGTACTGGCCGAGCGTCTTCTCGGCACGGCCGCCGCGCGCCGCCATCCCAGTCGCCACAACATCAGATATCATCAGCCGGTACTGGCGCTGCCCGCGCGAGGTCGTCGTCTCTGCGACCGTCCCGGAAACTTCGCTGCCGCTGTTATTCACCACGCTGATGATCGGCCGTGCATCGATCATCTGGCTCTGCGAGGCCTGCGATCCGATCGTGGCACTCATGGCAGAGATCAGCGCACCGGCATTTTCCAGCGCGCGGCTCGTCATGATCTGCTCGCCGTCGCGGATCATCGCCAGGTGCTCATTCGACCGCTTGGCGTCGCCATAGGTCGAGCCGAGATCATAGCTGCGCATGACCCCTGGCGATCCGGTATGATGCGTCGGCAGCACTGCGGCCGTTTTCGCCGCAGCCGTGGTCGGCATCGAAAAACCGAGGGCCGAGCTGATACCGCTGGTCAGCGCCTGCATCGCCACCGACAGGCCTGGCGCGATCATCTGCTCATAGGCCAGCCGTGCGAACTGCTCGACCACGAAATCGACCAGATCCCCCATCGATGCCTTGCCGGTCAGCGCGAGTGAGACGAACGCGTCCTCGCCGCTATTCTGCACCTTCTTGAAGATACTCTCGGATACGTCACCCCAGTCCATCACCTCCTTCTTCATGTCGATCTGGGCACGCTCGACCCCAGCGGCCCAGTCGGTGCGCCGCTTGAGATCTTCCTCATAGGCCTTGGCCAGCTTCTCCTGGAACACCGCCTCGACGTCGTCGGCGAATTCGCCGTAGCCGGCCTTCGTCTTGTCGAGTGCCGCCAGCGCCTTGTCGCGCCAGGCCTCGGCCGCGGCGACGTCGGCCTCATAGCTCGGCTTCAGCCTGGCGAGCTCCTCCTTGACGCTCGCGACTGCACCAAGCCCGCGCGACGCACCGCCGCCGCCGGCTTTCTTGGTCGCAGGTTTCAGGATCTTGTCGATCTCCTGCGCCATCGTCGATCCGCTAGGCGCCATCCACTCCTGACCAGAGCCCTGCAGATCGGCCTGACGACGGCGCCATTCTGCCATACCATCGCCGCGGCCACCTGATTGCGGCGTCACGGCGGCACGGTTGAGAGCATTCTGCAGATCGACTGCCGTTGCGAGGTTTCCGATCAGCAATGACGCCTCGGCATTGGCACCCGACAGACCGCCCGTCATATCCGTGCTCGCGAACTCCTTGGCGATGCGATCGGCCTCTTCGGTGAACCCTTTCAGTCGCAGCGCCTCGATAGCGGCCTGAGCCGTGCTCCGGCCGAACGTCAGTGCCGCATCGGATGCGCCGTCCGCATTATAGCGGGCGCGGCTGAATGCGTCGGCGACGGCAGCCGCTGCCTTGACCTTGTCATCTTGCGTGACTGCCGCCGAAAACCGCTGCATTGCCGCCGCGACTTCATAGGCGCTGCGCTCGGTGAGATTGAACTCCTTCTGCAGCGAGCTGATATTGGTTACGCCAAAGTTGGCGAGATCACCGATCGAGCTGCCGATTTTATCGAGGCTCTTCTTCAGGGACTGCTCGGCCTCGATCTTCGCAAGATCAAGGAGCGCGATGTTGAGCTTGCGCGCGTCCACCGCCGCCGGCCCGAACTCCTTCGACAGGCTGAACAGATCCGTCTTCGCTGCTGCGAGGGCATCCTTCATGCGCCCCGTGCTGTCAGACAGCCCGGACACTGTCTCATCGAGCGTCTTGCCCCCGTCGTCTGCCATGAGAAATGCGGCGATCAGCGGCCCCATCACCGCCGTCACACCACCCAGCAGAATGCCCCAGGTACCGAAGACGGTCAGCAGGTCGGCCGACTGCACCGTCACGGCCTGCATCCAGTTGCCGGTGACGGCACCCATCTGCGCGATCTGATTGACCTGGAACGCGGTTTGCTTCAGCGCCATCTGTCCGCCGCCGATCGAGGCGAAGAGGCTGTCCTTGCTGGTGGCCAGCTTCTTCTGCTGCACGTCGATCAGGGCCAGCGACCGCGTCGCTTCGGCATCGCTGATCATGCCGCGCTTGCGCGCCGCTGTGACCATCTCACGCGCTTTCGCCAGCTCCTTCTCGGCCTGCGCCGCCGGATCGAGCGAGGCCATCAGCCGGCGCACGGCTTGCTCCTCGGCCGCGGCCGCCTCGCGCAACTGCGCGCCGCTCGGGCCCAGCTTCTGCGCCGCCGCCAGTGTTTCATAACGGCGTTCCAGCTCGGCCAGCGCCCGGGCGGCCTGCGTATCGCTCGCGACGCCGCGATCCTGCGCTGCACTCACCACGGCACGCGCATCCGCGAGCTCACGCTCGGCCCGGATCAGCGGATTGAGGCTCGCCTCGAGCGCAGTCCAGGCCTGCTGCGCCTCGGCGCTGCGTCGCACCTCCTCCTCGGCCCAGGCGGACATATGCGCATCGGCCTGCACGGCCGGGGCGGTATTGGCATTCGCGGGCTGCTCGGCCACTCGCGCCTGTGCGGCGGCCATGCGCTCGATCTCCTGCGTCGCGGCTGCGGTCTGCTGGCGCAGCAGCATCGCCGCCTCGGCGCTCGCGTCAAACCCGGACTGAACCTCGCGCTGCGCTGCCGCCATGCGCCGTGCGGTATCGTCCTGACCACCTCCGCCCGCCATCCCGGATGACATGCCATCGGCGGCGGCCCGGCGCAGGTCGCGCAGCGCCTCGACGGCGCGGCGCGCCTCGGTCACGACGCTGCTCGCGTCGGCCGTCACTGTCAGCGATGCGCGCATATCGGTGGTCATCTCGGCCTCATCAGTCTCAGCGCCTCGCGCTCGATGATCGATAGCCCCTCGAGCACATGGGGCCGGGGCGTGATGCGCAGCCAGCGCGCGGCGGCGTCTATCGCCACGATATCAAGTGCCACAGGCCGACTGCCCCCGAGACCGGTCTGCATCATTCGCCACTGGCCAGTGACCTGCAGTGCGAGGCGGATGGTGTCGCGCTCGGACAGCGGCAGGATCAGCGGTGCGGCCTCTTCCTCGCCCATCATCTCGCGCGCGATCGCCATCGCCTGGGCGCGGCTGGCGCCGGTCTCGGCCATCACGTCCGAGAGCAGCTCCTCTGATACCGCCGCGCCACCCCAGATGATGCGCGCGGCGCGGATCAGTTTTTTTCGCGGACCTCGACCATGGCGGCGAAATAGGCCTCGGTCACGGCGACACGCACGGCGCGGATCGACAGCAGATTGTCACGCGCGGCATTCGAATAGGGCAGCGCCTCTCCCCCCTTCACCTCGATGCCATCCCAGCCGATCCAGACCTCGCGCATGCGCTCACGCGCGTTGTCGATCATCTCGGCCGTGGTATCTCCCTCGGGCCGCGTGAAAAGGTCGATCTCGTCCTTCGGCAGGCAGAAGGTCGCGGTAAAGGCACTTTCGACGTCGGTTCCGCCGGCCGGCATGCGCACGGTGACGGGCCAGGTGAACGTGTACCGGGGATCATAGATGAACATGGGTCTCTCCTGTCAGGGCCGGTTACTCAGACGGGCGGCCGGCGAAACACGGTGTCTGCGGCCTCGAGGATGACCGCGCTGTCGGGGTGATGGCGGGGCGTCGCGCGCACCGCCACCAGGATCAGCCATTCGGCAATCAGCAGCCGCAGCTGATCGACGAGCCGACGGGTCTCGGCAGTGATGCGGCCCATCACTGGAAGCGGATCTCGATCTCGTCGTCGCCCGCATCGGGCAGGAAGATGAGGTCGAGCGTCGCGCCCAGGTCGTTGTCGATATTCTGCTCGCCCGCCCATTTGATCTGGACCTTCGGGCAGCTCATCGAGATCGTCTTGCCGGCGACGGTGCCGAGCGTCCAGATCAGCGGCTCGGTCGTGCCGGCCTCGCACAGCGCGATCATATTCTTGGCGGCGATCGCGGGCCATTTCACCACCATCTGGCCGGTGAAGCGGCGCGGGCCGAGCGTGGCGCCCGCGCAGTTCATGTACTTGTCCACCGTCACGCTGCGGTTGTCGGTCCAGTTGAAAGACCGCACGCACAGCTTGGTGCCGCCCAGGGTAAACGCGAACATGTTCTCGGGGGTGCAGTCGATCGCACGCGGCCAGCCCGAGAAATCATGCGCCTCCTGGACATGGGCGACCGGCGCCACGAAGCGGCCACGCCGGTTGAACTTGAAGAACGGCTGGCGGTTCACCTCGGCGGTGAACATCACCGAGCCGCGGACGCCGGCGATCACCTGCTGGATCGCGCCGTTCTTCAGCATCTGGGTGCAGGCCGGGATTTCGGCCTCGGGGCTCATCGGGGTGAAGACGGCATCGGTGTCGTCCATCACCATGTCCCAGCCGGACGAACGCAGCAGGTGGGCATAAAGCGGCGCGGCGCCAAGTACAGCCGGCGGGGCGGCCTCGATCTCGTATTCGGCGCCCGCGGTCTTGTTGTACAGATCCTCGCCCTGCGCGCCCTCGATGCCGGTCAGGAAATCACGCTGCTGCGCATCGGCGTCGAGGTTGCGGAAGGTGGCGTTGCGCGCCAGCAGCACATCGGCTGCGGTGGTCGCAACAGCCGTGCCCGGCGTGACTTCGATCTTCTCGCGGATGAGCCTCTGTGCCCAGGTCATGTCTGTCTCCTCAGCTGATCTGAATGCGCCGGTCGAAGCGCAAATTGAATTCGTCCTGCCAGAACAGGCCGCCATCGGTGCCGATGCCGGATTGCAGCTGCCCGCGGACGAAGCGGAACGCGGTCGTGCAGTCCTCGGGCATGAAGCGGCCAAGGCTCAGCAGCACCGCCTCGCGCAACGGGCGCAGGGCCGTGCCGGCCTGTGCGCCGCGCCGGTCGGCGATGTCACGCACGGCCATGATCACGCCGACGCGGGCGGTAATCGCCTGCTCGATCATGTCGCAGCTCTCGAAGCGGTTCTCGCCGGCCGTCTCGCCCAGAAGGATCACCCAGGCCGAGGGCCAGCGCAGCGTCTCGCGGGTGATCCGGCCCAGATCGGCAGCCAGCCCGACGCTGACGAATGCCGGCACATCGGCCGCGATGCGCGCACGCACGAAATCCGGGTCAAGCTGCAGCATGGCCGGTCTCCAGCAGGGACTGAAAATGCACGAGCGTGACGTCCTCGATCTGCGCCTGCTCCTCGCCCGAGATCCCGAGGTATTCCCGGCGCGGGATGGTCACGGACCCGACCATGACCTCCTCGCCATTCGCCAGCGTGAAATGCAGCCCTTTCGCGGTCTTGGCGCGGATCGTCGCCCCGGTCTGATGCACCCCGGCATAGATCAGGTTCGACCCGACCTTCACCTCGGTCGGCGCGGCTTCGGCCGTCAGCGAATTGGCCAGCGCACCGCTCTGGTACAACGTCTTGCCGCCCAGCGTGATGTCAACCGGCTTGCCTTCCTCCGTCTCGGCGGCGGCTGCGACCTGCACGCGCAGGCTCGGCGGCCAGGGCGTGCCATCAGGCGCCTCATTGCTGACGGCGATGCGCTCGCGCGCGCCATTGACCAGCACCGTGCCGATCAGGTCCATCAGATCGGTCATCGCCTCGGCCGCCTGTGCCGTCGCACCGAAATGCGCCTCGAGGCCGAGATCGTCGAGGGCGACGCTGAGGGTGACACCGGTCATCTCAGAACCCCTTCAGGCTGTAACGGGTCAGCTCGCGCTCGGCACCGTCGGTCATGGCAACGCCCGGCGAGGTGACGATGTCGGCCGTGGCGCTTTCCTCGTCATCGCCGATCGACAGCTCCCCTCGGGCAATGGCGCGCAGCGTGGCAAGTGCCTGTTCCCGCAGCTTGCCATAGGTGTCCATCGAATGACCGAGGTTCACATAAAGCCGGTGCATCGCCAGATCGCGGCAGAGCACCGACAGGATATGCGGCGGGTCGGTGAGCGGCCGCTTGGCCACCTTCGCGATCCAGCCGTTGATTTCGGCCGTCGCATCGTCGAGCGCCTGCACCAGCCGGGCATCGGACGGATTTCCCGTCCGCTCGAAATCCGTCAGCAGCTCCAGGTCATTTCCCGGGATCACCGCCTTCAGCTGGTCGACACTCGCATAGGCCATCGGATCAGGCCTCGGCCGGTGCCGCGTCGGGCAGCGTCACGGTGAACCGCGGGTCGCCGCGCAGCACCTGCAGATCGAAATCGGTCAGTTCGCCACGCGCCACGCGCGTCAGCCCCTCGGACCAGCGCCGGCCAGCGCGGCGGCGCCCGCCCTTGACATGGCAGGTCACGCCGATCATGGCCGCCTCGGTGGCCTCGGTGGCCTCGGTGGCCTCGGTGGCCTCGGTGGCCTCGGTGGCCTCGGTGGCCTCGGTCGCCTCGGTGGCCTCGGTGGCCTCGGTCGCCTCGGTGGCCTCGGTGGCCTCGGTGGCCTCGGTGGACAGCGCCGTTTCGACGGCGGCGGCCGCAGCCGCGGTCGCATCATCCGCCTTGGTCGTGGTCTTGCGTGCCATGTCATACCTCCTTCGGGTCATCGAAGGGGCCGGCGCACCGGCCCCTCTGGAAAACCCGACGACGTCAGAGCGTCAGACGCCCCTCGACCATCAGTTCGGCGCTGTTGCGCCACACATTCGTCGCGCCGGCCGCATCGCGCTCGGCCATCAGGATCTCGCGGGCGGCGCCCTCGTTCGCGGCCGAGACCAGCAGCAGGTTCGGGCGCAGGTTCAGCTTGCGGCCACGGTGCCCGGCCATGCCCAGCATCGCCGCCCGGGCGAGCGCGTAATTCGCGGCCGTCAGCGGCTGGCGCGAGGCATGGATCAGCTGCCAGGCGCCGAAGCCCGCGGCGCAGCGTCGCTTCGCGCCCCAGACGAATTCGTCACGCTCGAAGACGTTACCGTCGGTCAGCGAGGTCTTGGCGACGATCTGCGCGGGCTCGCGATCCTGGAAGATCAACGGCTTGATCACCCGCGTGGTATCGATGAGATACCAGGCCGCGCCGGCGCCCCCCTGGGTGTTCGAGACGGACTGCTCGGCGCCATCCGCATCGAGCACCGGATGGTCGGTGTCGAAGAACAGCTGACCGTCATAGTGCTCGGTGGTGAACCCGGCCTCGAGCTGCTCATAAACCAGATCATCGGGCAGCTCCGCCGCCACCTGGCCCATGTCGCTGACGAGTGGCGCATAGATGCCGACCTGATCGTCGGCGATGTCGTCGGCCAGAACCGCGACGGTCTTCTCGAACTTGCGGTTCGTGATCGTGAACCCGTCGGCTTCGAGGCGCTCGATGAAGCGCTCGCCGATCCATTCGCGCATCGGGCCGAGCTCGCCGAGCGTCGGATAGGTCTGGTTGCGCGTAACCGAGCGCACCGCCATCGCGATGCGGCCGAAGGTCGTTTCGACGCCCGTCAGACGTTCGTTGAAGGCGGTGTTGAAGGCGGTGTTCAGCGCGGTGAGCGAAGCGATGTTGATGTCCATGTCGGGTCTCCTCAGACGATGTCGACCACGACGCCATGCGTCGTCACGTCGAGACATTTTCCGGCGACCAGCGTGCCCGTGTCGCCGACGGTATTGTCGTCGACCAAGTAGACGTCGGTGCCGATGTGGGTGCGGTCGATCGAGCCGTCATTGGCGACCAGCACCGGGCCGCGCTCGATCAGCACGGTCTCATCGCCCGCCGCGCCGGTCGAATTGTCGGCCTCGGTCAGCGCGGTGCCGCGCATCACCGGCGCGGTGGGAATGGCCGGGATGGCATTGCCGGCGGCGTCGAGCGCGACAAGGGCACCGGCATAGATCCGCTTGGTCGCGGCGACCGGATCGACGAAGCGACGGCCATCGCCGACGCGGGTGCGGGGGGTATTGCGGCTCAGCGCGGTCATCTCAGGCCTCCTTCAGCGCGGCATTGCGGGTGGCGATGAATTTCTCCTCGGACAGGCCCATCAGCGAGGCGATCTGCCGCTCGGTCTCGTCGAGCGCGGTCGCGGCCGTCTTCACCGGCGGGGTCCGGCCGGCAAGGCGACGCTCACCCAGGCTGACCATCACCGGCGCACTGGCGGCCCAGGCCTCGAACTGCGACAGGTCCTTGGAGGCCAGCTGCACCGCCCAGTCTTCGAGCGCGGGGATCAGCTTGCCGTCGGCGCGGGCGCGCTCGAGCGCCGCCTCGGCCCGGTCGGCGGTGACCGACGCGCTGAGCGAGGCGAGCTGCGTCTGCACCTCGGTGAAGGCCGCCATCGGCACATAGGCCTCGGGGTCGGGCGCGCCGGCGCCGGTCTGCAGCCGGCTGCACACCTGGGTGACGGCGTCATCGCCGGTCACGCCGGCCGCGGCGATCACCGAGGCCAGCTGCGTCTCGGATGCGGCGAGCGCGGTCACGCGCGCCACGATCTCGTCGGGTGCGTCGGCCGACAGGCCGAGCACACCCGCGATCTGCTCGATCGGGGTCATCTGGGTTTCCTTCATGGAGGCAAGCTGTTGCAGTTCGGGCAGGGCCGGATAATTCACCAGCCCGGCCCCACGGATCAGAACGACCCGGCCATCGCCGCGCCGCGTCAGATACACGGGCGAGATGAAGCGGTAGGATTTCTGCTCGAGCGCCGCGCGCCCCTCGGCCGTCCATTCGACCGAGGCGACCATGCGATCGCCCTCCACCTGCATGCCGGTGATCCAGCCTGCCGCGCGGCTGTCGGCCGTGCCCTGGGCCGCGATGCTGCGGTGGTCGAAATCGATGGGCAGCACGCCGCCCGGCGCACGGGCCAGACTGGCCGCGATCACCGCGGCCGCGTCCGCGGCGGGCAGATCATGGGTGCCGCGGCCATCGGCCGGGGCGAATTTGCCGACCGGGATCAGCTCGATCCGATCCGGGGCCCCCTCGGGCAACGCCAGTGCGGCGCAGATATGGCGAATGGTGTTCTGCATGGCCCATCAGTGCCATGCCTGCCTCCGGAACGGCCCGGGGATGCGGTATCGGGGGGGGATTTCATCGCCCGGCGCGCATGTCCATCACAGGGTCTGCGCGGATGGCGTTCAAATCGCGTCAGGAGCGTTCAAAAACCGCCATCTGCGGTTTTCGCGACCATCGCGTCGTCAGCGCGAAGGGGCGCCTCCTGCGCGCTCCTGAGCGATTGCGGCCTCGAGGGCGTCCAGATGGACACGAGCCGTCTCCAGCTGGCGGTTACGCAGACGGCCCTGCGGCTCAGCCTGCAGCGTCTCGACCAGCGTGCGCCAGGCGGCGACGTCGGTCGGGTGCGGTTCAGCGCTGAGATACGGCATCGATCAGTCTCCGGATGAGGTCGGCGCCATTTTCCATGGTCTGGCGCACCCGCTCGCTCATGGACCAAGTGTAGGCGCACAGTCCCTCCTGCTCAAGCCACAGCAGCCGCGCATGGGCAAAGATCTCTGCAGCGTCATCACGCGCCGCAAGCTCTTCGCGGAAATCCCCCAGCAGCGTCGCCCAGCGTGCGATGGCCGGCCGCAGATCTGCACCGGGCGTCCGCACCGCACGCCAGATCGATCCTCCTGGCGTGATCGCCGTGATCGCATGGCCGGAGGCATCCCAGAGCAGGTCGAGGTCCTGGACCGACAGCGTCGCCTCGGTCACATGCGAGTGGAAGATATCCGCATCGCGCGGGATCTCGATCCCGTCGAGCGAGATCTGCGCTGGCATATCGCCAGCGGCCGCCCGCCGCGCCACGGGCTCCGACACTGCATTCGTCACCACCAGCGTCTCGCGGCCATCCCCGACGCGGCGCAGGCGCAGACCCTCGAGGATACCGCGTTCCGAGGCGCACCGTTCCGGGCTCAGCTCGGGGGCGACGCGATCCCAGGCGCGCTCGGTCTCCAGCCAGGCGGCGCCGGGATTGACGTCGAAACCGGGCGTCACGCCGGCGGGCAGCATCGTCGTTTCGCCCGTGCGGCGGTTCACCCATTCCTCGGCCTCGAGATCGATCGGCGGCGACACGGTACGGCCATTGCGCTGCATCCAGCCCTCGGTACGCTGGATCACGATGCAGCCACAGAAATAGCCATTCGGCGGATAGATCCGCTGCCAGATCGGATCATCGACCCGCCAGATCTGGTCATGATAGCGCGCGTGGTCGTGGCGCTTCGACGGCCGGTCGATCTGGATGTACTGGAGGTAGGGGAATGCCTTCTTGGTGCGCTGGATGCGCGCCCAGTTTCCGGCTGCATGTGCCGTGCGCATATTGGTGTCGAAGATCGTGCGCAGACGGCGCAGCGAGCCAAGCTGCACTTGCTTCAGCTCGCCGGTCAGCGGATCGGTCTCAAGCGCCTTGCCCCACCAGCCGAGCTTTTGCAGCGTCGGCTGCATCGCCTCCTGGAACTGCGCGAGCGTCCAGCCCTCGGCGAGCGCGGTATCGAGCTCGGCCCGGATCGCATCGAGCACGTCGTCGCGCACGGCCTTCGCCACGACGAAATTGCGCGCATGATCCTCGCGCCACATGTCGAGATAGGAAAACCGCGAAAGCTGCGGCGCATAGCCTTTCGAGCGGAAATACTCGATCGCCTCCCGATGGGCGAGCGGTTGCAGTGCGATCGCCATCTCAGGCGTCCCGGATCGGCGCACCGACGGCACCGGCCAGCCGCGCGGCATAGGTCGCGCGCTCGAGCAGCGTTGCCACCGGCCCCGGTGCATCCGCCTCGAAGGCTGCCATGATATCGCGCAGTTCGTCCCAGTCCTTCGCGGCCGAGATCGCCTCGATCAGCGCGCCGAATTCCCCATCGGCCGCACGCTGCATTTCGCCGCTCGCGATCAGCTCCTCGACCAGGCTGTCGATTGCGTCGACGAAAGGCACGGGCACGGGCACGGTCTGCGATGCGGCCTGCCGCGTGGTGTCGGTCATGGTCGGATCGATCATCGGCGGTGCGGACGGCGGCTGGATGTCGCGCGGCGGCATCAGCAGTTCTTCATCGGGCTCCGGCGCCCGCACGCCGAACACGTCGCGCACCTGGGCGACAGCGATCTTGAGCCCCGCGGCCGGGCCGCGCTCGATCAGATCCAGCCACATCTTCTGGTCGATGGTCTCGGGCGGCAGGAATTCGATGATCGGCGCGGCGACACCCGGGGCAAAATTCAGCCGCGTGACCGCGCCGGCGATATCGCGGCTCATGCTGGCGCCCAGCTGCTCGCCGTCCGCCTCGGCCAGATCGTCGCGCACCTCGTCGTGGACCTTGCCCAGGGCATAGCCGCCCGACATTGCATCCGTGGTCCCGACCTGCCCCAAAACGCCCTTCGAGATCTGCTCATCCCACCAGCGCGCGCTGGCCTCGTACATCCGGTCCGATCCGGTGACATTGCCAGGGATGACCTCGACCTCCATCTCCTTCGGGATGATCGCAGCCATGTCGACGCCGATCTGCCGCACGGCGCGCAGCAGCGTCGACCGATCGACGGCCGTGGCCGAGGGCCCGTATTTCCCAAGCCGCAGCGGGTGGCCATAGGCCTCCATGAAGATCTGCCAGTCCTTGAGCGTGTAGTTCTTGAACAAGTAGCCCCAGACGGCAAGGCGGGCGATACCGCCGCGGATGGGCAGGCCCGACTTTGCCTTGACCATGTGGATCAGATAGCCGTCCCGACGCAGCGGTATGGCGCCCGCCGCATCGCGCAGGCGCAGATAGGTCCCGTTGACGCTGTCAAACTCGAACCAGCGCGGATCGACCCATTCCAGCCCATCGATGCGCAGCCGGCGACCCTCGCGCCGCCAGCAGATCTCGCTGACCGAAAACCCCTTGCCGACGGCGTCCATCACATCGATGAGCGATGTGCGCACGGCGGCCGATTGCAGGTCCTCGCGCAGCATCTCGGCCGCATCCATCGCGGCACTGGTCGTATCGCCCGGGCTGACGCGCATCTCCATCTTGCGGATTGCGCGCTTGCGCACGCCCAGCACGCCCGCATAGTGCAGGTCTTTCTCCTCCATCTGCTCGGCGAGCTCGAGATAGGCGGTCATGTCTCCGCTCTCGGCCGCGCGCAGGATCGAGGCCAGCCGCACCGGCGTCAGCCCGTCGGCCGGATGGCCGGACTGGATCTGTCGCACCGACCCGATCTGTGCGATCGCCTGCCGCTCCATCAGCTCGCTGACCGGCGTCGGCGCCATCGGCCGCCCGTAGAGATCGAGTACCGCCATCACCAGGCCCCTCCGCGGCCAAAGCGGCCAGTGCCGCCCTCATCGTCATCCTCGTCGCTCTCGGGCGCCCAGCGAGAGCGCGCACCGCTCACGCCCTGGTAGCCGTATTCCGGCTCCCCCAGATCGGCGGCCGAGGTCGCCAGTGCCGCGGCCCAGAACCGGTCGGCGTGGCCATCCGTATCGCCATCGGCCACCAGACGCCGCGCACCAGTGATGCCCACCTGGCTCTTGATCGAGTGCAGGTCGGCGCGCAGCACAGGATCACCGGCCGGGATCGCCAGCTTGCGGTCCTGCATCCGCTCCTTGAGCGTGGTCGCCATGTCGAGCTTCGACGCCCCGGAAAACAGCACGCCCTCGACGCGATCGTCGCCATGGCGGCGCTTCGCGTCCTCGACCGGCTTCTCGCCCATGCCGGTCTGGTCCATGCGGACCCGCACGACGCGGTAGCGGCGCATCACATCGTCAAGCAGGGCGTCCTGCTCGGCAAAGCTGACACGGCGGCGCGCGATGATTTCGCGTGTCACCAGCACCTCGCCGACCAGCTCGACGACCCAGATCACGAACAGATCGTTGCGTGCGGCAATGTCGACACCGACGAAGCAGAGACCGCCCTCATAGAGCTCTGGAATGCCGGCCGAGTTCGTCTCGCAGGACGAGATCAGATCGTAATCGAGCCAGCTCGAGGCCTCATCGAGCCATTTCAGCTCGTATTCCTGCGCCCACAGATCCTCATCGGCCATGCCCCGACGCAGCATGTCGATGTCGCGGTCCAGCCCCTGGCGCACCGCCTCATAGATATCGACGACGTGGCGTGACCAGATGCTGTCCTTGGTCGTCATCAGCTCGTAGAACTTATTTGCCTTGCCATTGGGCGTGCTGATCACCCGCAACTTCTGCTGACCCTTCGAAATCACCGGGAAGAGCGCCCCCCAGATTTCCTTGCTCTTCGCATGAAATGCGAATTCGTCGAGGATCACATTGGCCGAGAAACCGCGGGCCGTGTCCGGGTTGGCCGGCAGCGCGGTGATGCGGCTGCCATTCGGGAAAGTGACCTCAAGTGCCTTGTAGACGGCATCCGGCCCGGTCTCCTGCGGCGCGCGAAACTCGCCCTCTTCAAAACGCGGTTCACGCCCCCTGGAAAGGGTATTGTAGATCTCGTAGAACGCCCGCGTCATCGGCTTGATGACCTCGGTCATCGCCTCGGCCGCCTGCCGCTCGCCGCGCGACAGGATCACCCAGCGGGTTCGCCGATCTTCCGACCACGCGCGAAAGCAATCGTCCACGCATTCGGCGCAGGTCGAGAACGTCTTGCCGGTCTGGCGCGAGAACATGCCGATCTTGAAGCGCGACGCATCGGCCAGCCATGCCTTCTGGTAGGGATAGAAATGAATGACCGGCTGATGCGTGGCGCCGCTCATTTCAGCTCTCGAAAGCTCAGCAGGAAGACCTTGCCGCGCCAGAATGCGATGCGGCCTTCGCGCCCCAGATGGCGGATGATGCGATGCCGACCAAAGGCCAAGGCACCGGCCAGCTGCCACCAGCTGGCGGCGGTATAGTTCATCTGTCCAGTCAGGATCAGGGCTGCAAGGTCACGGTCACTGTTCATCACGCAAGCCCCAGCAACCGCCGCGCCTTGTCGGCGGCTTCCTTGTCGATGTCGCCGGCCTCGACCGCTGCGTCCAACTTCGCGGACTGCGCCTTGCGCTCCTTCTCCTGCATCGCCTGGACGATGCCGGATGACGTCATGACGTCTTTCATCATGCGGGCGAGGAAGTGCAGGTTCTGCGGGCTGATCTCGTTGCCCTCCTTCTCGACCTCCTTCTGCATCACCTTGAAGGCGAGCGTCGTCAGCATCTGGAACAGCACATTCTGGCGCTGTGCCTGATCCTGCATGCCCATGTCGCCAAGCCACTCCTTGGCCCAGTCGGACGCCTGTTCCTGCAGCCGCACGAACTCCTGGTACTCGCTGCCCCAGGCATGGATGGCTGACTTGCGGATGCGCAGGTCAAGACCCGCCTCTTCCAACCGGAAATTCAGGGCCTCTGCGAGGTCCTCATACTGGCCAAAGCCGCGCGCGCGCAGCTCCTCCTGCAGCCACTGCCGCAGTTCGGGCGGCAAAAGGTCAATCTTGCGGGGCGGCGGCATGGTCAGACCCTCGGCGCGGGGCGCTGGATCTCGGGATGCGTCGCACGGCCCAGGGCGATATCGACGCCGCGCGCCGTCGCTGTGGCCACCACGAAATCCGCATTGCCGCCGATCGTCACGAAACCGGTCTCGGCCAGCCAGTGGAGCGTCGTCGTCGTTTGGGCGCGCGAGGTATCGATGCCGATGTCGCTGCCGTTCAGCACGTCGGTCAGGATCGAGACATTGCTCGTATAGGTCGGACTGGCCTGCAGGAAGCGCAGGATCGCCAGGCGCCGGTGGCGCTCCATGGTTTCGGCGTAGCTCGTCATTTCCCCTCACCTCGGCTCAGCAGATATTGCTCGACCCGCGTCGTGATTGCCTCCTGGCGGCGCACCAGATCCGCGGTCGATGTCTGCAAAACGCGGATCTCGCGCAGCTCACCGTGGAATGCGGTCAGCTCGATCCGGAGCTTGTGCAAATCGTCCTTGGCCGGCAGGCTGCCGACGGTCTGCTCGATCGAGGCGATGCGGGCGCCATGCGCCTGCAGCAGCTCATCATGCTCGTGGATCGCGCGGGCATTTGCACGGCTACCGGACATGATCAGGTTCCAGACCGTCAGCCCGAATGTCAGCAGCTGGCTGAGCGCGATCACCCAGACGACGCCCGGATTGATGTCTAGGACAGCCGTCTCCATCAGCCGCGATCCCGCGAAACAGCGACGGGCAAGGACTGCACAACATCGCGCAGCCGCGCCTCGACGATCGTCTCGAGAACGCCGGGTGCGGGTTTCAGCGCCCGCACAGCATCCGGCACGCTCATGCGGACATGGTCGATGGCGCCATCGACGAGCGACTGGCCGCTCAGACCCCGCGCCAGGGCGCTTTGCAGGCCCGACATGATGGCCGCCTGCAGCGCAGCGCGGTGCGTGGCCTCGATCTCGATGCCCCAGCGATCGCGCGCCATATTGGCGGCGCGGGCGATCATCAGGCCGATGACGGCGGACAGCAGCTGCAGCACGACGGGCATCAACTGATCCTGAAGGATGGGAAGCATGGTCAGAAACTCCTGAGAAGTGTCGCAAGGCGGGGAGCGTGGCGGGTGATCTTGGCAGCAATGACGTCGCGGTAGCGCCAGGTGATGATGGCGGCCCAAAGGGCCAGGGCCGCGCCGATCGCCGCCCAGACCCACGGGCCACTCGCCAGCGTCGACAAAAGATCCTGCTGGCTCGCATCGATCGCGGCCGAGCCGCCGGTGCCGGCCGATACCATCGCTACGCTCTTGGCCTGCTGGCTCGCATCGATACGGCGCTGCAGGGTGCTGAGTGTCGCGCGGCCGATCTTGCCGTCCTGCGTCAGATCGTGGTCACCCTGAAACCGCCGGATCTCGGCCGCGGGCACCGCCGTGGGATCGGTGCCGACGGCATAGCCGAGGCGCATGAACTCGGTGAGCACCGCCACCTTCTCGGGCAGATCCAGCACCAGTACCCAGCGAGCAAGGCTGACGGAGGCGCGCACGGGCTCATTCGCCGTGACGGGATATTTGCCATCGAGCAGCATCGACAGCTCGCGCATGCGCCGCTTCGTCAGCGCGGGCAATACCTTGCCGCCGCCCCTGGTCCACAGCATGAAACGCTGCACGATCGCGGCGCGGCCGGCTTTCTCCCGCCACAGGTCGACCCAGCTCGCCCGACCGATCGCGCCCGTGTTGAAATGGAACGAAACGCCCGCATCGAATTCATGCTGGGCGGCGCCGGGCATCGCACGGCCCACGGCCGGCTCGTAGTTGCGGCGCAGCGCCAGCCCCAGCAGACGGCGGCTTTCGGCCCTCGTGATGGTCATGCCCGACTTGACCTTGACCACACCCGACGCATCGGTCAGCCCGACGCCGATCGTCCAACGGCCGACCACATCGCGATAGGCGCGCAGCACCTCGCCCTCCTCCTGGACGAGTGCGGCCTCTCCTGCGCTGCTGGTCTGCATCTGTGCCCCCGATCTCGCGGGGGCGATATGCTCCCGATCAGGATCGGGAGTGCCATATCAACGGCGGCGACGGCCCGGGGATGCAGTTTCGGGGATCTCGCACAGATCGAAAAGCGGGAGCATCGGCTCGACCGCATATTCGGCGCGCATCTTGGTGCGCAGCTTGCGCACCCTGACGCCATGCTCGGCCGCAAGCACATTCGCCGATCGCCGCGGATCGGTCAATCCCGCCTCGAGGATCGCCGCGCGCAGCGCCGCTGCGCCGTCCTGCTGCTGACGACCGCGCAGCGACGGGATATCGACCTCGGTGCCTCCGAACCGGTTCGACATCCAGGCAGCCGCATCCTCGCCGATCTCACGCGCGAGACGGCTTCCGATCGGCGATTTCGGCACTGCGCGTCGCTGTCCACCCGCGGCGGCAAGCAGCGACAGCACAGCCGTCTGGCCAAGGTCGCGTTCGAATTCGTCGATCCAGGCGTCAACTGGCCGATCAGACATCGTCGTCCTCCCGCTCATGGAAACGCGGCAAACGCGGCCGCGGGCGTGCTGTCTCCTGGGTCAGCACCGTGGTCACCATCTGCACGCCGCCGCGAGTACGCAGCACATAGATGGCGCCATCGATCGCGATGCAGATCTCGCCATCAGGTCCGACCTGTCCGGGCCCAGCCGCAGCAATACGGCGCGCCATCTCCGTGCGAAGCCGTTCCAGCTCGAAACCGCCGACGCGCTCGAGATAGCGCAAGACCGCATGATCGGTGACGCGCGGGCCGGTCATTTCACCTGCACCCCGGCGCGGCGGCACATGTCCTTGAGTGCCCGCGTGACGTCATTGATCTGCCCGGCATCGTGCAGCATGTCGACATCAAGCGGCACCGACTGCCACTTGCTCTCGAACCGCGACCGAATGAATGCGTTCAACCCATCGCGCCCGGGCCGTTTCAGCGCGCCGGCATCGCCCAGCAGCGACCAGAGCACATGCACGAAGCGCAGATCTGCGCGGCTCGCGGCCGGCCGGAAACGGCTCGCGCCCTGTTTCGTGCCCGGCCGGAAGCCGCGGGATTTCAGGGCATCGACCATGCGCCGCAGCTCGGCTTCGGTCATTTCGGACAGGCTTGCCTTTCCAGTGGTGACCAGCTGCAGCTCATGGCGCATATCGGCGTCAAGGCCGAGCGCCTTGCAGCCGACGTGAATGGTCTTCTGAAGGGCGCGCATATCGCTCATCTGTTCCTCCTGTTGGCTGCATCGTCAGGCCGTGGCCGCCGCGCCACGACGACGCCCCGAGCGGGGCGTTTCGCATCAGTTTTCGTTGGGGGGCAGAAGCCTGGCAGAGGGCGCAGGAAGCGCCAGCTGCTTCGACTTTGTGGGCTTGGACGGGGATGCCTTCGGCGGATTTTGCGCCTTCTGGGTTTCGTCCAGCTGCTCGAGATAGTGGCCGAAACGCCAAGCATCCGTCATTTCAAGCTCGATGCGGATCGTGTGCTTTCCGCCCTTCGATGTGCCGCTGAACGACTTGATCTTGGCCTCTTCATCCGGCGTTCCGAAAATCGTGACGCTGCTCATTCCAGCACCTGTTCCGGCTGGGTATGAATGCCGTCCTCGTCCCAGGGCCAATCGTTGAAATTTTGACCGGCCCAAGAAACGAGCACTGCCGTACGCACGAGATCATTCAGCTGAGAGGAGCCGCAGATCTCCGGCAGGCCGGGAACAAGACGAACTTCGGTCTCATACCCATGGCGAGCCCGGCAATCGATGCGCCGCGTCAGCTCGGCAAGATCGCCGCGTGCGAAGGCGATCGCGCCGTCCGGCAGTTCGAAATCCTCGGTCTCCTCGGTGATCTCGATCTCGCCGGATGCCCAGCAGTAGGCAATTGCGATGGTCATTTCGCAGCCTCCATTTGATCGCCGCGGAGAGCCGCGCGGGATGCAGCATGAACATCCGCCCAGGTACGGGTTGCGGCCATGCGGCCACGCGGCATAACACGAACCATAAAATTCGTTTCGCCGGCGTCGATCTCAAGCTCGGCGGCAATCCCCTCGGCAAATGCAAGCTCAGCTTGTAGCGCCTCCTTCAGCCGCTCGACCTCGGCCTCAAGCTCTGCCACCCGTGCCGCGAGATGCGTTTCCGGGAGCATTCCCGCGTTCAATCGATTGTCGGTCATTTCAGTTCCTCCTCATCGATGGCCTTTGCCTTGCACGCCCAGGCCTTCACCGCGAGCGCCTCACTGGCAGTGCAGGTGGCGGTGATCCGGCATGCGCGGGCACGATAGGTGCCGGACACCCACTCCACCGACCCGCCATAGCCGCGAAACACCTGGACACGATGCTCTGGCGCCGCCGCCTCGATCGACGCCATGATGTGGCGCCTGGCGCCATTCGGATCGGACCCGATCTGCATCACATGCCCTCCTGCAGCTCGGTCTCGAACGGCTGGACGATGAAATCCTCTCCGTCGCTACCGATCGTCACGCCGGAAATCGTCTGCGCCAGATCGCGCGATGCCAGCATCGCGTCCTTGTCGACCTCTTCCTTGATGCGCAGGAACAGATGGCCGAGCTTCAGGCGTTTGATTTCCGCGATCACCTGCTCGACCTTGCGCACGGTCACCTTCGCCGGACGATTGCGCCAGCTGATCTCCCCGGTCGAAAAGCGGAAGAACTTGACCTTTCCGCCACGGGTGAGGCGGTCGCGGTTCGCAGCTGCGAACATCTCGAGACCGCGGGTCTTGGCCTCCACCAGATCGCGCAGCGGCTCGACCAGGGCGCCGAATTTCTCCTGCAGTGCCGCGATCGCGTCGTTCAGGTCGTGTTCCGCCCGTGCAATCTGACGCTGCAGATCGCCGATTTCGCGCAGCACGGACCGCGCCTCGCTGTCATCCTGGGGGATGGGCAGAGCACTGGCCGTGGTCTTGGTCTTCGCCTTCTTCGCCATGTCAGGCCTCCTCGTTATGTGGCAGCAACAGCACCCCGGGCGCATCGGTGCCGGGCTGGATCGCTACCAGCCCGAGCCGCACCAGCGTCAGTGCCATCGCCCAGATCTCTTCTTTGGTGATCATCGTCACACCGCGGTCGCCGTCGCGGTCGATCCGGCCGATCGCGCGGGCGGCATGCTCGAGCATCTCGCGCTCGGTCATCGGATGCAGATCAGCCATGCCAGCCTCCCAGGATCTGCAGCGCGGCGGTGCGCGCGTC
>JAEAME010000788.1_pt1 | contig 27829 bp, 27 predicted proteins | sample 8958731 | NCBI WGS metagenome assembly JAEAME01 (sample SAMN16933194, study PRJNA681113) | bioreactor sludge metagenome | isolation source: anerobic bioreactor sludge (Control) | place: India:Bengaluru | collected 2018-10-24 | reverse complement strand
GCCCCGCCCCGACCCGCGTCGTGTAGGCCTTGGTGATGCCGAGGACGCCGTGGATCGTCCGCGGGCCGACGCCGAGCCCGGTGGCGGCCCCCCCGGCGGTCGAGCTCGACGAGGTGACGAACGGATAGGTGCCATGGTCGAGGTCGAGCAGGGCCCCCTGCGCGCCCTCGAAGAGCACGTTCTCGCCGAGGGCCATGCGTTCGTCGAGCAGGAGCGATACGTCGCGGACGTAGGGGCCGAGCTTTTCGGCCCAGCCGGCGTACTCCCGGTAAATGGCCTCGACGTCCAGCGGCGGCAGGCCGAAGGCCCGGAACAGCGGGTCCTTGGCGGCGGCCGCGTCGGCGATCTTCTCGCGCAGCACGCCCAGGTCGGCCAGGTCCCCGGCCCGGACGCCGAGCCGCGCGGCCTTGTCCTCGTAGGCCGGCCCGATGCCGCGGCAGGTCGTGCCGATCTTCCTGTCGCCGCGCCGGTCCTCGGAGACGCGCTCGGCCATGGGGTGCCAGGGCATGATCAGGTGGGCGCCGCGGCTGACGGCGATCCGGTCCGGCCCGGCCGCCACGCCCTGGGCCTCCAAGTCGCTCGTCTCCTTGAAAAAGGCGGCCGGCGCCAGGACCAGCCCGTTGCCGATGACGCACAGCGTGCCGGGATGCAGGATGCCCGAGGGGATGAGGTGCAGGACGATCTTCCGGCCGCCGACCCAGACCGTGTGGCCGGCGTTGTGGCCGCCCTGGTAGCGGGCGACGACCTCGAAGGCGGGCGTCAGGAGGTCGACGATCTTGCCCTTGCCTTCGTCGCCCCATTGCGTGCCGAGAACGAGCAGGTTGGCCATGTCAGAAGCTCAATCCCAGCTGGACCTGCCACTGGTTGTCCTTGAGCGGGGTCCCCTTTTCCTTGTTCCAGTCGTATTCGAACTTGAGGAAGAGCGTCTGGCTCAAGACGTATCGCAGCCCGGCGCTCCAGCGGCTGCGGTCGAGGCCGACGTCGCCGAAATGGTACGTGTCCGTGACTTTGACCTTCTGGAAGCTGCCGACCGGCTGGAGGCCCCGGAAGCTCATGCACATCCAGACGTGCCAGCCCTCGGTCTCGCCCCGGCTGAAGGGCTGGGGGTTCTCGACGAGGGCCTTGGTGTATTCGCCGTGGACCTCCCATTGAGCGGTCACCCACGACAGGTCGGCGCCCTCCAGGGTCAGGTCGCGCATGTTCTGGTCGTCGTACTTGCCGGTGTAATAGGACACCCCGCCCTGCAGCCCCTGGCCGAGGACGAGCCCGACCCGGCCGCCCTTGGCCATGTCGGTGTTGTTGTTGCGGAACTGCTGGACGTAGGCCAGGCTCGTCTCGCCCGGGGTCTCGGCCAGCCCGTTGCCGAGGTAGGCGTCATAGGACAGGACGCCGACCTGGCCATGGACCAGGACGCCGAGATCGCGCCAGCTCGCCGGGTAAAGGTATTCCAGGTTCAGGGGCGCCCGGACGAGGACCGTCTCATAGGGACGGCTGGCCGTGTTCCACTGCCCGAACGGCACCAGGAACAGCCCGGCCCGGACGGTGAAGGCATTGGACGGCAGGAAACCGGCCCAGGCCTGATTGAGCGAGAAGGCGTCCACGCCGCGGGCCTGGACCTCGGCCGCGAAGCCGAACCTCTGGCCGAGCTGGCCGGCGGCCAGCACCCCCGCCAGCAGGTTGTCGATGGCCCCGTGGGGGAAGGCGCTTTCGGCCTGGCCCTTGAGGTAATCGAGCGACAGGTAGCCCGCGAGCCGGATCGGGCTCCGGGCCTGGGCCTGGGTCAGGACCTGGGCCGTCCCGGGGACGGCCAGGGCCAGGACCAGCCCGGCGATGACGGCGGTCTTCATGTTCATGCCAGCTCCGCGAAATCGAAGTCGTCGGCCAGCAGGGCGTCCTTGAACGTCCCGACGTCGTGGCCGAGGGCGACCAGCCGGGTGATCTCGGCGGCGCCCTTTTTCGTCCCCATCCAGATGGCCCCCGCCAGGCGGCCCTGCCGCAGGACGATCTTCTTGTACAGCCCCGTCTCGGGCACGGAGCGGACGAACGATTCATAGCCGGGCCCCTGGGCGTCGATCTCCCCGACCGAGGTCAGATACAGGCCGGCGACCTTGAGGGTGTTGGCCGGCGTCGTGCCGGCGTAGTCCTTGTCCTGGCCGAGCATGTTGTAGGCGGCCGCCCGGGCCTGCTCGAAAACGGCCGGGATGATGCCGTAGATCCGGCCCCGGTGCTCGGCCGCGTCGCCGGCCGCGTAGACGCCGGGGACCGAGGTCCGCAGCCGGTCGTCGACCACGATCCCCCGGCCGACCTGGAGCCCGGCCTCGGCCGCGACGGCGGTCTCGGGCTTGATGCCGGCGGCGATGACGACGGTGTCGGCCCCCAGGACCTGGCCGGCCTTGAAGCGGAGGCCGCGGACCTCTTCGGCGCCCAGGATCTCGGCGGCCGCGGCGCCCAGCCTCACGGAGATGCCGGCATTCTCGATCTGGACCTTGAGCATGGCGGCCGCCGCGGGGTCGAGCTGGCGGGGCAGCAAGCGGTCGAAGAACTCGACCACTTCGACCTCGCTGGGCACGGCGCGGCCGCGGATGGCCCGGGCGATCTCCAGCCCGAGCAGACCGCCGCCAAGAACGGCCACGCGCCGGGGCGACGCCAGGTGGGCCAGGAGGGCGTTGGCGTCGTCGAGCGTCCGCAGGACGAAGACGCCCCGGCGTCCGGCGCCGGGCAGGGGCGGCACCGCCGCCCGGGCCCCGGTGGCCAGGAGGAGGGCGTCGTAGTCGTAGCCGCCGCCGGCGGCCGTCTCGATGCGCCGTTCGGCGGGCCGGATGCGGACGACCTTCTCCCCCAGGCGCAGCGAGATCCGCTGCCTGTCGGCCCAGCCTTCGGGGAAGGCGAACAGCTTGTCGGCGGGCAGCCGCCCGGCCAGATATTCGATCAGGTTGGGGCGCGGGTAGTACGGGTAGCGCTCTTCGCCCAGGACCACGATCTCCGCCGCGGCATCAAGCTCGCGCGCGGTCTTGCCGGCCATAGTGCCGGCCAGCCCGTTCCCGACGATGACGATCTTCACGGCCGTGGCAGTTACCCGGACGGGATCAGTCGACCTTCTGGAACAGGTCCTTGGGGACGCCGCACTGGGGGCAAACCCAGGTGTCGGGCAGGGCCTCGAAACTCGTCCCGGGAGGGATGCCGTTGTCCGGGTCTCCGACGGCGGGGTCGTAGATGTAGCCGCAGGCGGTGCATTCGTACTTGTCCATGACCTCTCCTTTCAATTCTCCGCGAGGATGCGGGCTTCGTATTCGGCCTCGAGCCGGAGCTTGTGCTCCCGCTCCTGGGAGGCCAGGAACCGGAACAGGCGCCGATGGTCGGCCGTCCCGGGAAGCGACGCCAGCGAATCGTAGAGGGCCGCGGCCTGGGCTTCCTTCTTGGCCGCGAAGATGAGCATGTCCTGGACGGACATGTCGGGGCCCGGGGTCTCGTCGGCGAGGGCGTCGACGAGCCCCAGGTCGGCCGTCAGCCGCCCGCCGGGATCGCCGACGGTCGCGGGGTCGAGGCCCTCGAGGAGCCGCCGGTGCCCTTCTTCCTGCTCCCGGAGCTCGGCGGCGAGGCGGCCGAGGCCCGGTGTTTCGGCCCGGGCCTCGATCCTGGCGTAGCCCTCGGCGGCGGCGATCTCCCGGCCGATGGCGAAGGCCAGGATCCCGGCCGTCGAGCCGAAGCGCGGGTCGCTCATCGCAGGGTCGTCCTTTCAGGGATCGCGGGTCCGGGAACGGCCTTATTATATCCGAACGGGACGTCGAGTCAACGCGATGCGGCCGCGCCGGACGGCGCGCCGAGCGCCGCCAGCTTGTCCTTCAGCCGCGAGTTCCGCTTGACCGGCTTGTCGTTCTTGATGGCGATCCCGAGCGCCTTGTACGAGCCGATGATCACGCTCAGCTTCTTGGCCCGGGTCAGGGCCGTATAGAAGAGGTTGCGCTGGAGCATGATGTAGTGCTGGGTCACGAGCGGCATGATGACGGCCTGATACTCGCTGCCCTGCGCCTTGTGGACCGAGACGGCGTAGGCCAGGGCGACGTCGGCCAGCTCGTCCTTCTCGTAGCAGACCGTCCGGCCGTCGTAGTCGACATAGAGCCGGCCCTTGGCCCGGTCGGCGTGGACGACGGAGCCGATGTCGCCGTTGAAGACGTCCTTGTCGTAGTCGTTGCGGAGCTGCATGACCTTGTCGCGGGCCTTGAACGTGCGCGAACCGGCCGGCAGGCCCTCGCCGCCGGGATTGAGCCGGGCCTGGAGCTCGGCGTTGAGATGGTCGACGCCGACGACGCCCCTGTACATCGGGCTGATGACTTGGATCTGCGGCGACAGCGGGCTCAGGCCGAGCTTGCGCGGCACGCTCGTCGCGCACATCTTCAGGATGGTCTGGAAGGCCGCCTGATCGTCCTCCTGGCTGATGAAGTAGAAATCGGTGTCGGGGTCTTCCTTCGGCGCCCGGATGAGCGACAGGCCCTGGTTGACCCGGTGGGCGTTGGCGACGATGAGGCTCTCCTTGTCCTGGCGGAAGATCTGGTCCAGACGGACGACGTCGACCGTGCCCGCCTCGATGATGTCGTGGAGAAGGTTGCCGGGGCCGACCGACGGCAGCTGGTCCTTGTCGCCGACGAGGACCAGGCGCATCCAGGGCGGCACGGCCCGGAGCAGGTGGTGCATGAGCGGCAGGTCGACCATCGAGACCTCGTCGAGGACCAGGGCCTCGCCGCGCAGGGGGTTGGCCGGGTCGCGCTTGAAAGTCCCCTTCTTCGGCTGGAACTCGAGGACGCGGTGGATGGTCCGGGCGTCCAGGCCGGTGGCTTCGGCCAGCCGCTTGGCGGCCCGGCCGGTCGGGGCGGCCAGCAGGACGTCCTTGCCCCACTTGCGGTAGATGTCGGTGATGGCCCGGATGATGGTCGTCTTGCCGGTGCCCGGCCCGCCGGTGATGACCAGGATCTTGCGCTCGAAGGACGCCCGGATCGCCTCGCGCTGCAGGGGCGAAAAGACCAGGCCCAGGTCCCGCTCGGTGGCGGCGATGGCCTGGTCGAGGTCGAACGCCGGCGGCTGGCAGGGGAAGCCGGCCAGCGTGTGGATGGACCGGGCCACGGCGTCCTGGGCCTGGTGGAAGAACGGCAGGTACAAGGCCGTGCCGCCGCTCCCCTCTTCGGCCACGATCCGCCCGTCCCGGACGAGCTGGGCCAGCGCCGACTCGCAACGCTCGGCCGGCACGTCCAGGTCGGCGGCGCAGCGCTCCCCGACCTCGGCCGCGACCGAGAAAACGTGGCCCTGCTCGTTGTCCTTTTCCAGGATATAAAGGATGTAGGCCTTGATCCGCTCGAGGGACCCGGGGTCCAGGCCCAGCTTGAGGGCTAGCTGGTCGGCCGTCTTGAAACCCACGCCGAAGATGTCGCGGCTGAGCTGATAGGGGTTCGACCGGACGATCGAGACCGACCGCTCGCCGTACTGTTTGTAGATCTTGGCGGCCAGCCCCGTCGTGACCCCCTTTTCGTGAAGGAAGATGGTCAGCTCGCGGACGCCCCGGCTCTCGGTCCAGGAGCGCTTGATCTCCTTGAGCTTGACGGCGCCGACGCCCTCCACCTCGCGGAGCCGGTCCGGGTCCTCGGTCAGGACGTCGATCGTCCCGGCCCCGAAAGCCTTGACGATGCGCGCGGCCAGCACGGGGCCGATGCCCTTGACCAGGCCGGAGGCCAGGAACATCTCGATGCCCTTGGCCGTGGCCGGCAGGGTCATGGTGAAGCGCTCGACCTTGAACTGCCGGCCGAAGCGCGGGCTGAGGGTCCAGTTGCCGTGGACGCGCAGGACCTCGCCCGGCGAGAGCGGCGGGAAGGCGCCGACGATGGTCATCGTCTCGCCGCGTTCGACGGCGAACTTGGCCACCGTGTAGCCGTTGTCGGGATTGTAGAAGACGATGCTCTCGACGGCGCCCTCGACGAACTCCTCGCCCGTGACGAGCGCCGCCGCCTTCTTCATGCCCCCCATGTTAGGCGTTTCCCCCGAGGCCCGTCAATCCCGGAGCGGGACCGGGGACACGGGGACCGGGGACACGTACCCAGGGTACATGTCCCCATTCAGTCCCCCATGTCCCCTTTCAGTCCCCTTTCAGTCCCATCGAAGACAGGGCCCGAGGGGATCATCGGAGCGAGCATAAGGGCTGATTTAGCCGTTCCGGAGGCGGACGAGGGCCGTTTCCCTGGAAACCTTCAAAACGTGTTTGAGCAAGGCTTAGCGCAAGCCGAGCGAGTTGTATTGAAGCCGAGTACGGCGAACGGAATGGCGTGAAGAATCAGCCCAGCGAAAGGAGATGATCCTCGAGGGTCCCAGCCGTCCGGCCGCGGCCCTAATTGATGACCCGGAGCATGCGGCCCCAGCGGGCCTTGGGGATGAAGCTGACCAGCTTCTTGAGCCGGTCCCGGAACCCCGTCTTCTGCCAGGAGTCCCGTTCGGCCTTGTAGGAGAAGTAGATGACCCAGGGCCGGCCCTTGATCGAGGCCAGGGGGACGAACCCCCAGTAGCGGCTGTCCATGCTGTTGTCGCGGTTGTCGCCCATGACGAACAGGTGGTCCGCCGGCACGGTGACGGGCCCGTAGTTGTCGCGGATGATCTCGTCGTAGTTGTAGAAGTCGTTCTTGGAGTTGATGTGGCTGTCGATATGGACCTTGTAGGGCTCCTCGAGCGGCTGGTCGTTGACGTAGACCTGCTTGTCCTTGACCTCGACCTTCTCCCCCGGCAGCCCGATGACGCGCTTGACGAAGTCCTTGGTCAGGTCCTTGGGGTACTTGAAGACGACAATGTTGCCCCGCTCGATCGGCTTGCGCGGCACCAGGGCGCCCTCGAGAGGCACCACCGGCCGGGTGTAGGCCAGCTTGTTGACCAGCAGGAAATCCCCGATGAGCAGGGTCGGCTCCATGGAGCCGGTCGGGATCTGAAAGGCCTGGACGACGAAGGTCATGACGAAGAAGACGAACACCGCCGTCTCGGCGATGAGCTCGAAATACTCGCGGAAAACGCTCTTGTCCCTCGGCTTCTTGGCCTGCGGCTCTTTGGTCATGTGGCTCACGTTTATGAAAGGCTAATATAAAGGAAAACGCCCGGCAGGGCAAGAATGTTGCCGCACCCCGGCCCGCCGGCTCCGGGACCCGGCGCCTTGACACCCCCCGCCGTCTCGGCTTTACTAGTCCGGTGAACGTCACGCTCTTCGGCTACCCCAAGACGGGCAAGACGACCCTGTTCGAGCTGCTGTCCGGGGCCCCGGTCGCCGGCCGCGGCCACGGCGACGGCCCCCGGGAGCCGAACGTCCGGACCGTGCCCCTGCCCGATCCGCGGCTGGACCGGATCGCCGCCGCCTACCCCGACCGGCGCAAGGTGGCCGCAGCCATGGACCTCGTCGACCTGGGAGGCATCTCGTTCGGCGAGGTCAAGACCAGCCTCCTCCTCGGCCACCTGCGCCAGGCCGACGGCCTGGTCCACGTCGTCCGCGGCTTCGCCTCCGAGGACGTCCCGCCGGCCCGCGGCCGGGTGGACGCGGCCGCCGACATCCGGGCCATGGAGGACGAGCTGGTCCTGGCCGACCTCGTCCTGGCCGAGGCGCGCCTCGAGCGCCTGGACCGGGACCTCAAGAAGATGAAGGACCCGGAGGGCGAGAAGGAGCGGGGCCTCCTGCTGCGGCTGCGGCCCGAGCTCGAGGCGGGCCGGGGCCTGCGCGGCCTGCCCCTGACGGCGGCCGAGGAGAAGCTCATCCGCAGCTTCGCCTTCCTGACGCTCAAGCCGCTCCTCCATTTCGTCAATGCCGACGAGAGGGACCTGGCGCTCCTGCGGACCCCCGAGGCCCTCGTCCCGGGCCTCGGCGCCGGGACGCGCCTCATGGCCTTCTGCGGCCGCATCGAAGCCGAGCTGGCCGCGCTCGAGCCGGCCGAACGGCGGGTCTTCATGACGGAATACGGCCTGGCCGGGTCGAGCGCCGCGCTCTTCGCCGGCCGGGCGGCCGACTTCCTCGGCCGGATCACGTTCTACACGGTCGGCAAGGACGAGGTCCGGGCCTGGACGGCCCGGCGCGACGCCCCGGCCGTCGAGGCCGCCGCGGCCATCCACTCCGACATCGCCCGGGGCTTCATCCGGGCCGAGGTCGTGGCCGCCGACGAGCTCGTCCGCCACGGCACCCTGCATCAGGCTAAGGAGGCCGGGGCCATCCGTCTCGAAGGCAAGGACTACGCCGTCCGGGACGGCGACGTCATCTACTTCCGGTTCGCCGCATGAGCGCCGCTTTCCGCATGACCGCGCAGGACCCCGCCTCGGCGGCCCGGACGGGCCTGCTCGAGACGCCCCACGGGACGGTCGAGACGCCCATGTTCATGCCCGTGGCCAGCCAGGGCACGGTCAAGGGCCTGACCCACGCCCAGGTGGCGGAGCTGGGGGCCCAGATCCTGCTCGTCAATTCCTACCATCTCTTCCTCCGGCCCGGGGTCGAGACGGTCGAGGCCCTGGGCGGGCTGCACCGCTTCATGTCGTGGCCCCGGCCCACCCTGACCGACAGCGGCGGCTTCCAGATCTACAGCCTCTCGCCCCTGGTCAAGGTGACCGACGAGGGCGTCCGCTTCGCCTCCCACCTCGACGGCGCCAGGATCTTCCTCCGGCCCGAGGACGTCGTCGACCTCCAGCTCCGCCTGGGGACCGACGTCCTGATGTGCCTGGACCATTTCCCGGCCTACCCCTACACCGAGGAGGCCCTGCGCGAGTCGGTCCGCCTGACCGGCCTGTGGGCCCGCCGCTCCAAAGCCCGCTACGCCGAGCGCGAGACCCGCCAGCAGCTCTGGGGCATCAGCCAGGGCGGCGTTCACGCCGACCTGCGGACCCGGTCGATCGAGGGCCTGCTGGAGCAGGACTTTCCGGGCTACGCCTACGGCGGCCTGGGCATCGGCGAGCCCAAGACCCGGCTCTTCGAAACGCTCGAGCTCGGCCACCGCCTCCTGCCCGCCGACCGGCCCCGCTATCTCATGGGCATGGGCTACGTCGAGGACGTCGTCGAGGCCGTGGCCCGCGGCGTGGACATGTTCGACTGCGTCCTGCCGACCCGCAACGCCCGCAACGGCACCCTGTTCACGGGCGGCGGGCGGCTGGCCATCAAGAACGCCAAGTACGCCCGGGACGAGCGGCCCCTGGACGAGGCCTGCGCCTGTTACACCTGCCGGACCTTCAGCCGGGCCTACCTCCATCACCTCTTCGAGCGCAACGAGATCACGGCCGCGGTCCTGAACACCATCCACAACCTCCATTTCTATCTTGACATCTTCCGGCAAATACGCCATTCTATTCAATCTCATACATTCGACTCCCTGAAAAAGAGTCTGATCTCGAACGCCTCTCAAAAGGAAGAACCGACATGATCTTCGGAGCCATCGCAGACCTGGCCCGCCAGGCCGGAGCGGCGCCGGGGGCCCAGCCCAACATGCTGGGGGCCCTGCTGCCCTTCGTCCTCGTCTTCGTCATCTTCTACCTCCTCATCATCATGCCCCAGAGGAAGAAGCAGAAGAAACACATGCAGCTCGTCGACAGCCTGAAGCCCGGCGACCGGATCATCACCACCGCCGGCATCTTCGGCACCGTCATGGGCGTCCACCAGGGCCTCATCGAGCTCAAGATCTCCTCCAACACCAACATCAAGATCACCAAGAGCGCCGTCGGCGTCATCCGCGGCGCCAACGACGCCATCGAAGGCGAATGAGGCCCCGGCCGGGGGGCCGCCGGCCCCCCGCCGTCCTCGAATCCCCCGCGAGAGTGAAGGTCCCATGAAAAAGAACCTCCAATGGAAGGTCGTCCTGGCCCTGGCCGTGATCGGCCTGGCGATCTTCCTGGCCTACCCCTTCAACGACACCAAGATCAAGCGCGGCCTGGACCTCAAGGGCGGCATCCACCTGGTCCTCAAGGTCCGCACCGACGACGCCATCAACATCGAGACCGACCAGGAGATCGCCCGGCTCGAGGAGCTGTTCAAGAAGAACAGCATCACCTACACCAAGGTCGCCAAAGAGGGCCTGGGCCGCATCTCCGTCCAGGGCGCCATGGCCGACCAGGAAGGCAAGACCCGCGACCTGTTCGACGAGTACTCCCGGGAGTGGGACTACTCGTTCACGGCTGACCGGGCCAACCTGTCCCTCAAGCCCCTGGCCGCCCAATCCCTGCGCGACCAGTCGGTCGTCCAGGCCAAAGAGACGATCGACAACCGCATCAACACCTTCGGCGTGGCCGAGCCCCTCATCCAGCGCCAGGGCGACGACCAGATTGTGGTCGAGCTGCCCGGCGTCGACGACCCCGAGCGGGTCAAGGAGCTTATCAAGGTCACGGCCGTCCTGGAGTGGAAGCTGGTCAAAGCCGGCCCGGCCCCCGACGAGGCCACCCTCCTGCAGGCCTATAACGGCCAGGTCCCGGACGACGCCGAGGTCCTCAAGGGCGATCCCAAGCGGGGCCAGGGCGGGTTCTTCCTGGTCGACAAGGTCGCCGTGGTCACGGGCAAGGACCTGCGGACCATCCGCCGGACGACGGACGAGTGGAACAACCCGGCCGTCTCCTTCACCCTGAACTCCGACGGCGGGGCCCGCTTCGAGCAGGTCACCGGGGCCAACGTCGGCAAGCAGATCGCCATCATCCTCGACAAGAAGGTCCAGTCGGCCCCGGTCGTCGAGAACCGCATCTCCCGGGCCCAGGGCGGCGTCATCCAGGGCCGGTTCACGCCCGAGGCCGCCGACGACCTGGTCACCGTCCTCAAGGCCGGCGCCCTGCCGGCGGGCATCGACTACCTGGAGGAGCGGACGATCGGCCCGGCCCTGGGCGCCGACTCCATCCGCCAGGGCCTGATGGCCGGGCTGGTGGCCATCGTCGCCGTCATGGCCTTCTTGGTCGTGTTCTACAAGCTGTCCGGGTTCAACGCCGTCTTCGCCCTGATCCTCAACATCGTCATCCTGTTCGGCGCCCTGGCCTACTTCAAGGCCGCCCTGACCCTGCCCGGCATCGCCGGCATCATCCTGTCGATCGGCATGGCCGTCGACGCCAACGTCCTCATCTTCGAGCGCATCAAGGAGGAGCTGGCCGTCGGCAAGGGCGTGGCCAGCGCCGTCTCCCAGGGCTTCTCCCGGGCCTTCACGGCCATCTTCGACTCCAACCTGACGACCATCATCTCGGCCGTCTTCCTGTTCCAGTTCGGCACCGGGCCCATCCGGGGTTACGCCGTGACCCTGACGATCAGCCTGGTGGCCAACCTGTTCACGGCCGTCTTCATCTCCCACCTTCTCTTCGACCTGATGGTCCCGAAATCCGCCAAGAAGCTGAGTATCTGACCATGCAACTCTTCAAGACCCCCAACATCCGTTTCCTGAAATACAAGTACATCGCTCTGGCCATCACCCTGGCCATCGTTCTGGCCGGCGTCCTCAACGTGACCGTGTTCAAGGGCCTCAAGCTGGGCGTCGACTTCGGGGAAGGCACCCTCCTCCGGGTCATGCTCAAGACGCCCACGGACGAAGGCCGCATCCGGGACCTTCTCCAGACCGTCGGCCTGGGCAAGAGCCAGGTCCAGCGGTCGGGCAACACCGGCCGGGAGTTCCAGATCCGGGCCCTCGAATCGGCCGGCGCCGGGATCAGCCCGGAGCGGCAGCTCGAGGCCCACGAGGCCCTGGCCGACAAGATCATCGCCGCCCTGCGCGGCGACGATGGGGCGGCCGAGCGGGCCCGCGGCCTGGTCGACCTCAACACCGTCGACGAGAAGTCGCTGACAGCGCTGCTCGAGGGCGCCTTCCCGGGCTCCGGGCCGGAAGCGGCCCGGACCCTGGTCGCGTTCCGCAACAGGACCGGCAACATCGCCGCGTTCCAGGAGATCGCCGGCCTCGGCCTCAAGCCCGAGGTCCTGACCTTCCTGCAGGAGAAGACCTATCTCGGTTCGCTGACCGTCCTGAGCCGCGAAACGGTCGGGCCGCAGGTCGGCGCCGACCTGCGGCGCAAGGCCGTCCAGGCGACCATCTGGTCGCTGCTGGGCATGCTCGTCTACATCGCCCTGCGCTTCAAGCTCGAGTACGGCATCGCGGCCATCGTCACCCTGGCCCAGGACGTCCTGATCACGATGAGCCTCTACTCGTTCACCAACCGCGAGATCAACCTGCCCATCATCGCCGGCATCCTGACCATCGTCGGCTTCTCGATCAACGACACCATCGTCATCTTCGACCGGGTCCGGGAGAACCTCAAGCTGATGCGCGGCAAGCCCACGGAAGAGGTCATGAACGCCAGCATCAACCAGTGCCTGGGCCGGACGTTGATCACCTCGGGCACGGTCTTCCTGACCGTCGGCGCCCTGTTCCTCTTCGGCGGCGATGTCATCAACGACTTCGCCTTCCTGATGCTGCTGGGGACGATCGAGGGCATCTACTCGACGGTCTACATCTCCTGTCCCGTGGTCCTGTGGTGGCAGCGCTGGTTCAGGCCGAAAAATGCGTCCCGGCGATAAATTTTCCTTGTCAAAGGTGTTTTTTTCTTTTATACTATTTGCGGTGTGTTTCTGTAATATCCCGAGCATGAGGTAACATCATGACGGAAGTTAAAAAGCCCTCGGGCGCGGCCTCCGTCCCCGCGCTCTTCAAGGACTCGTTTTTCGTGGGCGAGAAGGGCACGACGCGGAAGGCCTTGGTCTTCCCCATCGCCCTGATCCTCCACGTTGCGCTCGTTGTGACGGCCATCGTCGTTCCCCTGCTTTCGACCGGGGACCTGCCCACGGTCGAGGTTTACAGCGCCTTCCTGGCGCCGCCGCCGCCTCCTCCCCCGCCCCCGCCGCCGCCGGCCAAGCGGAAGGCTTCGACGTCCAGCGCCCGGATCAAGCGCGTCCAGACCCAGGCCCCCGTGGAAGCGGGCCGGCTGGTGGCGCCCGTCGAGATCCCCGAGCAGATCGCCGAGGAAACGCTCTCGGACATCGGGGTCGAGGGCGGCGTTGAAGGCGGCGTCGAGGGCGGCGTCGTCGGCGGCGTGCTGGGCGGCGTCGTGGGCGGCGTCCTGGGCGGCGTCGTCGGCGAGGTCGAGGCGCCCGTGCGGGCCATCGGGGACGTCAAGCCCCCCAAGCTCGTCCGCGAGGTGGCCCCGGTCTACCCCGAGATCGCCCGCCAAGCCCGGGTCGAGGGCATCGTCATCGTCGAAGCGACGACCGATGTCTACGGCCGGGTCACGAGCGTCAAGGTGCTGCGGTCCATCCCCCTGCTGGACCAGGCGGCCATCGACGCCGTGCGCCAGTGGGTCTACGAGCCCATGATCATCAACGGCAGGCCCCGGCCGGTCGTCTTCACCGTGACCGTCCGCTTCCAGCTGAAGTGATCGGGCAAGGCTAATTCGCCAGTAAAGTCAGTCAATGGCTTTCGATATTCTACAGGAGGTATAACCCATGCAATTCGGTCTTCTCGAAATGTGGGCGGCCATGGGAGCCGTGGCCAAGACCGTCGCGATCATCCTGATCGCGATGTCCATCGTCTCGATCTACATGCTCATCGAGCGGCTGCTCGTCTTCTCGCGCGCGAAGAAGACGTCCCGCGCGGTGGCCCCCAAGCTGGCCGACCTGATGAAGGCCGGCAACCTGAAGGATGCCCTGTCCCTCGCGTCCAAGAAGGACTATAAGGGCAGCCATCTGGCCCGCGTCTCCGCCGGCAGCATCCAGGCCATCATCGAGGGCAAGGACGCCAAGCTGGGCATGGACGAGCAGCTCGAGACCGCGTCCCGCGGCGGCCAGCGCGCCAAGAGCCTGTTCAACCAGGAGCTCCGGCGCGGCCTGCCCATCCTGGCCACCATCGCCACGTCGGCCCCCTTCATCGGCCTGTTCGGCACGATCTTCGGCATCATCAACGCCTTCCGCGGCATGCAGCTGACCGGCTCGGGCGGCATCGGCGCGGTCGCCGGCGGCATCGCCGAGGCCCTCGTCACCACCGCCGTCGGGATCGGCGTCGCCGTCCTGGCCCTGTGGGTCTTCAACATCCTGAACAGCCGCATCGAAGTCTTCGACGCCGAGATGGCCAACACGGAGTCCCAGGTCGTCGACTTCTTCCTTAAAGCCGGCGAGAGCCGCTAAGGGCAAGGGTCCGGCCCGCCCGGCGGACCGGATTGAGAGAGAGGCATATTATGGGTTTTTCAGTATCGACAGGCGGGAAAGAGACCGTTCGATCCGAACCGAATGTCGTCCCTCTCTGTGACGTCCTGCTCGTCCTTCTCATCATCTTCATGATCGTGACGCCCCTGATCCAGAAGGGCGTCGACGTCAAGCTTCCCCCGGCCCAGTTCACCGTGAACATGCCGGAGAACCCCGACGTCGTCCTGGCGATCAAGAAGGACGCGCGCGACCCCAAGGGTTTCCTCCTTTATGTCAACCAGGACAAGGTGACGATGGAGACCTTGCAGAACGCGCTCGAAGAGGCTTTTCTGACCGTCGCCGACAAGAAGCTGTACCTCAAGGCCGATCAGGAGCTCGAGTACGGGAACATCGTCGATCTCATCGACGTCATCCGCGGCTCGGGGATCGAGATCGTCGGCATCATCACGGAGAAGAAGACAGAAAAGGGCGACTGAGCGCGGGCTCGTCCCCACGCACCTTTCCTCTGTACCGCAGACACGGCGGGGGGAAGGGAGCGAGCGATCGCTTCCTTCCCCCCGTTTTTTTTATGATGGGGGACACAATACCCTGTCCCGACTTTTCCACATGAGGAAAGGTCGGGACATGTCGGTGGAATATCCTTCGCTGCCGCTCGAGGGCCTCGTCATCCCTTCCTTCATCTAGGCTGGCCTCGGATAACCCTGTAAAAAACCGTTCTTTCCGGTCAATGGGGTCTCGAGCATCGGACGATCGAACAATGGACGCCGGGGAGATCGGACGCGAGAGGAGGAAAGGGGCTTAGGGATCAATCCTTGGCGGCCAGCTTGGCGATCTCGGCGATGAGCTCGTCGGCCATGCGGGCCGCCGGGACCTTGCGCAGCACCTTGCCGCCCTTGAAGAGGACGCCGCCGTCCCGGCCGCAGGCCAGCCCGATATCGGCTTCCTTGGCCTCGCCCGGCCCGTTGACCGTGCAGCCCATGACCGCCACGGTCAGCGGCTTGCCCAAGCCCAGGACGGCCTTCTCGACCCTCTCGGCGGTCCTCATCAGGTCGACCTCGCAGCGGCCGCAGGTCGGGCAGGAGACGAACACCCCTCCCCTCCTCCGCAGCCCCAGCGCCTGGAGGATCTGCCAGGCCACGAAGACCTCCCGCTCCGGCGGCGCCGTCAGCGAGACCCGGACCGTGTCGGCCAGCCCTTCGGCCAACAAGAGGGCCAGGCCGGCCGAGGACTTGACGCTGCCGGCCAACAGCCGTCCCGCCTCGGTGATCCCGGCATGGAAGGGATAGTCGACCCGGGTCGCCAGGAGCCGATAGGCCGCGAGCGTCCGCGGCACGTCGGAGGCCTTGAGGGAGATCTTGATCAGCCGGAAGTCCAGGTCCTCGAGCAGGCGGACGTGCCGCAGGGCGCTCTCGACCATGGCCGCCGCGGTCGCCCCGCCGGCCCGGGCCAGGATGTCCTTCTCGAGCGAGCCGGAGTTGACGCCGATGCGGATGGGCACGCGGCGGGCGGCCGCGGCCCGGACGACCTCGCGCACCTTGGCCGGCGAGCCGATGTTGCCCGGATTGAGCCGCAGTCCGTCGACACCCGCGTCGAGCGCGGCCAGGGCCAGGCGATGGTCGAAATGGATGTCGGCGATGAGCGGCACTCCGGCCCGGCGCCTGATCGCTCCCAGGGCCTCGGCCGCCGCCCGGTCCGGCACGGCCAAGCGGACGATCTCGGCCCCGGCCTTGGCCAGCCGCCGTATCTGGGCCGCTGTGGCCCGGACGTCGCGGGTGTCGGTCTTGGTCATGGCCTGGACGGCGACCGGAGCGCCGCCGCCCACGGCCACGCCGCCGACCTCGATCGGGCGCGTTTCGCGGCGCGGGAACATCCTCCCCTCCCCCGCCCTAGAAGGGCAGCACGCTGCGCCAGCCCCGGGGCAGCTTCTTGACGAAATCGTTGAGGATGACGAAAGCGGTCAGCATCAGCATCAGGACCCAGCCGATGGTCATCAGGACCATGCGGAACTTCGGCCCGAGGTCCTTGCGGAAGATGGCCTCCAGGGTCAGCACGGCCATCTGGAAGCCGTCGGCCACCGGGATGGGCAGGACCAGGTTGATGACCCCGAGCTGGAGGCTCAACACGGCGATCCACCCCAGCAGCGGCAGGAGGCCCAGGCGCAGGGCGGCGTAGGAGAAGTCGGCGATGGCCACCGGCCCGCCCAGCTGGCTGGCCGGCGTCTCGCCGGTGAACAGGCCGCGGATGACCCGGACGATCAGGGTGACGTTGCCCGCGTTCTCCTTCAGGGAGGCGGCGACGGCGGGAAAGACCGCGAATTTCTTGACCACGGTCTGGGCCGTCTGGGCGATGCCGATGCGGCCGACGTCTCCCTCGCGCCGCGGCGTGACCGGGATATCCAGGGTCCGGCCGTCCCGCTCCACGGCGAAGGTCAGCTCCTTGTCCGGGCTGGCCTTGACGATGTCCAGGAACTGGTAGAAGTAGACGGGCCGGCCGTCGATGGCCGTGATGACGTCCTTGCTCTTCAGGCCGGCCTTCTCGGCCGGCGAGCCGGGCACGACCATCTGCACCTGGGTCAGGATCTTGGCCTGGAACCCGGCGTAACCCATCTGGTAGGCCGTCACCGACTCGGTCCGCAGGTCGATGGTCAGGGTCTGGCCGTCGCGCCGGACCTCGATGGGGATGCCGCGGTCGGGATTGGAGCCGACCGCGATCTGGACGTCCATCCAGGTCTTGACGCCCCGCCCGGCCACGCGGACGATCTCGTCGTCGATCCGCAGCCCGGCCTTCTCGGCCGGCGAGGCGCTCTCGATCCGGCCGATGACGGGGGCCTGGTCGAGGTAGGCGGGGACGCTCGTCCCGGCGATGTTGATGACCGTGACCAGGGCCACGGCCAGCAGGATGTTCATGAACGAGCCCATGCCCATGATCAGGAAGCGCTGGCCCCGGGTCTTGGCCATCAGGTCGTCCGGGGCCAGGGGGCGGTCCTTCTCGAACATCCCCTCGCCCAGCAGCTTGACGTAGCAGATGATCGGCACCAGGCTGGCCCGGTAGTCGGTCCCCGGTCCCTCCGGCTCCTTGCCCAGCGAGAAGCGGCGGTTCTTGACGCCGAACAGCCGGGGCCCGATGCCGAAGGAGAAGGCGTCCACCCGGACGCCGAAGCGCCGGGCGGTGATGAAGTGGCCGAATTCGTGAACGAACGTGACGATGAAGAAGACGATGACGAAGGCCAGGAGCGTTCCCAACAAGTTTGCCATTTCTACCTCTGCGGCAGGAGGCGGCGGGCTTCGCGCCGGGCCTCCCGGTCGATGTCGACGATGGTTTCGGCGCTGTCGGCCGGCCGGGCCCGGTGGCCGTCCAGGACGCCCCCGACCACGGCGGCGATATCGCCGAAGAAGATCATTTTCTCGAGGAAGGCGGCCACGGCGACCTCGTTGGCGGCGTTGAGGGCCACCGGCCAGCTCTCCCCCAGCTCCAGGGCCCGGCGGGCCAGGCCGAAGAGCGGGAAGCGCCGCTCGTCCACGCGCCGGAACTCCAGGCGCCCGAGGGCGGCCAGGTCGAGGCCGGGCAGCCCCGAATCCGGCCGCTCGGGCCAGGTCAGGGCCACCTGGATGGGCAGGCGCATGTCCGCGGCCCCGAGCTGGGCCAGAACGGAGCCGTCCGTCATCTCCACCAGGGCGTGGACGGCGCTCTGGGGGTGGATGAGGACGTCCAGGCGGGCCGGCTCGAGGTCGAAGAGCCAGCGGGCCTCGATGAGTTCGAGGCCCTTGTTCATCAGGGTGGCCGAATCGACCGTCACCTTCCGTCCCATGACCCAGCGCGGGTGTCGGAGGGCCTCTTCGACGGTCTTGCGGCCGAGGTCGGCCAGGCGGGTCTTCAGGAAGGGGCCGCCCGAGGCCGTCAGAACGACCTTGCGGACGGACCGCCGCCTCTCGCCGGCCAGACACTGGAAGACGCCGCTGTGCTCGCTGTCGACGGGAACGATCGCGGCCCCGGAGCGGGCGGCCTCGCGGCGCAGGACCGCCCCCCCGACGACCATGGATTCCTTGTTGGCCAGGGCCACCCGGCGGCCGGCCCGGACGGCCGCCAGCGTCGGCCCGAACCCGCTCATGCCGGTGATGGCCGAGACGACGGTGCCGGCGCCCTCGAAGCGGGCCACCTCTTCGGCCCCTTCCGGGCCGTGGACGACCTTCAGGCGCCAGCGCCGCGCGGCCACGGCCCGGACGGCCTCGACGTCGCGCCGCTCGCCGACCGAAACGAGAGCGGGGCGGTATTTCGCCACCTGGGCGGCCAGGACCGGGATATTGTTCCCGGCGGCCAGGGCGGCCACCCGGAAGCGTCCGCCGAGGCGGTCGACGACGTCCAGGACGGAGGTGCCGATGGACCCGGTCGAGCCGAGCAGGGCGATGGCCTGGGTCGTCTGTCCCAACGCCCTACTTCCACAGGTAACGGACGATGAAATAGAAGAGCGGGCCGGCCAGGATCAGGCTGTCGATGCGGTCGAGGAAGCCGCCGTGGCCGGGCAGAGTATTGGACGAGTCCTTGACGCCCACGGCCCGCTTGAAGAGCGACTCGAGGGGATCGGCGACCTGGGCGGCGGCGTGGACCACCAGCGCGGTCCAGATCGCGGTCGCCAGGGGCAGCTGCGGCAGCAGGAGGAACCGGGCCAGCAGGGCGCCGCCCACGGCGAAGAGGAACCCGCCGGCGCTCCCTTCCCAGCTCTTGTTGGGGCTGGCCACGGGGGTCATCTTGTGCCGGCCGTAGGGTTTGCCGATCAGGAAGGCCCCGGTGTCGCCGAGGAAGACGACCCCCGCCAGGAAATAGAGATAGACCGGGCCTTCCTCGAGGCGGATACGGAACAGGAACCCCAGGGGAAAGGCGACGTAGAGGACGCCGGTCAGGGTGACGGCGAAGGAGCCGGGGAAGCCGGGCAGCTTGTCGGCGGTGTTGACGGTCACGACGTAGTAGAGCCCGGCCAGGAAAATGGCCGCGAACAGGGCCGCGTCGAGCGGGATGGCCCGGAAATAGAACGGCAGCAGGACCAGGACGGCCAGGCCGGTGCCAAGGGCTTTGCGGGCCCGCAGCTCTTTTTGCCCGGTCAGGTTGTAGAACTCGATGACCGCCCCGGCGACGAAGGCGACGCCGAAGATGTAGAAGGCCCAGTCCGGCGCGTACTGGATCATGGCGAAGATGGCGCCGAGCAGGACGGCGGCGGTCAGGGTACGTTTGAGGAGGTTCATGCGCGCTGATGTCCTTTTGCGGAGCGTCCGGCCGGGGCGCCGACGTCCCCGAAGCGGCGTTCCCGGCCTTGGTATTCGAGCAGGGCCTCGAGGAAATGGCGTTTCCGGAAATCCGGCCACAGGACCGGCGTGACGTGGATCTCGGCGTAGGCGATCTCCCAGAGCAGGAAGTTGGAGATGCGCATCTCGCCGCTCGTCCGGACGAGGAGATCGGGGTCGGGCAGGCCGGCCGTCGACAGATGAGCCGCGAAGGCCTTCTCGTCGAGGCGGCCGGGAGCGAGGCGCCCCTCCGCCACTATCCGGCGGGCGGCGTCGACGATGTCGGCCCGGCCGCCGTAGTTGAGGGCGAAGACGACGGTCATGCGGCGGTTGTCGCGGGTCAGGCGCTCGACCTTCTCCAGCTCCCGCAGGGCCGGGCCGGGGATGCCCTCGCGGCGGCCGATGACCCGGAGCCGCAAGTCGTTGTCCGTCAGCAGGTTGAGGTCCGTGCCCAGGTGCTGGCGGAGAAGACGCCAGAGGCTGCCGACCTCGGATGCGGGGCGCTTCCAGTTCTCGCTGGAGAAGGCGAAGAGGGTCAGACAGTCCAGGCCCAGGCGGGCGGCCGTCTCGACGGTCTCGCGAACCGAAGCGGCACCGGCCTTGTGCCCTTCGACCCGGCCCAGGCCCTTCTGCTTGGCCCAGCGGCCGTTGCCGTCCATGATGACGGCGACGTGGCGGGGCAGGCGGGCTAGGTCGAGCCTGGCCAGGAGGGCGTTCTCCTCGGTCCCCGGGGGGAAGAACGCCTCGAGATGCTTCTCCATCGGCCCCCCATTATAGCATAAGGTGGACCGGGCGGTTCGATTCTGCTAAAGTGAGGGATCGGAGCCTCATCATGTGCCTCGCCGTGCCCGCCAAGATCACCCGCATGGACGCCCCAGACCAGGGGACGGCCAGCTACATGGGCAGCGAGGTCAAGGTCAACCTGACCCTCGTCCCCCAGGCCAAAAAGGGCGACTGGGTCATCATCCACGCCGGCTTCGCCATCTCGGTCATGGACGAGAAGGAGGCCCGGGAAACCCTGCGCCTCTTCAAGGAGCTGGCCGACGCCTTCCCCGATGAAAGAGCTTAGGGACCCGGCCGCCCTGAAGGCCCTCCTGGGCGAGATCAAGGACAGGGCCGGGCGCCTGGGCCGGCGGCCGCGCCTGATGGAGGTCTGCGGCACCCACACCATGGCCCTGTTCCGGAGCGGGCTGACCCCTCTTTTGGCCGAAGCCGGAGTCGAGATGGTCTCGGGGCCGGGCTGCCCGGTCTGCATCACCCCCAACGCCATCCACGAGGCCGCCATCGCCATCGTCGCCGGCATGGAGGGGGTGACGCTGGCGGCGTTCGGCGACATGACCCGCGTGCCGACGCGGCGGGGCTCGCTCCAGACGGCGGTCCCGGCCCGCGGCTCGCGGCTGCGCATCGTCTATTCCCCCGAGGAGGCCCTGGACGAGGCCCGGCGCGAGCCGGCCCGGCCGGTGGTCTTTTACGGGGCGGGGTTCGAGACGACCATCCCGGCCATCGCCTACACGGTCCGGCGGGCCGCGGCCGAGGGCTTGAGCAACTACGCGGTGCTGCCGGCCCTGTGGCTGGTGCCGCCGGCCCTGCGGGCCGTCCTGGAGGCCCGGGAAGTGGCCGTGGACGGCTTCATCTACCCCGGCCACGTCAGCGCCGTCATCGGGGCCGGGCCCTACGAGTTCGTGGCCCGCGAGTTCGGGGTGCCGGGGGCCATCGCCGGGTTCGAGCCGGGCGACATCCTGCTGGCCATCCGCTCGGTCCTCGACCAGGCCCTGGAAGGGCGGCCGCGGGTGGCCCTGGAGTACGCCAGGGCGGTCGGGCGGGACGGCAATCCCGTGGCCCGGGCGCTCATGGACGAGGTCTGCGAGCCCGCCGACGCCTGCTGGCGGGGCCTGGGGACCATCCCGGCGAGCGGCCTGAAACTCAAGCCGGCGTACGCGGCCTTCGACGCCGGGCCCCGGTTCGGGCTGAAGATCGAGCCGGCCGGTCGCGACCTGGCGGGCTGCCGCTGCGGCGACGTGCTGCGGGGGGTCATCCGGCCCGAGGGTTGCGCCCGGTTCGGCAAGACCTGCCGTCCCGACGCGCCGCTCGGGCCGTGCATGGTCTCCTACGAGGGCGCCTGCCTCATCCACTTCAAGTACGGCGACCGGACAAGGGGGGCGTCATGAGCCGGATCAGCCTGGAGCTCGGCAGCGGCGGACGGCTGATGAGGGACTTCATCGCCGGCAAGATCGTGCCGGCCTTCGCCGATCCCCTGCTGAGCGACCTCGGCGACGCGGCCCGGCTGCCGGGCGGGCTGGCCTTCACCACCGACAGCTACGTCGTGGACCCGCTCTTCTTCCCCGGCGGCGACATCGGGCGGCTGGCCGTCAACGGCACGGTCAACGACCTGGTCGTCTCCGGGGCCCGGCCGCGCTTCCTGTCGCTGGCCTTCATCCTGGAGGAGGGGCTGGAGACGGACGTCCTCGACCGGGTCCTGCGCTCGATCCGCGACGCGGCCAAGGCGGCCGATGTGCGGATCGTCACCGGCGACACCAAGGTCGTCCGGCGCGGCCAGGGCGACAAGGTCTTCATCAACACCGCCGGCGTCGGCGCGTCGGTCGCCCGGCCGAGGCCGGACCGCATCCGGCGCGGCGACAAGATCATCCTGACCGGCACGCTGGGCGATCACAGCCTGGCCGTCATGCTGGCCCGCGGCGAGTACGGGCTGAAGTCGAGCGTCCGGAGCGACTGCGCCCCGCTGCTTTGCCTGCTGCCCCTATGGAAGCGGGGGGCGCTCTGGATGCGCGACGTCACCCGCGGCGGCCTGGCCACGGTGCTCGCCGAGCTGGCCGAGCGTCTCCCCTACCCGGTCCTGATCGAGGAAGACAAGATCCCCCTGTCGCGGCCGGTCCGGGCCGCCTCGGAGCTTCTGGGCATCGATCCGCTGTTCATGGCCTGCGAGGGCAAGGCCGTCGTCGTGGCCCCGGCCGCCGAGGCCGGCGCATTCGTGCGGCGCTTGCGGGCCCACCCGCTCGGGCGCCAGGCGGCCGTCATCGGCGAGGTCCAGGACAAGGTCGGGCGCCGCGGCGAGCTGCTGTTGCGGACCGGCGTCGGCGGCCTGCGCCTCCTCGAGCCCTTGACCTCCGAGCTCCTCCCCCGCATCTGCTAGAAAAGAAGAAGGGGTCAAACCTAAATTTCTTCAATTTATTGAGCGGGGCCGGCCTGGAAAACGGTCGCCGAAAAATTGAAGAAATTTAGGTTTGACCCCTTCTTATGCCTTGACGACGTTCCTGCGGCGGGTCTTGACGGCGTTGCGCGTGTCGACGACGAGCGGGGCGTTGCGGACGATCCAGTCGTAATCGTAGGCCGTGTGGTCGGTGGCGATGACGACCGCGTCGACTTTCTTGAGCAGGGCCCGCGTCAGCGGCACGGACTCCAGCTCCAGGCCGGGGTATTCGCGGTGCCCGGCGACCTTGGGCACGTAGGGATCGTTGTAGGACACCTTGGCCCCGCGGCCCAGGAACAGGCTGATGATCTTCAGCGACGGCGATTCGCGCGAGTCGTCGATGTCCTTCTTGTAGGCCAGCCCCAGGACCAGGACCTTGGCCCCCTTGACCGACTTGCCGTGGTCGTTGAGGGCGTCGACGGTCTTCTCCATCACGTAGTAGGGCATGAAGGTGTTGATCTCGCCGGCCAGCTCGATGAACTTGGTCTGGTAGTCGACCTCCTTGGCCTTCCAGGTCAGGTAGAAGGGGTCGATGGGGATGCAGTGCCCGCCCAGCCCCGGGCCGGGATAGAAGGGCATGAAGCCGAAGGGCTTGGACGAGGCGGCCCGGATGACCTCCCAGACGTCGATGCCCATGCGGTCGAAGATCATCTTGAGCTCGTTGACCAGAGCGATGTTGACGGAGCGGAAGATGTTCTCCAGAAGCTTGGTCGACTCGGCCGCCTTGGTCGAGGACACCGGCACGGTCTTGACGATGATCTGGTCGTAGAGGGCCTTGGCCAGCTTCAGGCAATCGGGGGTCAGGCCGCCGACGACCTTGGGCGTGGTGGCCGTCGAGAAGCTCTTGTTGCCCGGGTCCTCGCGCTCGGGCGAGAAGGCCAGGAAGAAGTCGCGGCCGGCCTGGAGCCCGCCGGCCTCCAGGATGGGCCGCATCTCCTCGTCGGTCGTCCCGGGATAGGTCGTGCTCTCGAGGACGATCAGCTGGCCCTTGCGGATGTTCTCGGCCACGGTGATGGTCGAGTTGAGGACGTAGGACAGGTCGGGCGCGCCGTGGCCGTCGAGCGGCGTCGGTACGCAGATCAGGACGGCGTCGACGTCCCGGAGACCGCGGAAGTCGGCCGTGGCCGAGAACTGCTTCTTGGCCAGGAAGCCCTTCAGCTCGGTCGCGGAGATGTGCCGGATGTAGGTCTGGCCGCGCATGAGCTTGTCGACCTTCTTGCGGTCGACATCGAACCCGGTGACGCGAAAGCCCTTCTGGAGGAAGGTCTTGACGAGGGGCAGGCCGACGTAGCCGAGGCCGATGACGCCGATGCGGGCCTTTTTCGACTGGATCTTCTGGAGCAGCTTGGAAGCTTCGGGGGTCATGGTTCAATGTCCTTTCCGGTACCATCGGACGGTCTCTTTGAGACCGTCCTCGAACGGCCAGCGCGGAGAGAAGCCGAGGAGGCGCCGGGCCTTGGAGATATCGGCGGTCGAATGAAGGATGTCGCCGGGCCGCGGCGGGGCGTAGACCGCCTCCAGCCCCGTGCCCAGGGCCGCGTTGACGGCGGCCAGCAGCCCGTTGACGGTGGTGCCGCGGCCGCCGGCGACGTTGAAGACCTCGCCGGCCGCGGCGTCCGTGTCGGCGGCGGCCAGGTTGGCCCGGACGACGTCGCCGACATAGACGAAGTCGCGGGACTGCTCGCCGTCGCCATAGATCGTCGGCCGCTCGCCCCGCAGCATCCGGTCGATGAACAGCGGGATGACGGCCGAGTACTCGGAATGGGGGTCCTGGCGCGGCCCGTAAACGTTGAAATAGCGCAGGGCCACGGTCTTCAGGCCGTGAAGGGCGTGGAAGACCTGGGCGTACTTCTCGTCGACGAGCTTGCCGACCCCGTAAGGCGACAGGGGCTTCCCCTCCCGGCCTTCGACCTTGGGGCTGGCCGGGTCGTCGCCGTAGACGGCCGACGACGAGGCCAGGACGAAGCCGCGCACGCCCGCGTCACGGGCCGCGACGAGCATGTTCAGGGTGCCCCGGACGTTGATGGCGTCGGCGAGGATGGGATCGGCCACGGACCGGACGACCGAGGCCAGGGCGGCCTGGTGGAAGACCGTCCGGGCGCCCTCGACGGCCCGCCGGCACGTCGCCAGGTCGCGGATGTCGCCCTCGAGGAACTCGACGTGCCCGGCGATCCCGGCCAGGTTCTCTCTCTTGCCGGTCGAGAGATCGTCCAGGACCCGGACCTCGTCGCCGCGCCCGGCCAGGGCCTCGGCGATGTGCGAGCCGATGAAGCCCGCCCCGCCGGTGACCAGGTACTTGGCCATGTTCCCCCTAAAGATATTCGACCTGATTTAGTCGCGCCAGACCGGGCGTTTTCGGCATGGCCGGAGAGCGCGGCAAATCGGGGTCCGGTCGCTAAAGGAGACCCAGCTCGCCCAGGCGGCGCAGGACCTTCTGGACGCTCTCGTCCACGGTCTCCTTGTCCGTCTCCAGGACGATCTCGGCGTTCGCCGGCTCCTCGTAGGGATCGGACACCCCGGTGAACTCCTTGATCTCGCCGCGCAGGGCCTTCTGGTACATGCCCTTGACGTCGCGCTGGATGCAGACCTCGACGGGGCACTTGGCGTAGACCTCGACGAAGTTGGTGGTCTCCTGGCGGGCCCGGTCGCGCATCTCCCGATACGGCGAGATGAACGACGTCAGGACGGCCACACCGTTGCGCGACAGCAGCTTGGCCACGAACGTGACCCGGCGGATGTTCTCGTCCCGGTCCTTCTTGGAGAAGCCCAGGTCGCGGGTCAGGTCCCGGCGGACGACGTCGCCGTCCAGCCTCTCGACCTTGTGGCCCTTCTCCTTCAGGATCTCGGCGACGCGGTCGCCGACGGCGGATTTCCCGGAGCAGGGCAGCCCCGTGAACCAGAGCGTGAAGCCCTCATGATCTTGGCACATGATCGTTCGTCCTTTCGGCTATTCGTTGAAGGGGTCCTTGAAGCGCATGATGACCTCGGCCACCTCGGGGCGCATCAGCTCGGGCGGCGGGCACTCGCCGGCGACCAGCAGGTCGCGGATGCGGGTGCCGCTGAACTGGATGTGCTCCGCCGGCGGATGGGGGCAGATCTTGTCGTTGACGACCGAGCCGCAGGTCTTGCAGTACGAGAACGAGCGGAAGAACATGGGCTGGATGCCCAGGTCGGGGAAGTCCTCGAAGATCTCCTGGGCGGCGAAGGGCGGGTAATAGGAGCCGACCCCGGCGTGGTCGCGGCCGATGATGATGTGGGTGCAGCCGAAGTTCTTGCGGAGGATGGCGTGGTGGATGGCCTCCCGGGGGCCGGCGTAGCGCATCTCCATCTGGAGGATGGCCAGGACCGTCCGCTCCTTGACGTAGTAGCGGCGGATGGCCTCCTCGTAGGACGCCAGGATGACCTCGTCCTTGAAGTCGCCCTTTTTCTTGCGGCCGATGACCGGGTTGATGAACAGGCCGTCGGTGAAGGTGGCGGCGGCCTTCTGGACGTATTCGTGCCCCAGGTGGGGGGTGTTGCGGGTCTGGAAGGCGGCCACGGTCTTCCAGCCCTTGGACTCGAACAGCACCCGGGTCTCCTTGGGGGCCAGCTTGTAGCGGTCGAAGGGCGTGGGCGAGACCTCGAGGAGGTCGACCGGCCCGCCCAGGAGGACGTCCTTCTGGCGCAGGACCTTGGCCACGCCGGGGTGGGCCGCGTCCCGTGTCCCGAAGACCTTCTCGGCCGTCTCGCCCTTGTCGTAGCCATACTTATCCTGCAGGTGGAGGATGGCCACCGGCCGGCCGTCCTCGGCCGCCAGGACGACCTCCTGGCCGGTCTTGAGGCCGTCGGCCGTCTTGGCGTCGACGTCCAGGACGATGGGCACGGTCCAGGCCACGTCGGACGCCAGGCGGCGGGCCGTGAGGACGCTCCGGAAGTCGGCCTCCCCGAGGAAGCCCTCCAAGGGGCTGTAGACGCCGGTGCCGATGTTCTCGACGTCGGAGACGATCTCGGCGTCGATCGTCAGGCGCGGGGCCTTGGCCGCCCGGGCCAGGGCCTCGTCCTTCTTCTTGCCCGCAAGCAGCCTGTCGACGAGCTTGCCGCCGTGGGGTTGGATCATGGTTGCTCCTTTGCCCGGGACCGGAAAGAATGGGGGGTTCGAACGGCCGGACGGTTCAGTCGATATATCCCAGCGCCTTCAGGCGCGCTTTGACCTTTTCCTCGTCGTCTTTGCCCAGGGTTTCGGCCTTGGTTTCGGCCTTGGTTTCGGCCTTGGACAGGCTCTCCCGGAGGACCTTGGCCGCGTAGCTCGACACGGAGCGGTGCTCGGTGCCCTTGATGGCCTCCTCGATCTTCTTATAGAGGGAGGCGGGTATCGAAACGGTCGTAACCTCTTTGTCCATGGGGGTTTTATATACCAGAAAGGCCTCTTTTTCAAGGCCCTGGAGAGCGTCAAACCTGACTTTTGCCCAAGATGGGGTCAAACCTACCTTTTTCGAAAAAAGGTAGGTTTGACCCCATCCGGACTGTCCTCCCGGGAGGTCGGCTTGACAACGGCCGGCGGGCCGTGGTTATAATGGCCTGGACATGACTCAAACCGAGCCCCCCGGGGCGTCCCGCCCCATATAATGGAAAAGATCACCCTGCCCCTGGCGAACGATCCCTCTCTGTCCGGGATCCTGGACAAGACCCTTAAAAAGCTGGCCCCCCGCCTGGGTGTCAGCCTGGCCCTGCGCGGCGACCAGCTGCTCGTCGACGGCGACGCCCAGCGGACGGCCTTCGCCAAGCATTACTTCGAGAAGCTCAACGAGCTCCGGGAGCGCGGCCACCATATGAGGGAGGAAGACCTCCTGATCGCCCTGGACATGCTCGAGGAGGGCCCGCCGACCTGCCTGGACGACTTCTCCCCGGCCGAGCCCCTGAACCTGTCCCGCAAGTCCGTCAACCCCAAGAGCCTGAACCAGCAGGCCTACCTCCAGGCCATCAAGACCCATGACCTCGTCTTCGGCATCGGGCCGGCCGGGACGGGCAAGACCTACCTGGCCATGGCCATGGCCCTGGCCTTCCTCCAGAACAAGTCCGTGGCCCGCATCATCCTGACCCGCCCGGCCGTCGAGGCCGGGGAAAAGCTCGGCTTCCTGCCCGGCGACCTGGTCCAGAAGGTCAATCCCTATCTCCGGCCCCTCTACGACGCCCTGTTCGACCTGACCCAGTACGACCAGGCCAACC
>JAEAME010000787.1_pt1 | contig 27911 bp, 22 predicted proteins | sample 8958731 | NCBI WGS metagenome assembly JAEAME01 (sample SAMN16933194, study PRJNA681113) | bioreactor sludge metagenome | isolation source: anerobic bioreactor sludge (Control) | place: India:Bengaluru | collected 2018-10-24 | reverse complement strand
CTGGTCACGACCCGGCGCCCGCCCTCCGGATACGTTGCTAGAGTCAGCACTTTGATCCCATCCGTACCGCCATTCAGCGGCGCTCCATCCGACTTCTGAACCAGATTGACCCGGCCAAGCTGGCGATTCGTTGCCTCCATCATAGAATTCCTCGGAGGATCCGCCCCACAACTATCTATTTGCCGTGCCATTCAGAGCTAACCGCGGCTCTAAAACTTGATCCTGGGAATCTGGTCTTCCTTCATGCTGTCGGCCATCGTCCAGAAATAGGCTTCGCCCGTATACAGGTGAAACACGGCAAGCAGCGGATTGTCCGACTCGGTGATGCCGAAGTTTTTGACGAAAGGCCGTTCCCGAATGCACCGCGCCCGCACATCGCGATCCTCGATAAAACGGACCTTGCCATACACACGCATCACCTTGGTGAAATCCTTGGCGTTGAAATACACCTCTACCTTGGGATTTTTCAGCAGCTGTTTGCACATGTTTTTGACTGTTTGCGCCTGGAAATAAAAGCCCGTTTCGTCCGCATACCACATTCCGAGGCACCGAACACGCGGCTGATCACCTTCCACTGTCGCCAGGTAGCAGTTCCTGTTCTCATTGGCAAACTTCGCATACTCGGTAAAGTCCATAAGCTCTCCTTATTCACAGTTCTTTTTACCACGAAGGGCCTGAAATACTCTAATAAACTGGATTCCCGATTCCCAATTCCCGATTCCCGATCGGAAATCAGGAATTGAGAATCGGGCATTGCCTGCGTGATCCGGAACGGTAGTTTATCCCGCCGTTTTTCCTTCCAATCTATGATATAAATCAGTGAAATCTGTGTGATCCGTGGCAAAGCAGTTTTTTGTTGCAGCGGGAGGGATCAGATGACGGAAGAACACAAGCCTTGGACCTGGAAAATTCCCGAGGATTTTTCGCCTGTCGAATACAGTTCACCACGGCACGACGCACACGACAAATTGTCGGGACAGGGATTCTATACGAGGGATCTGACTTTTCCCGGCATGCTGCATGCCAAGATCCTCATTTCTCCTTACGCACATGCCAGAATCATGAGCATGGACACCAGCAAAGCCGAGGCGCTCGTGGGAGTGCGGGACATTTTGAGGTTCGACGATCCGGACATCGCGCTGGAAAATTGCACCGGGGGTTATTGCGCCAGCCAGTACAACATCCTCACCCTTCCCCGCACGGGCGATTTTTATCAGCACCCGATGGGCGTCGCCGTCGTAGCGGACACAGAAGAGCTTTGCGACCGCGCGCTCCGCATGATCGAAATTCAATGGGAAGAACAGCCGTTCATACTCGACATGGAGGAATCGCTGAAGCCGGATGCTCCAAAGATAATGCCCGAAGTGTTGCGCGTGAATCGACAGGCGAAGCCTCCGAACACTTTAACGATCAGGACCACGGAGATCGGGGACGTGCAAAAGGGCTTTGCCGAAGCTGACAAGGTTATTGAATACACGCTGACGAGGGCAACCAATACCGTCGCCGGCGTCGAGGCCATGGCTTGCGTCGTCCAGTGGAGAGACGATTGCCTTGACATCTGGCCGCACCACACGGCCCACATGCAGCCTATTCTGGCCAGTGCCGTATCGCCCTCCGTCTCTTTACCCAATACCGCACTCGGATACAGTCCTACTTCTGTTCAGGTGAAATCACAGCCGAAAGATAGGACCCAGCCGATTCCCGCCATCTGCGACTACAATAAGATTACGGTGATTACCCCCTACCAGGGCGCGTGGTATGGCGGCCTGGCGTGGCTCGCATATTCCGTGGCCTTCATACGCATGGCGGCAATATTGGCAAGAAGGGCAAAGAACCGTCCGGTGAAGGTGTTGTATGACGAGAGCAATTTTTACGCGAACGGCGACGACGCGGCTGTGTACCGCTGCAAGGTTGGAGCAAAGAAAGACGGGACCATTACCGCTTGCGACTGGCATGTCATAGGTCCCTTCGGGGAGCTGCACATAGACAAAACTCACGAATCCACAGCCATTCCCAATATGAAGAACACGCAGGAATGGGCTCTGATCAACACCGGCCATCACATCTGTTTCAGGCACGGCGCGCATTGCTGCGTGCCCCACAACGTGATGTTCGATAAGGTTGCGGCGGAATTCGGTTTGGATCCGACGGAGGTTGCCCTCAAAAATGACGGCTGCCAGGGACACGACTGGGACTGGGTTACACGCTATCAGAAGGAAAATGGCTTTCCCCAGCGGCACAGCCTGAAGGAGGTTATTGAGCTCGGGAAGAAGGCGATTGACTGGAACAGGAAATGGCATGCACCGGGAACTGTAAAATTGCCGAATGGAAGAATGCACGGAATGGGTTTCGTCCACATCAATGAGTGGAGCTGGATGGCCGGCCGGGAGTTCGGCTGCCTGATTCTGCGCGAGGGAAAGGTCCACATCATCGGAGAGCGGGCGGATTTCGGAATGGATACGGAATCCTCCTTTCGGAAATGCGTAGCTTCAGAAATCGGGCTGCGATACGAAGATACGGTGATTCAGGTACAGAGATCCGATGCGCACGCTTATCAGTTCTGGGTTCCCGGCGGGGCCATGGGAATCGGAAATTCCACGCCGCAACTCGTTCTGGCCGCAAGAGAGTTAAAGAAAAAAATTCTCAGCTTCGCCGTGCGGCAGCGTCCGGCGGGAATGATGATGATGCCGATGATGGGCAAGCCTCAGCCGATGTTTCCCGGGAAAAAGGTCGAGGATCTGGACATCAAGGACAGCCATGTTTTCGAGAAAGCAGATCCCGGCAACAGAAGGAGCGTAAGAGAGGTCGCCAATGCTTTCTGGGAAGAGGATCCCGCTATCAGTCACCCGATTGCGCCGGCAGTTACAGGCTTGACTTTGGAAGGAAAGCCTCATCCGGCGATGTACGTCATGAGCCGCCAGGCGCATTTCATCGAGGTGGAGGCGGACACAGAAACCGGCGAAATCGTCGTTACCAATGTAGTATGCGTCAATGATGTAGGTCACCTCTTCAGCCGCCGCGGCGCGGAGGCGCAACAATACGGCGGCGCAATTATGGGATTGGGAAGAAGCGCTACCGAAGAAAAGGTGTACTGCCCGCGCACCGGCGTCGGCCTGAACTTCGACAACATCGGCTACCACATCGGGACGATGAACGATTATCCCGAGGTAAAATGTATTCTCAACGAAAGCCACCTGGGCTACTCGACGTACGGCGCCTGCGGAGTCGGGGAAGCTTCCGCAGCGTCCATGTCCGGAATCACCGCCGGCGCATTCTACAACGCCACCGGCAAATGGGCCCTCGATTATCCCCTCACCCCCGCCAGGGCTCTGAAAGCCCTGGGGAGGATTTGAAAGCAACGCCACGCATTCCAAGGATTTTGAAGGTCAAAACATATTCAAATGGTGAAGTCAGATTTACTGTTGGAAGACACCAAGAATCAGGTTTGTCAAAACACCGTTTCCTCAAAAACCTGCTGGTGCTGTTTCATTTTTTATCTGGCGATCTTCGGAAGCTACTGCGGCCTTGAAATCGACAGCTTTGTGGGAGACACGCCGTTCTTTCGCGTTGCCACGCTACTGCTGTTCTGCAATGTACTTTTCGTAATGCTTGTCCCACCCGTGGTCTGGGCGGTCTTCGAGCGACGCCGATTCCCGCACAAGCGCCGGACATTCGGGACCGCCATCCTGGTCCTGAACGCCGTCTATTTCCATATCGCGGCATTTCTTGCGTTGTATAAATCGGTGCGTAAAATCGATTTCGATTTTTACTTCTTCTGGTACAACACGGCCGATGCCCTGCCGGCTTTATGGAAGCTTTACGCGCCCTGGTTCGCTGTGTTTGCCATTTCGATCGCCGCCTTTGTGCTGCTCCAGAAACCGGCGTTTTCTCCTCTGACGAAACATCTCGCCCGATCCCCGCGTCAAGGGTGGAGTGTCCTGCTGGCGCTTTTCCTTTTCAGCATCCTATGCCAGACGGCGACCATTCATAGCGTCCGGGGATCCGCCGCCGGCTTCCTGTATGCGAGCTTTTTCAGCGACCGCCAGCTGCGAAATGACTATGGTGCGCTCTATCGCATGAACATCGAGGCGCTCAGATCCAATGCGCCGGCCGCTTCAGGGAAAGTCGACACCGCCGCGATCGGGGATGTCATTTTTTTCATCAAACAGGAAAGCCTCAACGGCTTCTTGACAGACTCCCGGATCACGCCGCGGCTGCTGCAGGCTTCGCGCAACGGAGTATTGTTTCCACGGTTTTACGCAAATTCCATCCAGAGTTTGCGCGGCTATGAGTGCATCCTCTGCGGCGTGGCCCCGAGCATTGCCGGCGCCCTGGTAGATGATTACTCGCCCGACGAACTGAAGGACATGCACTGCCTCCCCAAAATATTCAAGGCCTTGGGCTATCGTCCCCTCTACTTTTTCGGCGGGAGCCGGAATGCGAGAATCGTGCATTTTGCCGAATCCATAGGATTCGAGAAGGTGCTGGCAGACGATATCGTGAGGCCGGACGACGTCAAATTCGACTGGGGATATCGAGAGGATGTCTTTTTTACGCGCGTGCACGAATATCTGCAGCGACACTTTGCCGACGAAAAACTGTTTGTCTTCATTGATACGGGCGCTACAAACCACACTCCGTTTGAGGTTCTGGATCATGCTTTGCTGGACAAGATCCCTTACCCGCGGCCGGAAAAATTCAACGAGCGGCTGGCAAACACGACTTATGTCCAGGACGCCTATCTGGGAAAACTATTCAACATCTATGAAAAACATTATGCATATCGCGGATCTTTTCTGGCGATCAGCGACCATTCGTGGCCGGCCATGATGCATAAGGACAACATCTATAACGAGCGTGGCGCCTACGAAGAAAATTTCGTGATCCCGCTCCTTTATGTGCCTCCCTTATCAAAAAGAGAGGCATTCGCGACCGGTTCGGTCATAGACCGGCGTTTCAGCCAGATGGACATATTCCCGACAATACTCGAATTGATCGGCATGAGACAGAAGGGATTGCTGGGAGAATCCTTTGCGGCCTGGCTGCTCGCAGCCGAACAAAGCCGGCGCTCCAAGCCGGGCGCTGTGAAGGTCAGCGTTCAGCCCTATGGCGGAGGATTCATTTCGGCGGTGAAGTACCCGCACAAATACCTGTTTGATGTTCTGGGGAAGAACGTCAAAGTGTACGATCTGCAGAAAGATCCCCGGGAGCTTCGACCCACCTTCGGCAAAGTCGAGGACAACCTCCATTTCATTCAGGAGTTCTTTCAATCCCGGTAAAAGAATACTATGCAACCCCGAGGAGTTCGTTCACCTTGGCCAATAGGACGGCCGGCTCCACGGGTTTTTCGATAAAACCCTTCACCGGCATGAAGTCTTCGCTGATATCCGATTCGGAAAAGCCGAACGACATCTTGCTCAATTGATTTACGGCGCTTAAAAGCAGCACGGGAATATCTTTCACCCGTTCGATCTTGTGCAGCTCCCGGGCCGCCGCGAATCCGGCATTCGGATTTTCAGGAAAGATGATATCCAGAATAATGAGGTCCGGAAGCTCCTGCTTGACAGATTCTATCAGATCATCCGTATCGGTCTTCACCGACACCTGGTGACCGTTGGCTTCCAGGATCATCTTCAGGCTGTCTATAATGTCCCTATCATCATCAACTACCATTATGTTCGCCATGGCTGCTCCTCTCCTGCTTCATGTCGACGATATCAAATCTTACTGTAAAACTGCTCCCTCTGCCAACAATGCTCTCCACTTGGATCGAGGCTCCGTGAAGGACCACAATCTCCTTCACCATTGAAAGACCCAATCCCGAACCACCCGAGTAATGGGCAATAGCATTCTTGCTGCGGAAATGGTCGTCAAAGATCTTGTCGAGGTTTTCTTTAGGGATTCCAATGCCGTTGTCCTGGACCGAAACCGCCACCTTTTTTGACGTGCTCTCGATGGAGATGACCACCCGCCCCGTGTTGTCGCGGCAGTAATTGACTGCATTGTGAATCAGGTTGGAAAAGAGGGTTTTCAGATGGGCGTGTGATCCCATCACATATATGGGAGGATAATATTCCGCAAGGTTGATCACCTGTATTTTCCGCGCCCGCCCGATCAGCGCCCCTTCGCGCGCCTCCTCCGCGAGGACCGCCATCAGATCGACGGGTACCATGCGCATGTCCGTCACCACGAGCGATCTCAAGTTGCTCAGATGGATGATGTCGGTGATCCGGCTTGTGATCTGGTCGCATCGGTCCCCGATGCGTTCGACGACGGCCTGGGCTTTTTCGGGCAGTTTCCCGCAATATCCGTCGCGCAGCGTGTAAATGTAACTCTTGATTGCAGCGAACGGGGCTTTTAGCTCGTGGGTGGCCACGATGGTGGATTGAGTCCTCTCCTTGTCGATCTTGAGCATCATTTGATAGGCATCTTCCAACTGATGCTCCCTGAGCTTGAGGCTGGAGCTTATCTCGCTTACCAGATACCAGCAGAAGAGAAATACGGCGCCGCTGGCCAGCACAAATCCGAGCGTGGCTTCTAAGCTCGCGGTCACCATCAGCTTGAATTTGCCGTCAAAAATACTGCGCGTCGGTATGAAGCCGGCCCATTCCAGCACCAGGGGCAGTGTCGCGTAAATCCAGGCGGCCGTCGCTATGATCAGAGAGTGCCATCGCGAGAAGAGGATCGTGGCCAGTATGATATGCGCCATGAAAAGCGCGGCCATGGGCGTTTCTATGCAGCCGAGAGCCCATGTCAAAAAACTCAGGGCGGTGAAGTCTCCGAACATCTGCCATAAGAGCAGGAATTGAAGCTCCCTGCGGCGCGTTTTGTCGCCAAAGAGGTTGCGGCCAATAACGGTGTAAAACAGGTTCGTGCAGGAAAGGAACGCGACCGTGACCACGAAGTCGACGGGATTCACCTTCGCCGGTGCCAGCCCGGTCGCGGCGATAACCCCCCCGAGGGCGCAGGCGGCGATTGCCAGCCACCGCATATTGATGAACCACTTCGCGCGGGACACCAGTTCCTGCGAACTGATGTCGGATGTGTATGTGGTAACCGAACCCCAGTCGTAAAAGAATGAGTGCTTTTTCTCCGCCACCGCCCGAGCCTCTTCCGAACTTAATGCTTTTTCTCTAGCGTATCACAATACAATCCAATGTCCGAACCATCTGTCGCCATCTGCGCTGCGTTTCGCCGAACGGGTATCCTCAACGGGAAACCGGAAACTGGAAACGGGATAAAATTCAGGAGCATACCTCGCGCAGTGCGGCAAGCAACAAGGGGAAACGGGACGTCATTTCCGATGAAAGTCCTTGCCCGGGAGAAACATCAAAGGGCTGTACGCCGAAAATACACGCCTCTTGAGCGAAACCCAGAGCCCTGGCCAGTTTCAATCCTTCTGCCAAGCCCAGGCCGTGGGTTGATACCGAACCGGCCCTCAAGATAATGGAGGCGTCTCTATCGGAAAAGAACAGGAATTCACCCGGTTTGAGGCTCATGTTGGCAGCGTCCACCAGGATAGTGGGCCGCTGCCACTCCAGAATTGATGAGGCAACCGTAGCGGCGTCGGCGATTTCCAGGAGTGCGCAACGGCCGGCAAACGCCTCTTCGTCGGAAAGCGTCCGCACCAGAGACAGCCCGATTTCGTCGTCGCGGCCGAAGTACGATCCGAGGCCCACGATCTGCCAATCGGATCTCGCTTCCCGCGCCACCGGTTTAATCGACAAATTCCACGTCCAGCATGTGTACGGAACAGGAAATGCACGGATCGTATGCTCGCAGCAGCATCTCCATGTGCAGCGTCAGCTCCTCTTTCGACATAGCCGGGAGCATTTCCGGCACGAATGCCTTCATGTCCTGTTCGACATTGTTGATATTCTGGCTGGTGGGGATAACCGCATTGCCGTCGATGCAGCGTCCTTCCGCATCAAATTCATATTCGTGGAATAGAATTCCACGGGGGACCTCACAGGAGCCGGCGCCGCGGCCTGCCTTCACCTGGTAGGAAATATCCTCTTCTTTTAGTCCGCTGCCCAAAACCTCATCCAGCATGCGAACGCTATTGTATGCGCAGTGAACTACCTCCACCACCTGGGCCACGTTGTTCATGTATGGATTGCAGCAGGGCACCTTCAATCCGAGCTCCTCCGCCACCTGTTTCGCCTGCGGAAGCAGCTGTTCGAAGTTGTTGTTTACACGGGCAAGAGCTCCCGCGAAATAAGAATCCCTGTGCCACCTGGACCATTTCGTGGTCGAGTGTGCCACGGTAAATTCGTTGGTGACCTCCCGGTATTGACTCACCGGAACGGTGGATTTTGTGTCGGAGCTATACACTTCTCCGTCGTAGAGAGCGTACTCATCGGGATGCTTCAGCGAAACATACTCGGTTTCGCGTTCGTAAGGCGGGATTTTGAGTGTTTTGGCGATGTGGACGGTTTCCTCGATGTCCGGGATGGCCTCCACGACTCGTTTCCGCAGAGCGGCTATGGTATCCAGGGAGGGAAGCTTGCGAAAACCCTTCAGCGTGTTGGCCATCGGATGGAGCGTGCGTCCGCCAAACATTGCAGTATAGTCGTTGGCCAGTTTTTTCAGACGGAGAGCCCGCTTGACCACATCAGGGTGGCTCTTCGCCAGCGGCAGCACGCTCTTGACGCCGAGGTAATCCGGAACAGCCAGGAAATACACATGCAGCACGTGGCTTTGCAGGAACTGGGATTCCGTGAGGAGCTTGCGAAGCAGTACCGTCTGAGGACCGACTTGAATGCCCAGGGCCGATTCCACGGCCTTGGTTGCGGTCAGCTGATGTCCGACGCAGCAGATACCACAGATGCGGCTCACGATCCAGGGAACCTCTGCAGGCTGCATGCCCTTGACGAAGTTCTCGAAGAAGCGATTGGCTTCCGTGATGGAAAGCTTCACCTCCTTGACAACTCCCTCTTTTGTGTTGACGATAATCCGTCCGTGCCCCTCGACGCGGGTGACGTAATTGACATCGATCGTGTATGTTTTAGATTTCAAATCCATCTTCAAACTCCCCTGCCAATAGGTTCCGCGCTCATGAAAAGCCTGTACCGGCTTCGGATATCTCTGTCATCGATTTTGTGTTCCCGCATCAGGGCGATATGGGCTTCCACGTTGGCGTGGGGAAGCGAACCCCGGCAGCCGTCGCAGACATATCCCTGATTGACGCAGATGCTGTTGCAGCCGCCCCATGTAACCGGCCCCATGCAGGTTTTACCTCTCTCGAGCACGCATTCATTCTCGTTTTTCTTGCATTCCACGCATACGGCATTCGGCGCTGTGACGGGCATGGTTCCCTGCAGCAGCGATTTGACGAGGTGGAGGAACTCTTCCGGAACCGGGGGGCATCCCCTGAGATACGCGTCCACCTTCACGACGGAATCCAGCGGGCGCACTCGCGTATGGGCCCAGAGCTGCCAGAAGTCCGGGTCCACCTGCACCCGGTTCCGCGCCTTTTCGCCGTAGACGACCTCAAAGTTGACGGCCGGCGCAACGAAGTTGGAGCGTGCCTGTACGTTGCCGTTGCAGGCGCAGGCTCCCAGCGCCACGAGATACGTCGTCCTCGATCGAATATTCTGGATTCGCTCGATATCCTCGTCCCGGTGAATGCTGCCCTCCACAAAAGCGATATCGTATCGCGGCGCCGTTTCGGACAGCGCCTCACGGAATTCCACCAGGCTAATGAGATTGAGTATGTCGAGGAGGATTTCCTCGCAATTGAGAATGGCCAGCTGACATCCCTCGCAACTGGCGAAATCGAAAAATGCCACTCTGGGTTTCATCGAAGCGCCTCCGGTAAACCTGCAAGATTGGAAAACCGAAATACCGGTCCCTCCTGACAGCAATATATGTGGTTGATCTGGCAGTGCCCGCATTTGCCCACACCGCATTTCATGCGCCGTTCCAGATCGACGTAGATCTGCTCAGGATGTACATTCCTGGCGTTGAGGGCGGCGATAACAAATTTATACATGACCGGGGGGCCGCACATCGCGACCACGGTTTTTTCAGGATTCAGCTTCAGTTTCGGGATGGGCTCCGTAACAAGGCCCACGCCGTATTCCCAGGGCATGTTTTCCGTCGCATCCACAAGCCGGATGACGTTGATGCCGGCTCCGGACCAGGCCTTGAGCTGATCCCGGTAGAGCTCTTCCGCAGGATTCCGGCATCCTGAAAGGAGTGTGATCGGGCCGAATTTTCCTGCCTCCGCGACCACGGGAGTGATGAGAGACCGGAGCGGCACAAGTCCCAGGCCGCCGGCTACGAACAAGACGTCCTTGCCGTAGAAATTCTTCAAGTCGAACCCGGTGCCGTAGGGGCCGCGAATGCCCAGTTCGTCGCCGACCTTCAACTGGTGGATTACCTGCGTCAGGCGGCCGATCTTGCGGATCACCATCTCCAGCGTGTTGTCGTTGCAGGGACCGTTGCTGATGGAAATAGGCGCCTCGCCCACACCGAGAACGGAGACCATGACGAATTGCCCGGGATGATGGCCCAGCGGCTTTTCCAGCTCGATGCGGAAGTAGCGGTCCTTGGCGGTCATATCGACAAGCTCGACGATCCGGCCCGGCTGCGGCAGAAACGTGTCCCTTACATTCTCGCTACATTGGGTAGAAACGGGGCTCATCATCGACCTCCTTCTGCAATCAGATCCGAGACAATGTCGTAAATGTCTATGTGCGACGTGCATTGGCGGCCGCACCGGCCGCATCCCACGCACACCGCACCGTGTTTGTATTTTTCAGGCAGGTACTCGAATTTGCGGCTGACGCGGTGGCGTTGTCTCGATGCCGGCTCGGGCCGGAAGTTATGGCCGCCGCCCACCAGCGCAAAGTGGGGCAGCATGCAGCCGTCCCAGGTACGCGTTCGATTGCCTGAAACCGCATCCAGGTTCAGATCGTCGTGAACGTCGAAGCAGTAACATGTGGGGCAGACCAGGTTGCACGTTCCGCAGGAAAAGCAGTGCGCCACGTGTTTTTCCCACACCGGGCTCTGGTATTTGCTCGCCACAATTCGGGAAATGTCCTGGACCGAGGCCGCGAACTGGCGCCCGAACGGCTGTACCGCCTTCGCGGTTTTGCTGCCGCGCGGATCCTTGTCGCAGACTTTCCAGCCTGCACCCTCTGTCAGCTTTTTCCCGAGTTCGGTTTTGACTTCCACCAGAACATTCCCGTTTTCCAAGGGGGTCAGGAAGACATCGGCCCCTTCGGCATGGTTGAGAGATTCAACGGCAGCGCAGAAAGCGCGCGGATCACATGGAGTCTCACAGGCATACCCGATCAAGGCCGTGTTCTCGCGGCGCGCCAGGTAGTAAGCGTCCGGGGACCCATCCTTGAAAAACAAATCCATCAGAAAGATCCCTTTCAGGTCGCATGGCCTGATCCCGGCAATGATGCGGGAAGAGGTGTCCAGAGAGGCGCGCACCTCGCTTTTGCCTTCGGCGTTTTTTCTGAACTGCAAAAGCTCTTCCCTCGCCGGAAGAAGCAGCTTGACCGGAGGCACTACCGTGGGGGTGTAATGCTCGAACTGTATTTCGGTATCGGGTTGGATCTGCGTAAACCTGTAGCTCACTTGCCCGTGCTTCATCGGGAAATACACGCTGTCACGGGAAGCGAGCCCCTTGATCCAATCCGCGATGCTTGTTTTAGTCGCAAGGTAATAGCTCATTAGAGGTCCTCTCTAAGTTCTCCAAACTTGACTACCGGCTCGAATTTCGGGAATGCCATCCGAAATACCGCAACTCACAACACTCAAAACTTTGGGGAGCACTGTCTGGCATTGCGAAGCGTTTATCAGAGGATTCCTGACAATAAATGCTTGCGCGGGGCGCGCTCTTTTATGATTCCCCTGCCACGCTGGAGAAATACAAAAACTTTCAACGATTATGCGCCTTCATTTTCACATCAAATATGCCTGTCTTCTGCTTTCTATTTCCCCCCTCCACGTGGCCCTGGTCCGAGATATGAAGCAGACTGATTAATTTAGCATATGTAACTGAAAATTTCCCGCATGTTTTAGGCGCTTCAGTCCACCTTGCTGAACCGGTCTTTGCCCACGCCGCACAGGGGACAAACCCAGTCTTCGGGCAGCTTTTCAAACGGGGTTCCCTTGGGCACGCCGTTGTCCGGATCGCCCTCTGCCGGATCATAGATGTAGCCACATGCATCGCACTCGTACTTGTCCATCTGCAACTCCTTGAAAATTGCGTTTTGGGATTCGAAAATTCGAGTCCTTCCATGGCATACATTTCCACCTGATTTCAAAGCGGATTGTACTCAATACAATTCCCGCAAATGCGTCCCGCATCGGGGGGCTGGGGGGGCAAAAACGATGCCGACTCGGTGGTTGTATTGCGATGCCGGAGAGGGAGCAAATACCCCTGCGGCCGCGGCCGCAGAGTTGCCGTCCGCGGTCAAGTCCCGCACTACAGAGGGCGGGACTCAACCGCCACGACCGGCCAATGGCTGCTTACTGTATTTCCCTCCAGTTCCAATCCAGGCCGCCCTTGAATACGGCCGCGTTCATCCCGTTGCTGAGGCGAACAAGGTTGGCCTGCGGGAAGCGGTCCGCCATGGCGAAGTAAAAGCCGGCCACGGTATCCTGCTTTACCAGTTCCTCTTCCGTGGCTACGATGTATTCCCGGGTAAAATCGAGAGAGCTCTTGTCGAACTGGCATCCCGGCTTTTGATGTCCGGGAATGATCACCTCGGCGCCCATCTTCTCGATCTTGTCCACATCCGCGATCCACTGCGCGCGTTCTTCCTTGGTGAGTTCGCAGGTAAACGGATGCGCCTGGTTGAACAGAACGTCGCTGGCAACCAGCGTTTTGATGGAGGGGATCCATACCATCGTATTATAGCGCATGTCGCCCATGACCTTCGTCATAATCTCGAGCGGTTGTCCCTCCAGTTCGAGCCTATTCTCCTTCAGCGCCTCGATTTTTGCACTGACTCTGCAAACGTTGTGAGAACCGATGATGCCTTCCCAGTGCTCGATCTTGCCGAAGAACTGCTTGTTCATTATGTCGGCTTCCGAGGAAATCGCGACAACGCGGGCTTTAGGGAAAGCCTGCGCAATTACGCCGGCACCGAAATAGTGATCCGGATGCGCGTGCGAAAGATAGATTGTGGTGAGGTTCTTGCCTGTTTCCAGGATTTCGGCGATCACGCGGTGGGCGTTCAAGAGCGTCCACTGGGCGTCGATGAGAATCGCGTCTTTCTTCCCCATGACGATTGTGGAAGCGACTTCGAATCCGTTTTCATCGCTGAAATAAACTTTAGTTGATAAATTGTTTTGACCGCTTGCGTTTAATCTGATCTCCATGGAATTATTCTCCAGTTAGATTTTTGCCGGGTTGATTCCGGCTATTAAAACTCTGCAAAAGGGCCTATTGTCTCTCCCGATTCCCGGTTTTGAAATAATAGCCAACCGGACATTTATATGCATTTCCTTCGCGGGGGACAAGAGGAAAGTGGAAATTGGCGTCAGGCTGGATTTTCCATAATTTCTCCAGAAAGGGACCGTGATATTCAGCCGATTGCAGATTGGGGGAAATCCAGCCTGACACCAATTTCTTAGATCTTCCCGAGGGCTTTGAGTACGCGTTCCGGCGTAGTCGGATACTCCATCAACCATTTGCCGGTGGCATTGTAAATAGCGGAAACTGTGATGCCCGACATGGCGGCTCCCGAGTTCTCACCCACTCCGAATGCACCGAAAGCCGCGTAACCGAGATGACTCTCGTTGACGAGGCACCTGGACGCAGGGTAGTCGTTCATCGTTCCGATGTGGTAATTGAGCAGATCCTTATTCAGCGCCACCCCCGTGCGCGGACACCACACATGCTGTTCCGTCGCGCTCCTGCCCAGTCCCATGACCGCGCCGCCGTATTGCTGTGCTTCCGCCCCCCTGGGATTGAACAGATGTCCAACGTCGTTGACGCAAACAATATTGGTCACGTTCACCACGCCGGTTTCCGTATCCACTTCAACTTCGATGAAGTGCGCCTGGCGGCCCATCGCGAACCAGGTCGAATCCGGCTTCCCCTCCACGGTCAGGCTGGAAGTTCTGCCCACCACGGGATTGGTGATGGCCGGATCCACGTCCCAGAATATGTCGGCTACCTCCCTCACGCTCTTTCTGTTCGCGGGATTCGCTTTTTCGAAAACATAACTGTCTTTGATGTCAAGGTCTTCAGGCTTCTTGCCGGGGAATGCCGGCGGCTGCACGGTTTTGAAGAAATGACTTGTGTTGTACGCAGGGGTGGGCAAAACCGCATACCCGAGAATCTTCTTTTTCAGCTCCCTGGCCGCCATCACCAGTTGCGTCGTGATAAACGCCGTGGAAAAGGACCCGCCCGGTTGCCACATATAAAAGCTGCTGTTATCCGAGCGCCGTTCCTGTACGACGGTATCTTCGTACCGCAATCCCAGCTCCGCCGCCACAATGTGACGCGCGCCTGATTCCGTGTCCGAACCTATGTCGCTTCTTACCCCGACGATGGCCACAATGCCGTTGCGCAGCATCAGAGAAGCGTGAGTCATTGCCGGTTCCGGCGGCCAGTAGGCCCACTCGTTGATTTCCACGAATCCGAGGCCATGCATTTTACCATTTGGAAGCCGCTTCGTTCCCGGCGCATGCCATTTTTTGTCCCAGCCAATCGCCTCCTTTCCTTTGTCGATGACCTCCTTGAGACTCCAACGCTGCGGAAATCCGTTTTCCTTTTGATAGCGCGTGACCCACACCCAGTCGTGGCCTCTGCACCCGTCATTTTTCAAAGCGACTTCGGTCGGATCCAAGCCGAATTCCGCTGCCACGCGGTCGATCATGACGTTGTGCGGGACGCAGCAGTGCGCCCCGTGCCGGATGCAGATCATATGCCCCTGATTGACCAGCGGCCACTCCTGGCTGCCGCGGATGTTGGGTATTTTCGTGCATTCGTAGGTTTTCTCGACTGCGGGATTCCTTACTCCAACCATGTGCCAGTGCATGGCCGTGATCGTCCCGTCCTTTTTGGCGCCGACTTTACACGCGTAGGTTCCGGCGTCATCTCCCAGAGTGCAAAGATTGCTGTCGTCAAACAAAAGTTTGACCGGCCTTCCGTCCGCACGTCGGGCGAGGATCACCGCCAGGCGAACGAAGGACTGGGAGTACACGAGCCACGAAAATCCCCCGAAAAGCGCGCCCTGAAAGGGCATGGTCACCGTTATCTTGGACCATTCCGCAAGGGGCGGAATGCGCTTTCCTCTTATATCCTGAGGATCGATCAAAAACCATTGCGGAATATCCTGGTGGTGGACCCAGAGATCCAGGAAATCTCCGCGCCACTGCGCTATGACGGCGGCCGCTTCGACTCCGGCGGCCGAATTTGTCTCTCTTCTTATTTTGTATTCGATGATTTTATCGGCTTCCGCAAACCCTTTTTCCGGATTGCCGTACGTGACATCGTCCGCAATTATCGTATTGGGCTCTCTGGCGTTCTCCTTGGTGCGTTTCACCTCCGGCATGGTCTTTGCAGCCGTTGCTCTGGCAGACTCCTCCATGTCAAGGATGAACGGCATTTCTTCCCACTCGATTTTCATCAGCCGCAACGCCCGGTCGCAGACCTCTTCGCTGTCGGCGGCCACGGCGACGCCCATTGGGTGTTGAAAATATTCGCTCGTTCCTGAGAGCGTGAGGACGTTGTACATTCCGGACGCCTCATACCACAATCCGGATCCGCTATCGAATTCGACGTCGGAATCGTTGTACTTGAGGATATCCCTCACTCCCGGCAGAACTTCGGCAGCGCTCGCGTCAATGCTTTTGATTTTCGCGTGCGCACAAGGGGAGCTCAGGATCTTGGCATACAGCATGCCCGGAAGGTTAATGTCTCTCGTGTAGACGGCTTTGCCGCTTGCCTTCTCATAGGCGTCCTGCCGCGCAATTTTCGGTTGCGTCTCCCTATAATTTTCCGGCAGTTTCCATGTCCAAGGCCTGTAGTCCATCGCATTCCCTCATTCTGATTCGCGATTCCCGATTCGCGATTTTCGATTAAAAAACCGCGAATCAACCGCCTCGAATTCGAGTCACTTTCTAATGCGTTCCATAGAGTATGGCGCCCTGCTTCAGCAGGATTTCCTGCAATTCCGTCACATCCTGTTCGAGCCGGCGCGGTGTGATTCCCTTGCGGGCGCAGACAGCGGCGGCAACGCCCGCAGCCTGGCCGGTCACCATGGTTTCCTGCAGGAACCGCGCGTAGGAATCCCTGTCGGTCGAAATTGCCTTGCCCGCCACGAGCAGGTTTTCGACGACCTGCGGCACGAGACAGCGGTATGGGATGTCGTACGATCCGCCATCCCCGGGGTAGACAATCCCTTCATAGCTGATCGTGTCCTTCGTCGCCACGTGTTTGGCTCCGGAAGAAAAAGAGCTCTTGCCGATGACGTCCCTGAATTTGCGGGCTTCGGCAACGTCCGCTTTGCACAGGATGTAATCGCCCACGATGCGCCGGCTCTCGCGGATTCTCAGCTCCATGCACATGCGCGTTAGATAGGCATTCTCGAAGCCGGGCATGTATTTGTTGATGAATTTCAGAGCCATCGCCACCTGTTTCCGGCACTCGATCTCGCAGTAAGTCAGGTCGCGAACATTGGTCGGATCGACATTGTCGACCTGGGAGGAATGCTGGAAATGCGCCTGGAAATGCCCCTTGTCCCTGGGCATGATGAAGAAACCGACGCCGCTGAAAGGGTGCCATTCGCCGGCCGTTACGGCTTTGTCCCGCAGAGAGTAATATCCCATGAAATTGGAAATCTCTGTGATGTCCCGGACGTTGCGGATTCTTTCGACAATCTGTTCCTGCGTCCAGTTCAGGTACGGATGCGTCATGGCGTTGAATTCGTACTCCGCGTTGTCTCTCACATACTGGAGAACCTTTTCCCAGTCCACGCCATCTACGGTAAAAGAAACGGTGTGCGGCTCCAGTTGATCTTTCGGAGCCTGTTCATAGGGAGCGCCGGCCCTGGCGCAAACGTGCCCTTCGCCGGTGCAGTCGATGACCACCCTGCCCAGCACGGCCTGCCTCCCGGATACATTCTCGACGACGACGCCGCGCACCGTCTGCCCTTCCTTCAAGACATCGACAAAGAAAGAGTACAGGAGCAGATGGACTTCATTTTCGGTCATCATCTCGAAGGCCATAAGGCCCCAGTAGTCCGGATCCACGAGGGAAAAACTGTATCCGGCGCGAAAATCGGGCGTGGTATGCGGCAGAGCGTGGCCTTCTTTCAGCAGTCTGTTGTGCGTTTCCTCCATGATTCCGCCGATGATCTGCTCGCAACGCGGATTGAACATGTATGCATAGGCGAACCCGGGAGGGCCGGAAACATTCATCTGGCCGCCCAGCACACCGAGACGTTCAACGAGAATTGTTTTCGCGCCGGCCCGCGCCGCGCATATGGCCGCGGCCACGCCGGATGTTCCGCCGCCGACAACCACAACATCATATTCGCCGTAAATTTCCATATTTCGGACATCCTCTATATTTGTTTTGTACCTTCGCTATAGAGCCGCTATCTCCTGAACTGTTCGATGCCGCGCGCCGCGGTTCCGCCGGGTAAATTCACCGGCAGCACAATCGCTTCGCTGTGGAGTGCCCAGGGCAATATCACGCCGGAATGCCCGCCTCGCCCGCCGACGACCACCATTTCAACATCCTTGGGGCCCCGCGTCACCGGCATGGGATGCCTGTTGGCAAACTCGGGCGGGCGGACCGGAACCAGGCCACGGTTGCGCACCATCGGAACGTCGTGGACGGCCCGCAGGTGAATATGCTCCCGGATCATGTCTTTGCTATAGCCGGAGTTTTTCAGCATCATTCCGTGGTCCGGGGTGAGAACCAGCACAAGCGGCCCGGGGATGTAGGCATTATTCGTGCCCAGCGACGTGCAGCAGTCGGTGATGGTGTCGAGCAGGTCGTGGCCGTCGAGGCTCAGAAAATCGATGATGTCATGTTGCGGCTCTGCCTTGAGAACGTATACCGTAGTGGTATTGGTGTCGTAGCGTTCCTCGTTGATCATCGGCCACTGGGCCAGCGAGGGCTCTTCCGCAAAGCAGTAGGTGAATTCGGCCTGCGACGCGATACAGTCGAGATCGCAGATGCCCGGCACCGCGCGGCAGACATTCAAAATAACCAGATTCACCGCCCTGCCGATCGTCGCGTTGACCGGATATCCGGGGCCCAGGCAACCCTGTTTGCCCGAAATGCCGATCTCCTGGGCAATCGGGCCGCTGACCAGCACCAGGTTTCCGCCCGGGTGCGACGTGGTGACCGATTGCAGTAGATTGTACTTTGGATCGGCGAGCGCCCTGAAGGCCGTCACCAGAATAGGCATTGCCTGCGGTCTGCACCCGGCCATTACCGCAGCGATTGCGATATCTCGAACCGTGACATCCTTGCCAGCCGGACCGACTTCGTGCCAGAGCGCCATGTCGGGATCGAAGGGACAGTAGGCATACATTTTGTCGAGCCTGGACTGCGTCGGCGGGATGACAGGCAGGCCGTCTCCGATGTGCTCCCGGTTCAGGTAATCCATGACCTCTTCCATATAACAGCCGGGTTCGCATAGACCGCTGTCGGAAGCGTCGATGTTTTCGGTCACCGGCAACAAACCGTTTTTTGCCGGGGGGACCAGGTCCATTTTGAAATCGATGTGCGCGACTTTTCTCAGCTTTTCGGGAGCCGCAGTCAGAGAATCAACGATGTAATCCCACTTCAAATCGATCTGATGCCGCACTTCCTCAACCGTGCTTGCCTGGTAAATGTCTATCTTGCAGAGACACAGGTTCCCCGCTCTGTAAACCGCCACTCCTTCCACCAGTTCTCCGCCGGGAGGCGCTGTGACATACACGCTCGGGATGCCCAGTTTTTCGAGGGCTATGGTCACGATGCAGGTCGCCGGGGACGTGCCCATGTCGCCCAGGGCGACAACGGCGGCGATGGGCTTTTCTTCCGCCAGCATGGCCGCGTATCTCTCGAGAGCGGCCGTATCCTTGCCGCGGACGGTCTCAACATAATCGACAAAGTTGCCGATCCCCATTTCGCTGAAGCGCTCCTTGATGCGGACGAAAATCTCGCTGTAATTGCAAAAGCTCAGTTTTGTGTTGTTGTAGAAAAGAATTTTGCCCCGCTTCAGATCTTCAATGCTGACTCTGGGCGCCAGCTGAATGATCGGCCTCTCCTGGAACCCCCGCGGATCCAACAGGGGATTTAGTCGTTTTGTCATCGGCATTCACTCCATAAGCGGGAAATCTACCCCAAAATCTACTAATTAGTACATACCTATAATTTCGGTGACAGTCACCGAAATTCTGCATCTGAGCGGATACATGCGGGCATCGGATCCGGAGCCAAATCCGTGGGCCGGCCTATGCAAATAGAAGGAATTTGCCGACACCACCCCGTTCGGGGCCGGAATCAGCGTCAAGGCCGAAACAACATAAAAGGGCTGGGATTCGATTGCGATAGCGATACCGATCCCGATCCCGGCTATCTTTTAGCTATTTTGAGTCGACAGGTGAGGAGCAATTTCCGCCGTCAGAGCCGAAGCCTTTGCCGTTGAGGCCGCTCATAGAGATCCGATGGCTCACGATACGTATGCGATGAATGCCGCCCCAGCTTTTTGAACCGCAGAATGTCGATGAGCGAATAACGAATTCCGAGGCGCCGCCCTGATTTTTGGGGCTCTGCATTCGATATTCGTTATTCGATATTTTGCATTTCGGGGGACCACACTTTGAGTTCCCCTTATAGTCTGCAGGAAAGCCGCACCCCCGGATTTTTCAAACTTATACTGCCTCATCGGGGAAGCCGGTTGATCTCCCAATATAGTCAGATGAGGACATCCATCAGGTTCATCACCTTCAACGGTCTCTCAAGCCTGGCTGCATTCTCCACCAGCTGGAACTGGCAACCGGGGCACGCGGTCACAACGATGTCGGCATCGCTGTCCGCAATGCAGTCCATTTTCTTTTCGGCGATCTTCTGCGACAGTTCGTAATAGAAGAGACTGAACTGCCCCGCCATACCACAACATCGGTCCGCATTAGGCATCTCCACAAACCGGGCTTCGTCCAGCGATCTCAGGATCCGCCGAGGCTGCTCTTTGACTCCGAGATGCCGGTTCAAATGGCAAGGATCATGCCACGTCAGCTTCTTCCCTCGGATCTCCGGATTCAGCTGAAATGCCGAGCTGTTGAGGTCCAAGACATCCACGAGAAACTGCGACACGTGTTTTATCTTTGCAGCGAATGCGGAATAGGCAGCTTCCCGCTCCGGCGTGTCCGCCAGGAAATGCGCATATTCCTTTAGTGTGCATGCGCACGTGGCGCATCCCGTTACGACGCAGTCCAAATCCGAAAACACAGATGTGTTCAGGTCGGCGACTTTTCTCCCGGTCTCGAAATCACCGCCTCCCAGGAACGCCGCTGCGCCGCAGCATCCCTGTTTTGCAGGCATGACGACTTCGACGCCATGCCTTGCCAGAAAATCGACCGTCTTGATGCCCTGGTCAGGCATCACGAATTCGTTCATGCAACCCGGGAAATATCCGACGCGCATCACCTTCTTCACACCGCCGGACGGACTGGTCACCTCGGGCACCAGGCTGCTCAAAAACTTCGGCGCCACAGAAGGAATTTGCTTTCTTTTACTGAGCGCGGACATGAAGCTCGGCAAGTGCCGGATTATGCCTTGTGTTTTCGGCAGGAATGTCGACTGAAAGAACTTGCCGAACCTCAGGAAATTTCCAAGGAGCTTGCGGTCGGCCAACAAATTGCGATATGCAAATCCGTACGGGAAGCGCACTCCTATCGTGCGGGCGGCGTCGGCGCGCGCCGCAACGACGATTCGCGGGATCGGCGCTTTGGCCGGGCAACTCTCCGTGCAAGCCATGCAGGCCGTGCACTTGTAGAGGCGGGCCGCCAGATCACGATTCAATTCCAGATCGCCGTTGAGAAGTCCCTTTACCAGCTCGTTTTTTCCCCTGGCGACGCCCGATTCGATTCGCTCTTCCTGATAGACGGGACACACAAAGGTGCAGAAACCGCACTTCATGCACTGCTCCGTATCCCTCTCGATTTTTTCTATTTCAGCAAATGCCGTAGAACTCATCAGTGTTCCCAGATCTTGTCCGGATTCATAATATTGTTGGGATCCAGCATGCCCTTGATCCGTTTCATTATGTCGATCGCTCTCGGATCCAGCGCCTTGGCCAGCAGTCTTTTCTTTTCCAGCCCGATCCCGTGTTCTCCGGACAGGGTACCGCCGAGCTCGAGCGCCGCCTCAAAAATGGCGGTCAGCGTATCCTGCAGCCTATCGAGATCTTCCTTTTTCCTGCTGTTGGTAAACACGCTGGGGTGAACATTGCCGTCGCCGGCATGGCCGATGATCACGATGGCGAAGCCGGATTCTTTCGAAATCGTGTCCAGTTTCTGCATGAATTCTGAAAGTCTGTCCCGAGGGACCGTTACGTCCTCGGCGATAACGGTGCGTGCAGCCCCGTAAATGGCCGCGAATCCGGCGCTCCGGGCCTTCCAATACAGGTTTGCCTCGTTTTCGTCTTTCGCCATGCGGGCGATGGCGGCCCCGCCTTCGTGCAGCAGGTCCAGGACCTGCTTCGCCTCACTCTCGACAGCGGCGATCGAGCCGTCTATGTCGATCAGAAGCATCGTGTTGGCATCGACAGGCAGGCCGAGGCGCATTTTTTCCTCGACCCTGCGGATGACGAAGTTGTCCACAAATTCTATTTTTGCCGGCACGATGCGGTTCGCCAGGATCCTGGAAACGACGCTTCCGGCCAGAGTCATATCGTCGAATATCGCGATGACCGTGCGCCTCGCGGCCGGTTTCGGGATCAGGCGCAGAGTGATTTTGGTAATGATCCCCAGAGTACCTTCCGAACCGGTGAACAGCGGAACGAGATCGTATCCTGTGCGGTTTTTTACAGTCGAACCGCCGATGTTGAGGATATAACCGTCCGGCAGCACCACTTCCAGCCCCAGGACATATTGTTTGGTGACGCCGTATTTGATGCACAAGGGGCCGCCGGAATTTTCTGCGACCGTCCCTCCGACGGTGCAACTCAGAAAGCTCTGCGGATCGGGCGGATAGAACAGGTTCTCCTTCGCCAGCAGATTGTTGAGGTCCTGCAGCACCACACCCGGCTCGACCGTTGCGGTCAGGTTCGCCTGATTTATTTCGAGAACACGGTTCATCTTTGTCGTGCAGAGAACAATTCCGCCCTGGATCGGTACGGAGCCGCCGCTGATGTTTGTTCCCGAACCGCGCGGCGTCACGGGAATCCTGTGTTCATTGGCAAACTTTAAAATCGATGAAATCTGTTCTTTCGTGGTTGGGAGGACTACCACATCCGGAGGATGCGACCACGTCGTGGTGCCGTCATAGGCGTAGGTGGCCAGGTCTTCTTTCGCCGTCAGCGTGAACTCCCTGCCGACAATTTTCTCCAGTTGTTTTAGTATCGTTGACTTCAACATCAGCCGGCAGTCCCTCTCTCTGGCGCATCGAGCTCTCCCGCATTTGAGGTAACTCAAAGGCACACAACAACATATATTGAAAAAGCATCCCATCGGAGATTAAAGCTCCTAGTGATGCTGCAATGCACCTAGTATAAAGGCCATGCGAAAAAAATCAAGGCGCCAGGCTTTATCTGCAAGCTTGCCATGATATATGGTCATTGTTAGCATTCTACCCATGGAGCGCAGGGATTCTGGAATGACGGGTGCTGCTTCGCCCGGCAAATCCCGCCGGAGGTCCGGATGAAGGTTTCCGCAACGAGGTGGACCGCATGGGGCAATGCGTTATTTATTGCGTTAGCCACGCTGTGGGCACACAAGCTCCGTTCGCTTCTCACGGTCTTCGGTGTCGTCATCGGCATAGCCGCTGTTGTGCTTGCGGGTGCCACACTCCTGTCCGTGCGGGATCTCGTGGTGAGAAGCACGGCCCAGTCGTTCGGAGTCAACACGTTCGTCGTCTCCCGGGTGGCGTCGGTCGGGAACCTGAACCGGAAAGAGCTCGCCGACAAGCTGCGCCGGAATCCTGAGGTATACCGGAGAGAAGCGGAACAGCTGAAGCGCCGCATGGACCATGCCGCTCTGATTGCGCCAACTCTTCAAACGGTCGTCGACATCAAGGCAGGAAACAGGACATTTCTTGCGGCGACGGTTGTGGGATCCACTGCGGACTTGCAGAACATACGGGACATCAAGATCGAAAGCGGCCGCTTCTTCACGGAAGAGGAAGGCCGCAGATCCCTGAACGTAGCCATCCTGGGGAACGATCTCGTCGAGGAACTCTTCCCGTCACTGGATCCGCTGGGCAAACAGATCCGCATCAAGGGCCGCCCTTTCGTCGTTATAGGGACCGAGGCAAAGCGGGGGGCCAGCTTTGCCTCCTCTCTCGACCGGAACGTCTGGATCCCGCTGCTGGCGTACGAAAAGATATGGGGAAGCAGGTTATCGGTCACGATTTTCGGAAAGCCGAAAGAAACGGCATCGTTCGCGGAAACGAGGGACGAAACGCGCGTTGCCATGCGGAATCTCCGACGGCTCAAGCCGAAGGCCGAGGACAATTTTGACATCCTCGTTCCAGAAGCCGGCCGCAGCTTTCTCGAGCGGCTCACGAACGCCATCGCGATAGCGATCGTGCCGATCAGCTCCATAGCGTTGGTCGTGGCCGGCATCGTCGTAATGAACATGATGCTCGTCTCGGTCACCGAACGGACATACGAGATCGGCATCCGAAAATCCCTGGGCGCGCGCAATGCCGACATCCTGGTGCAGATTCTTATCGAGTCCATGCTGCTCACCGTCATCGGCGGCGGCATGGGGCTGCTTGTTTCCTACCTGGGAACATTCGGATTGAGCAGGGCTTTGGATGCAAACGTGAGCATCCCCTTTGCCTATGCCGCAATCGCCATGGGAACCGCGGCCATAATCGGCATCGGCGCCGGATTTTATCCGGCGTACTATGCCGCCCGCATGCCCCCGGTCGAGGCGCTGCGTTCGGAGAGCTGACATGAGGCAGATACACTTCAACCGCGATAATTTTACGTTTGCCCTCTCCAACATCATGGATCACAAGTTCCGTTCGCTTCTTACCGTGCTCGGCATCATCGTCGGCATCGTCACGGTGGTTCTGGTGGCCTCGATCCTGGTCGGCGTCCGGAACAACATCGCCCTGCTGTTCCAGGAGTTCGGGCCGGACAGCATCTTCGCATTCCATCTCAACGGAGATCCGGGCAGCACGGATATCAGACCGGAAGAAAGAAGCCGCAAGCCCTTGCGGCCGGAGTTCGCCGACGAGATTCTGATGCGCTGCCCATCCGTGAAAGACGCGGCCGCGCAAATCTATGTGCCGAATCTGGTCGGCAGCCGCCCCATGACGGCCAGGTTCGGCGGGCTGGAAAATGAAAATATCCAGGTGCAGGGCACGACCTGGAATTTCGCGCAGGTCACCAACGCCGAGCTGCAGGCGGGCCGCATGTACACTCAGGAAGAGGAACAGAGATACGCGAAAGTCTGCGTGCTCGGAGCGAATGTCGCCAATTCCCTATTTCCTTCAATCGATGCCGTGGGGAAGCGCGTCGTCATGGACGGCGCCTTGTACGTGGTGATCGGCGTCTTCCAAAAGCGCAAAGGCGGCTTTGTCGGCGAAAACCGCCAGGACAACGTTTTCATGGTCCCGCTCAAGACGATTCAGAGGAGATACCCGGAGGCCGAGACCGTGATTCTTTACTGCCAGGCCTTTCCCGAAAAGCGCGACGCGGCCATGTTTGAGATTGAATCGGTGCTGAGAAATCTGCGGGGGGTAAAACCGGGCGCGGAATCGGATTTCCATTTGAGTACCGCCGATTCCATCATGGATCAGCTCGACCGCATCACCGGCCTGATACGCACGGGCACGCTGGCAATTTCCGGCCTGGGATTGCTCGTCGGCGGCATCGGCGTCATGAACATCATGCTTATGTCTGTAACCCAGCGCACGAGGGAGATCGGCGTGCGCAAGGCGATCGGGGCGAGGCGCCGCGACATCGTGCTGCAGTTTCTCCTCGAAGCGGCGTTTCTCACGACGACGGGAGGAGTCTTGGGCGTGGGATTCGCCGTCATTCTGGGTCTCCTGCTCGGCTACTTTGTTCCGAACCTGCCGGCTGTGCCGCCTCTGTGGGCAGTCGCGTCGGGCCTTGGTGTTTCCACGCTCGTCGGTCTCGTTTTTGGAGTGTGGCCTGCGGCGAAAGCCGCCCGCCTCGATCCGGTCGAGTCGTTGCGTTACGAATAGCCGACCGGCACAAAAGCCTTGCCGCCCGTAACTATTTGATCCTGTCATGTGAGGTCGCACAGGTGGCGGAAAGTGGCGACTCCCGGCGGCGTCGACAGGTATGCGGCGAATTCCGGATCATCCCAGCGGAAGAAAGGATTGGTTTCGCATTCTTCCTCCAGCAGGAGAGGCACCGTTGGCTTACCCGAAGGAGCGGCGGCTTCGAGTATGCGCAACCGCTCCGCCAACCTGACGTTCATGGGATCCAGTCCCGCGGATTCACGCACGTATTGAAGGGTATATTCGTGGGAACACCAGATGCGAGTCCGTCGGGGCAAAGAGCGGATTTTTCCTATTGATTCAAACATGACCTCGGGAGTGCCTTCGAACAGATTTCCGATGGTTCCTCCAAAAACAGTATCGCCTGAAAAGAGATCGCCGCCCTCATCTTCCGAAGGAAAATAGTAGGCGATATGCCCCTTTGTATGTCCCGGCACTTCCAGGACGCGAGCGTTTGCTCCGCACACTTTGACCTCATCGTTTTCTTTGAGGAGAGCGGATTGGCCCGGGATGCGCCCGCGATCGACGGCGGATGCGTATACGGGGATGCCGGTGAATTTCTTAAGGAGGTCCGTATTTCCGCCGGTGTGGTCGCCGTGATGGTGGGTATTGAGAATGGCTGTCAGCCGGCGGCCTGAATTCTGAAGCTGCCACAAAACCGGCGCCGCATCGCCCGGATCGACAACGGCCGCTTCAGGCGCGTCATCGCGGAGAAGCAGATAAATGTAATTGTCCGATAATGCCCGGAGAGTCATCACCTGCATGGCATTCCCCATTTCCTTGACGACGGCTGATTCATCGGGTTAAGGCGTTGCTTCCGCGCTTCCACCCTGGATCATCCGACTCAGGCAATGATCTTTTTACAGTCCCCCTCGCCAGTCATTCCTCATCTGGTTTCACATCGTCCACGGGATCGCCTTCGCCGAGCAGCAGGTCCCCATGTTCTCCGGCGGACAGAACAGATCGCGCTTCCTCGAGAAATTCCTCCGGCACATATATCGACACTTCACCGAGGCCGTCGAGAGTCAGGCCGTAGATAGCACCCACAGCCTCACCCTGAGTACGCGAGGGAATTCCGCTCCCGCGAAGAGCCGCGACAATGGATTCGGCGGTTATACCACCCGGGACCCGGACTAATTTGACGTCGCTTGATTGTGAAGACATCTCGTCCTCCCCAATTGATGCTATTGTTATGCAAGTAGGCTGCATGGACAAGAGGTATTCCCCGATATGCCGACTTTCCCTGGCCGGATGAGCGCATAGAATACCATTGGGTTGCGCTCGAAGGGGGAGTGGAGGCCGCCGAAACTTGATCATGGAGATCCGAGCGGACGCCTGAAGGAAAAGCCGCGCTCTACAATGAATAAAACAATCTCTCTTTTCGCTTGCGCTTGAAGGAACGAAAGCGATAGAAGGAGGCTATGCATAGGCATTTTGCAGAGCTGATGCTGTTATTGTTCCTTTCGGCCTTCGCCTATTCTCAGGTGACCACGGTCCGGATATCATCCAACCTGGTTTTGACTCCCGTCCGGGTGACCGATGCCAACGGTAGGGTGGTTCGTGATCTGAGCTCGGGTGACTTTGAAATCGAGGAGAACAGAATCAAGGTTGCAGCCGCGCGCCTGGGAGATCCCGGGGAGGCGCCACTCGAACTTGCCCTGTTGTTTGACACGTCCGGAAGTGTTTATGCCCGCTTTGAGCTCGAGCGCTCTGCCGCGGCACGGTTTCTGAACAGGATCATGCGGCCAATCGATTCGGTCTTCATCGTGTCGGTCGCCAATAAACCGCAAATCCTGCTTGAGCGAACGTCTTCGCTGGAAGCGGCGCTGCAGGCGGTTTCGCGCATCGCCCCGACCACTCAGGCAACGGCTTTCTACAGTTCCGTGGCACGGTCGGTTCGTTTGCTTGAAGAAACGGAAAGGCAGGATGCGCGACGCGTCATCATTGCGATCTCCGACGGAGAAGACAACCGAAGCCTGGATCATACGCAGGAGGACCTTCTGCGTGAACTGCAACTCACGAATTGCCTCTTTTATTCGATCAATCCGAAAGGTCGCGCTTTCGACAAAAACTACATAAGTCGCCGCGCGCAACAGCGGATGGAAACGCTGGCACAGCAGACGGGAGGATTCGCCTTCGTCGCGGACAGCCTTGAAGAGCTCCCGGGTTTTCTGGACCGCATCGCGGATGAATTGCAGGGGCAGTATCTGCTCGGATACTACTCTCCCGCGACAACGGGAGCAGGCATCTACCGCGAAATCGCCATCCGCATACATGGAAGACCTGACCTCCGGATAAAAGCCCGCCCGGGGTATTATCCTCGTTGATTTCCCGCCCGCGTTCGCCTTCAGGCCGGTATTTTCACCCTGGATTCCGAAATTGGATCTTTATTTGTCAATTTAAATATCGGAATCACATAGTTTTGGCCGCGACAGCGGCGGGATGAATGTAGCCGGGCCTTTCAAGGCCCGGATCAGGAGGGCGAAAAATATGCCGTCGCGGTCAGCGACGGGTGAAA
>JAEAME010000785.1_pt1 | contig 27926 bp, 27 predicted proteins | sample 8958731 | NCBI WGS metagenome assembly JAEAME01 (sample SAMN16933194, study PRJNA681113) | bioreactor sludge metagenome | isolation source: anerobic bioreactor sludge (Control) | place: India:Bengaluru | collected 2018-10-24 | reverse complement strand
CCTGCTCATCGGCACCGACCCCGTCGCGATGGATCAAGCCCTGACGGACATGATCGTGCGCGAGCGGAGCCGGCGGAATGACCTTGAGGAGGCGCCTTTCGACCTCTCGTACCTGGAATACGCCGAGGAGATCGGCTTGGGCACACGCGCGTACCGGTTGATCGCCGCCGCGGTGAGGTAGTGCGGGGAGGGCGCCACGGCGAGTCGCGGTGGCGCCCCCGTGCTTCAGCCGCCGATCTTCGTGCCGCACTCCATGCAGAACTTCGAGCCCGGCGGGTTCTTGTGGCCACACTCGGGGCAGAAGGCGCCCGTTTCCTCGGCGAACTTCTCGCCGCAGCCCATGCAGAACTTGGCGTCGGGCGGGTTCTGATGGTTGCACTTCGGGCAGACCCTGCCAGCCGCGGCCGCGGCGGCGCCTCCCTGGGAGGCCGTGTCGGCAGGCGTCTGAGCTGTCGGCTGCTGAGGCTGCTGTGGCTGTTGCGGCTGCTGGGTGGCCGCGCCCTGCATGGCGCCGGCCATGACCTGGCCCATGGCGATGCCCGCGCCCAACCCGACTCCTGCCCCCGCCATTCCACCCGGGTTGCGAGCGGCGTCGGGGATGGCGTTAGCGGTCTGGAACTGGGTGTACTCGCCCATGTCTCCGACGATGGACATGCTCGTCCGCTTGTCGATCATGGCCTGGACTTCCTCGGGCGGGGTGATCGCTCCGATGTTGAAGTCAACGACATCCAGGCCGTACTTGGCGAAATCGACCAGGACTCTGGCCTTGATCGCAGCGCCCAACTCCTCGTAGTACATCGGTAGGTCTAGGATGGACCGGCCCAACTCGCCCAGGCCATCGATCATCCTAGACACGATGAACTCCCGCATCCAGTCGTTGACGGTGTCCTTGTCATAGCTGCTGACCGTGCCCACGATCTCACTGATGAACAGCTGAGAGTTGGCCACCTTGACCGAGAAGGTGCCGTAGGCGCGGAGCCGCACCATCCGCAGCTCGGGGTCGCGGAAGATCACCGGCTGCTTCGTGCCCCACTTGAGGTTCTGGAAGACCCGAGTGCTGACGAAGTACATCTCAGCGGTGAAGGGCGAGCTCCCGCCGAAGGCTCGGCCGATGAGCTCCGTGAGGAGGGGCAGGTTCGCCGTCTCCAGCGTGTGCCGTCCGGGCCCGAAGACATCGAGAGCCTTCCCGTCGCGTACGAAGATGCCCTCCTGGCTCTCGCGCACGACGAGCTGAGAGCCCAGGCGGAAGTCCCCGCTACCGGTCTGCGGCACCCGATGCACGAGCTCCTCCCCGTAATCATCGGCCCACTCGATCATGTCGAATATGCGCATCTCCGTGCTCCTCTCTGCGGGACGGCTACTCGGCACTCGTCATGATGTGCTCGCGAGCGACCAAGTGGTTCTCGAGCTCCTTGACACGAGCCTCGAGAGTATCGGCTTGAGCCTGGATCCCCTCGTCCTCAGCCGTTGCCACTGCGTGGCTCTGCTGGACGATCGCGTCAGCGAGTTCGAGAAGCTTGAGGTCGTGGTCGTAGATCGCGCCCAGGCGCTCGGCGTCGATCTTCACCAGGGAGAAGATGCCGGCCGAGCCGTAGTCGGCATGCTCGACCTTGGCCTGCACGGCGCGGATGCGGCCGAGGGCCCGATCCACAATCCCAATGTCATCCAGTCTCATCTGCCGCGACAGCCGCTCGGAGAGCGTCTGCAGCTGGGAGACAGCTTCCCCCAAGTGCCCCGCGACGCGCAGCCGTAGCTGCTTGTCGGCATCCCGCCGCGCCTCGCGATCGATGTAGCCTCCGTAGCCGGGGATCTTGCGGGCGAGGTTGGTCAGTTTGTCCGCGAGCCCCGTCGGTTGTTCGTGATCGGCCATAGGGTCCAGAGGTTCCAGCATATCGTCGCTCCTTCCGGGCGGGCTCTCGCACGGCCGCCCCGCTCGGCCCCAGACGACGGGGCCCCATGTGCCTCATTCCGGACGTTCGGGCGTGCCTGATGTCGCAGCTCCTACGGCAGAAGCTCCGAGATCCGCACGGGACGGCGCTCGCGGGCGCTCATGACCGCCGCTCGCGCGTAGGCTACGGAGCGACGTCCCTCCTCACCGGGCACCGCCGGCTCACAGCCGGTGACGATGGACGTCACGAAATCCCCCAACTCCTCGGCTACGGGACTAGGTGCGTTCTCGGGCGCGGAGATCTCCCGTGCCTCTTCATCGAAGCGCCGCAGGGTGATGCCGCTCCAGCCGTTGAAGACGATCTCGCCCTCCGAGCCATGGATGTAAGCGCTGTACATGCTCGCAGGCGAAGAGTTGCCGGCGAGGAGCTGGGCTATCCGACCCTTCTCGAACCACGCCGTGACGGACTGAATGTCCTCGAAGTCCCCATCCGAGCGCGGCACGAACTTGGCTGCCGAGGAGTAGACCTCCTCGGGCTCACCCATGACGCTGCGCATGTAATCGAGCTCATGCACATGAACCTCGAAGATGAACCCGCCGCTCGTCTCGTCCTTGTTGCGCCACTCGGCCGCGGCGCCGCCGTAGTTGAGTGTCCCGATCCGCGTGATCGCGATGGCGCCCGGCTCCCCGATGTCGCCCTTGCGGACGTGATCCGCGGCAAGGCGGAATGCCCCGATGTACCGCAGCACATGGCCGACCATGAGCTTGACGCCGGCCGCCTTGCATGCGTCGATCATCGCCGTGCAGTCCTCGACGAAGAGGGACATGGGCTTCTCGCTGTAGACGTGCTTGCCCGCCTTCGCGGCCGCCACGGCGATGGGCGAGTGCAGGTAGTTGGGTACCGCGACGATGACCGCGTCGACATCCTCGCGAGCGAGCAGCTCGTCCGCGCTGGCGACGGGGATGGCTCCGAGCTCCGTCGAGACAGCGTTGCGGCGGTCCTCTAGGATGTCGCACGCGGCGACTACGCTAGCTGGGGGGCCTTCCTTCCCCACGTTCCGGCCCAGTTCCGTTCCCATACCGCCGCAGCCGATCAGCCCGATCCTGACTCCTGACACGCGCGTACCTCCCTAACCGGGCGTCGGGCCCGGCGATGGTCATGCCCTGGCCGCGACCGAGGGTGCAAGACATCCTCAATCGCGCGACTCGCTGTGATGAGGGAAGCCCCTTCCTCTATCGGCCCTCAGGACCTCCATGAATGAGAGCGAAATTGGCGACGGGTCGGTCGCCGATGGCTCACTCGGACGCGAAGTCCGGGAGGCCGATTCGGATCGCCGTAACCCCGTCGCGCACAGTCCTGGGATGGCCGGACTGGGCGAAGTAGCGGGCGAGCCCGTCGGCGGTGAAGAGGCTGGCGCTGCGACCGATGTACTCGGGCAGTGCCTCCCAGTCGCCGCCGTCCACGCTCATGCTGCAGTAGTAGCTGGAGGCGGGGTCCCGAGACTGGAAGTGGAGCCCGAGGAAGCCCACAAAGAGCGGTGCCCTACCCTCTAGCGGAGGCTGGCTCTCCGAGAGGGGAGCGATGACCATGACCTGATCGATGGGCCACCCCTCGTTCTCCGCATGACGGTGGGGTTGGATCATGAAGCCCCCACGCGTCTCGCCGAAGGGGTCGTCGAAGAGGGCTGCGCCATCGCGGTCCGGCGCCGTCGATATGGTGATCACGCCGGAGTGGTTCGTGTTGATGCAGCCCACGCCGGTGAAGCCGGTGGCATCGAATCGGCCCACACCGCGAACGGGCCGGGTCACCCGGGCCAAGGGGATGCGCTCGCCATCGGCTGCCTCGGCGTAGACGAGCCCCCCCTCACGGTTCTCGAAGACCAAGGCCAGCGGCGGGTTGGCGGGTCTCCTTACCGCGATGATGATGCGGTCGCCCACCAGAGGATCATAGTCCCGCGGAAGCGGTACGAGCCGCTCCCCGTATTGGACGTAGACGGGGTTGCCCACGTAGGGCGCCAGGTTACGGAAGATTCCCGTTCCCGCGGGGATGTTCGTGTAGATGCCGCCTCCGCCAGGGCTGAAGCCCCCGAAACCAGGGGGTGGATCGGCGAACTCCTTGGGGACAACGGCGATGAGGGCTCCCCGGCCGTCCTCCCGCTCGCTCCGCCGCACGCGGATGCGGAGGCCCTGGACCGCAGTGCCACACACCGCGCCGTCCTTGGACCACACCGTAGCCGCGTAGCCCTCGGCGAGCCGTCGGGCGGGCCGAGTGACCTTGCCGATCTCCAACCAGTTCACGCCGCCATCAGGGGAGATCTCCACCAGACCCCCGGTTCGGTTCTCAAGGCGGATGCGATGGGTCTCCGTCACCTGGTACGGCTCGAACGGGGGGTCCGCCCGCCCAGCCACAGGCATGACCGCGACCAGACCGAGCGCTAGGCACGACAGGAGCGGGAGCCGCTGGCAACCATGAGCGCGCATCCTCTGCCTCCTCCGTGCCACCGCTCGGGCCGTCAACTCGCCGGGGCGTACCCTGTCACCTGGTAGCCACCCTCGGTCCGCGTAACGCTGATGACCGCGAGAGCTCTGCCGCCCGCGGACACGGTGACTTGGTCACCTTGGGCGGCGGTCTCCACATCCCTATCGGCCCCTGCGAAGGCCGACGCGCCACTCCGCAACTCCTCGGCTTTGCTCTCCCGAAGCTTGGCCTTGATCTGGCTGCGCTGGCCAGGAGGGAAGGAGTCCCAGTCAGGGTTGTCCTGCCTCGCTTGGGCATCATAGGCCCAGTAAGCAGCGGCGGTCTTGGTGTCGCCTGACGCCATGGCCCCCGCGAAAGCCTTGGCCGTTTCGTCAGGCGTCTGACCCGCCGCCTCTGTGGGAGCCTTCTTCCCGCATCCGACTCCCACCAGAACGCAGAGAGTGGCCCAGCCCAGAAGACGGATCGCGTGCTGCATGGCTCTTCGTCCCCCTCAGTCTCACTTCACGGCGACGTAGTAGGCGCGGGAGGCGCTCGTGACGAGCGGGTGGAGGGTGTAGGCGACATAGGCTCCCTCGACCTCGAAGCCCGTTTCTCTGAGCTCCCGCCGTATCTCCTCGTCCTCGTAGCCCCTCTGGACATGCACCTCTTCGAACCGTTCGGCCCGCGCTCCGTCACGCCACTCGAACTGCATCCGGATGGTGCTAAGCCGCGTGCGGGGGTTCCAGCTTGAGACCCAGTCATAGGACAGCCGCTCACCTTGGGCGTGTCGCGATTGCGTGAACAGCTCCTCCTCCAGGGCCAGCACGGTATTCACGTCGAAGGCGAACACGCCGCCTGGCCGGAGGGCCGTGTAGGCCCCTTGGACCGCCGCCCGAAGGCCCCCATCGTGAACGATGTAGTTGAGGCTATCGAAAACGGACACGACAGCGTCGAAACAGGCCTCGAAGGGGAGACGGCAGGCATCGGCCACGATGAGGTCCATGGCCGTCCCCTCCCGAGTGACCGTGCGGCGCGCCTCGGCCACCATCCCTGGCGACAGGTCGGCCCCCGTCACCCGGTAGCCCCGGCGAGCCATGGCAAGCCCGAAGCGGCCCGTCCCGCAGCATAGCTCCAGTAGATCGGCAGGGTCGGGATGAAGAGCGTCGAGGAGCGCCTCCGTGTAGTCCGCCCAGCGTTCGTAGGGGACAGACTGCATCAGGGCATCGTAGTAGGGCGCCACGGGTCCGAAGGAGAGCTCCCCAACGTCATTGCCCATCTGGTCGGGCCTGGAAGGCCAGGCCGCACCACCCTTCGGAGGAGCGGCGTTCTGTCAGGCTGAGGCTGAGGTGGCTGGAGGCCGCCGAAAGCACCTCATCGGCACGCTCGGCGATGATCCCGCTCGCCAGGAACAGCCCGCCCGGACGGAGGGCCCGCTCGACGCCCCCCATGATCCTGCCGAGCACCGGGGGGGTGATGTTGGCAACCACGAGGTCATAGCCTCCAGCGGGCTCCGGCGGCCTGTCCCCTAGGACCGGATGCACGAGGTGTGCCACACCGTTGGCCTCGGCGTTCGCCCCAGTGGCCTCCACGGCCACTGGATCGATATCGACAGCGATGACGCGCGACGCGCCGAGTTTCGCCGCCGCAATGGCGAGGATCCCCGATCCGCAACCCACATCGGCGACCACCTGCCCGGGTGACAGGTACGTCTCGATCATGGCCAGAGCGAGGCGGGTCGAGATGTGGCTCCCGGCGCCGAAGGCTCGGCCGGGATCCAGGTAGATGGCGACTCGGCCCGGGGTTGGGGGCTCGCCAATCCATGTCGGCTGGATGAGAAGGCGCTCTCCCACCTCGATGGGACGCGCGTACTCCCGCCACCGGTCGACCCAGTTCTCCTCCTGGATCCATTCCTCGGACACCAGACGAGGCGGTTCCGGTATCTCCATGTCGGACAGGAGGCTGGCTACGGAGGCGAGGATCTCCGCGCCGCTGGGCTGCTGTGGCTCGTCGGCCAGGTACACCGAGAGGCGCAGCCATGCGCCGCGCGGTAGGGGTGGAACCTCCTCGGCCCCATCCTCGGGCGAGTTCCAGATCGCGGCGGGGATGGCGTCTGATCCGATACGCTCCTCCGAGACCCCTACGCCCAGCCACTCGACGAGGTAGCTACCGCAGCCCTCGGCCGCGACAGCGGGAACCTCTATGCTCACGAGCCTGTATCGGGTGGGAGGCTTGGTCATGGTCACGGACACGCCCCGCCGCCGCCGCTCTCGGCACGGAGCCGCTTGAGGAACTGGGCGATCCGCTCCACGGCTAGCTTGATGTTATCGAGGGATGTGGCGTAGGTCGTTCGGACGAAGCCCTCGCCCGAGGCCCCGAATGCCGTCCCGGGCACCACGGCCACCCGCTCCTCGGTGAGCAATCGGGTGGCGAACTGCTCGCTGGTGAGACCCGTCCACTCGATCGAGGGGAAGCAGTAGAAGGCGCCCCTGGGTTCGAAGCAGGGAAGACCGATCTCGTTGAGGGCCCGGTGAAGGTACGGGCGGCGGCGGCTGTATTGGGTGCGCATCCGCTCCGCCTCCCCGTCCCCGTTGCGGAGGGCCTCGAGGGCCCCATATTGGGCGATCACCGAGGGGCACAGGGCCACGTACTGGTGGATCTTCACCATCGCCTCGATGATCTCCCGAGGCCCGGCGGCGTAGCCCAGACGGAGACCCGTCATCGCGTACGACTTGGAGAAGCCGTTCAGCACGACCGTGCGCTCGCGCATGCCCGGTAGGCTGGCGAAGCAGACATGCTGATGGCCGCCGTAGATGAGCTGATCGTATACCTCGTCGGAAATCACAAGCAGATCCCTACGGACCGCCATCTCCGCGATGGGCATCATCTGCTCCCGCGTCATCACGGCGCCGGTGGGGTTGTTGGGGTAGCAGAGGAGCAGTGCCTTCGTGTCAGGCGTCAGACCGGCCTCGAGGGCATCAGGATCAAGGGCGAAGCCGTCCGAGGCTCGGGTCTCGACGCGGATGAGTCGCCCGCCCGCCAGGAGCACACAAGCTGGGTAGGCCACGTAGCACGGTTCTACGATGGCCGCGGTCTGCCCCGGATTCAGGACGGCGCGGAAAACTACGTCCAGCGCCTCACTGACGCCGTTGGTGACGAGGATCTCCGTTGCCGCGTCGTACTGAACCCCGTACCGGGAACTGAGGTATCCCGAGATCGCCTCGGTCAGCGGAGGGATCCCCGCGCTGCGGGTGTAGGACGTGCGCCCCGAGGCCAGGGCGTCCACCATGGCATCGCAGATCCGCCACGGAGTGGCGAAGTCGGGTTCGCCGACGCCGAGGGTCACCACATCGTCCATGGCTGAGACCAGGTCGAAGAAGCGTCTTAGCCCGGATGGAGGCAACTCCTGAACGTGCCTGGCAACCCAGTCGCTCACGGCGAGATCGCCAACCGTTGGTCGCGCTCCTCACCGATGAGCACATCGCCGTCGCGCTTGTAGACCCGGAGCACGAAGTGGGTGCTGGTGGAGTTGACCCCCGGCAGTGGCGCCAAGCGCTCAGCCACGAAGAGAGCGATATGCCGCATCGAGTCGCCCTCGATGACGACCTCCAGGTCGTGCCCCCCTGAGAGTAGATAGAGGGAGTGAACCTCGGGGTAGCGCGCTATGCGGGCGGCGACCTTGTCGAAGCCGTAGTCGCGCTCGGGCGTCACTGAGACCGCTATGTTGGCGAAGACCTTGCGCTCCTCGTCCAGCTTCTGCCAGTCCACCTTGGCTCCGTAGCGGACGATGATGCGCTCTTGCTCCATCGCCTCGATGGCGGCGCTGACTCGCTCCTCATCCGCCTCAAGCATGGCCGCGATCTCTGCGGCCGACAGGCGGCAGTTGCCCTCGAGTATCTCCGCGACCTGAACAGCGAACTCCCGATCCTCCATGAACTGGCCCTCCTCGCGCTACACTTCCCGCCCTCGGCGTTGGCGCCCCAAGCCTTGGCCACCGCCGCCGCGGCGCCCTTGGCCGTGTCCCGCGCCCGAGTGGGCATGAGCCTCGGGCTCAGCCGACCTTCCCTCCGTCTGCTGGGCCTGCTGACTGAGGATATTCCGGCCCTGCACCCGACGCCAAGCCGAATCCGCGCTCTCCGTGTCGGGCTGGTCGTAGTAAGCCCGATTGGCAGGGTCGAGAACGGGGCGCTTCTCGATGCGGTTGGTGATGATGATCGCCGAACCGGGCTCCATCGGGCACTCGCGCTCGCAGGAGCCGCATCCGGTGCAGAACCGCTCGATCACGAAGGGCCGCTTCAGGCCGTCGATGACGGGTGAGGCAATGGCGTCGTAAGGGCACTGCTCATCGCAGATGCTGCAGGCCTTGTCCATGTACCATGGGCGGCACCGGCTGCGGTCGATGGTCGCCACCCCAACGATGACGGGGTTCCTCGTGAGCCGCGGGTTCTTATCCTGGGCAAGGAACTCCTGAATCGCCCCCGTGGGACAGACGGATCCGCAGGCATTGCAGCTCTCCTTGCACTCAGCGATGCGAGCCACCAGGATCGGCGTGAACAGGCCCTCCGGACCCGCTTCCCAGAGAGCTGGCTGGATCGTGTTCGTGGGGCAGACGCGGACGCACTCCCCACATCGGGCACACAGGTCGAGGAAGCGGTCCTCGGGCACCGAGGCCGGGGGACGCACGAGCTTGGGGTTCTTCAGCCGATCGCGCTTGGGACCAAGCAGACCCGAGGGCGAGGCCTTCATCAGGGCGAGCCAGCCCGCGCCGAAAGCGAGCCCGCCGAGCACCCGACGCCGGGTGAGCTGGTGCTGGCGGTCCGTGCCGGCCTCCGTCTCGGCCAGGCCTCGAGCTATAGGGAAGCTCACCGCCTTGGGCGGGCAGCAGACCTCGCACTCGTAGCACGTGATGCACTCCCGGGAGCGGTAGTTGTCGCCATCCCCGTAGATGCAGCCCATCTTGCAGCCACGCTCGCAGGCGCGACAATGAACGCAGGAGTCGGCAACTCGACGGCGGATCAACGGCCGCCACGTGAGCAGAGCGAAGAAGCCCCCCAGGGGGCAGAGGTACCGGCACCAAAACCGGCGCTGCACCGCCGACAGGGCGATGATGCCCACTACCATGCTGAGAGTTATGAGGCCGGTTCGGCCGAAGCGCGGCTCACCGGGCCGAACGCGGATCCCCCGGGCTGCCAAGGGGCGATAGAGCTCCCCCAGGGCCTCGTTCGTGAGCGTCGTGGCTGGCGGCTCGACCGCGATGGCGACGGTCCGATGGGCCGTGCTGATGGGATCCAGGAACAGCAATGGCTGGTAGGAGAGGACCGCCGCGCCCAGGGCGCAGGCGAGGATGAAGTACTTCACCGCCCGCCACCGATCGCTCCGGGCCTGGGGCCACGTCGCCGGCCGGCGCTTGCGGTAGAGCAGCCGCTCCATGATATCGATGAAGGTGCCGAAGGGGCAGAACCAGCCGCAGTAGAGGCGGCCGAACAGCACGGTGAGCAGGACGACTATCCCGCCGATGATGAGACTCTCATCGATGAGTGTTCGGCTGGCGAGCATCGCCGCGGCGCCGATCAGAGGGCTGGTGTGGAGGAACAAGTCGGGCGGGATGTTGCCCACCGTGGTCCAGTTCTCCGTCGTCATGGCCGTCAGGTAGACGAACAGGCCGAACACGACGAGCTGAACCCCTCGGCGGAGGCCCCGTGTCGTGACGGCACGCTTGCTGCCGAGTGGGATACGCATGGGCTAGCAGTCCAGTCCTGAGACAAAGCCCGCCGCGAGAGCGCCGGGCCTGGAGTGTTGTTCCGTGTCGAGCGGGAAGGGCAACTGGCTTGCCCCGCATGGGTCCCGCTGCGCGATCACTCCCTTCTCTCTGGAGCGCGGACGTCCTCCGCGGTTCGGTTTGCGCCGATATCACCGCAAGCAAGTGATCACCCATGCGCCTGCGAATGTTCTACATCGGTACGGACCTGTTCAGGCTACGCGGACCAGAGAGAGGAGAGCCGGATACATGGAGCACACCCTTACCGGAACGACGATGCAGGTTCTGACGATGCAGATGGGCCAGGGGGAGTCGGTCTACACCGAGTCGGGCGGCATGGCCTGGATGTCGGACACCTTCGACATGCAGACCAACATGGAGGGCGGGCTACTCGGGGGCCTAAAGCGCGGTCTGGCCGGCGAGTCGCTCTTCATGACCACCTACACATGCACCGCGCCGCAGGGCATCATCGCCTTCGCCAACGAATTCCCCGGCAAGATCATCCCCCTGCCTCTCGCCGCTGGGGAGAGCCGCATTTGCCAGAAGGACGCCTTCATGTGCGCCGAGCGGACGGTGCAGCTTGAGATGCACTTCCGGAAGAAGCTGGGTGCGGGCTTCTTCGGCGGCGAGGGCTTCATCATGCAGAAGCTCACGGGGCCGGGTTTGGCCTTCGTCGAGCTCGCCGGCGAGATCATCGAGTACGATCTCCAGCCGGGCCAGGCCCTGAAGGTCGATACGGGCCACGTCGCGATGTTCGAGCCGACTGTCACCTTCGATGTCGTCACCGTGAAGGGTGTCAAGAACGTTCTTTTCGGTGGCGAGGGGCTGTTCCTGGCCCATGTGAGCGGTCCGGGCAAGGTGTGGCTCCAGAGCATGCCGATCGCGAACCTGGCCGCGAAGATCTCGCCGTACATCCCTAAGGGGAGCTGAGGAGGCAGCGCGCGCCATGGTCGAGAGCGCCACAGGCCTTGCCTCGCTCATCTGCGGAGGCCTCTGCGTGCTGGCCGTGGTTGCAGTCGTCGTGATCGTGGCCCTCGGTGGCTCGGCGACGGCGTTGCTGCCCTTCGGGACGTACCTGTGGGCCCGGTTCTTCCGACAGGAGCCGCAGGCCACGGCCACCAGCTACAGCTTGGATCAGAGCCGGGAGGCGGGAGTCGATGACACGGACTCCCGCACCCCGCCCTCGCAGGAGGAATGACGGCCATCGAGAACAGATGAGCCGCCGATCGGCACGGCGCACCGCCCTTCTCTACGCCTGTTGCAGCTCGTGAGGATTGCCAGTGGAGTCGACTCAGCGCCCTCACCAGGATAGCGAGCCTGCCGCCGCGCCTAACGCGCAACCGAGGCTACGCACGTCGCCAGTCCGGCTGCTCGTCGCGGGGCTCGTGACCCTGGCCTTGTTCCCCCTCAACGCTCAGTTCCTGATTCAGTCGGAGACGGTCTACTACGCGGGCTTCCCGACGACCATCAGCCTGTTCTACCACGCGGTCTTCGTTCTCTTCGTCCTCTCGCTCGCCAACTCAGCCCTGGTCCGGTGGTTCCCTCGCCTTGCTATCCATCCCGCGGAGCTGGCGGTGGTCTACATAGGGCTGTGCATCGGCTCCTCCGCCGCGGCTCATGACAGCATGCAGGTACTGGCGCCGATGATGTGCGATGGCTTCTACCTGGCGACACCCGAGAACGGCTGGGCCGAGAACCTGCTGCCCGATGTGCCGAAGTGGCTTACCGTGAGCGACCCGCACTCCCTGAGGGAACTCCACGAGGGCGGGGCGCGCCTCGGCAACCCAGCCATCTACGGCCCATGGATCAAGCCCAGCTTGTGGTGGACCCTCTTCGCCGTTGCCTTGCACACGGGAACCTACGGCATGGTCTCTTTTTTCCGGAAGCGCTGGATCGAGGCCGAGCGACTGACCTTCCCGATCGTTCAGCTCCCGATGGAGCTCATGCACCGGCGCGGTGGGTTCCTCAAACAGCCCTCCCTATGGGTCGCCATGGGGATCGTCATCGCGATCGATCTGCTGAACGGGATGCACGTCCTGAACCCACAGTGGCCGCAGATACCCACGCGAGGTGAGGCGATCCCGGGGTTCAACCTGGCCTCCACCGTCGTGGATGCGCCGTGGAACGCCGTTACCTTCCTGCCCCTCGCCTTCTATCCCATCATCATCGGCCTCGGGCTGCTGCTCCCCACCGAACTCGCCTTCTCCTGCTGGTTCTTCTTCCTGTTCTGGAAGGCGGAGCAGATCGTGGTGCGGGCCCTCGGGCTCCATGCCGTGCTGGAGTTCCCCTACATCGAGGCCCAGGCCCTGGGGGGATACGCCGGCATCGCCTTCTTCGCGATCTGGGTCTCGCGGTCATATGTGTGGCAGGCGCTCAGGAGTGTCTTCGGCAAAGAGCGCGTGGATCTGTCTCGAGAGGCCATGTCCTACCGCACGTCGCTGGTTGTGTTCCTCCTGTCCTTCGCGTTCCTGGTTGCATTCTCGGTTGTGGCCGGGATGCAGGTGCTCTACGCCCTTGCCTTCTTCGTCATCTACTTCGTGATCGCGTTCTCCATCTCGCGCATTCGTGCGGAGATGGGGCTTCCGGCCCATGATCTGCACTTCGCGGGTCCTACGGAGATACTGACGGACGTCCTGGGCACAGTGAACATCCCAGCCCGTACCCGGGTCGTGTCCCGCATGTTCTACTGGTTCAACCGCGCGTACCGGAGCCTGCATGCTCCACACCAGATCGAGGCCCTGAAGATCTCGGAACAGACGGGCCTCCCCGCCAAGGCAACGACGTCGATGCTCATGGTAGGCGTCGTCGTGGGGATGATCGTTGCCTTCTGGGCCATTCTGTGGTGCTGGGCCGAGTTCGGGGCGTCCGCCAAGGTCGTCGCCCGTGGCTTCGGCTCGGAGATCTTCACCCAGATGAATGTGGACATCATGACACCCAACAAAGCGCGGACCGGGCCTCTCATGGCGCTCATCGTGGGTGTCGTCTTCATGGTGTCGATGTTGGCTCTCAAGATGCGCGTGCCCTGGTTGCCCGTTCACCCAGCGGGCTTCGCCGTGTCCGCGACTTGGACCATGCAGTACATGTGGTGCCCGCTGCTCATCGCGTGGGCGATCAAGTCGCTCATTAGTCGCTATGGCGGTGGTCAGGCTTACCGCCGTCTGGTGCCGATCGCTTTCGGGTTGATACTGGGGGACTTGGTGGGCGGCGTCTTCTGGTCAGCGTGGGGCATCCACACGAAGCAGCAGATCTATAGTATCTTCCAGTAAGAGACTCACTCTAGGAAGAGGCATCCTCCATGGTGATGGAGATCCCTGTTGCCACTCGAGAGCGCTCTGAGCTAGTGGACGTGACTTCCCTGGTCAGCAAGGCCGTATCCCAGTCGGGCATGACAAGCGGCGTGGTGACTCTCTTCGTGCCCCACACAACAGCAGGGGTCACCATCAACGAGAACGCCGATCCGTCCGTGAAGCGCGACATGCTGCGCGGTCTGGCGGAGATCGCCCCTGCGGATCGTGGCTTCTATCGCCATGCCGAGGGGAACTCCGATGCCCACATCAAGGCGTCACTCGTTGGCTTCTCCGAACAGATCATCGTGCAGGATGGGCGCCTCGTGCTGGGCACCTGGCAGGGAATCTACTTCGCCGAGTTCGATGGTCCGCGCTCGCGACGCCTCTTCATCAAGCTCCAGCCGGACTAGCAAACCGAACGATCGTGGAACGAGGAGCTACCTTGAGCCACCCCAGGAACAGCCTCTACGACAGCCTCGCGGACGACTATGACATCATCATCAACTGGCCGGGACGGCTGGAACGCGAGGGTCCTCTGCTGCGGCGTCTCGCCGAGGAGTCAGGGGCCCGCAGCGTCCTCGATGTCGGTGGCGGTACCGGCCACCACGCGCGGATGTTCCACTCATGGGGCCTGGAGGTCACCCTAGCGGACCCGAGCGCGGCCACACTAGACACTGTTCGGGCCTCCCTCCCCGCCGAGGTGCGTCTGGAGGTCCGGGGCCTGCGCGACCTTGGGGGTATCGGGCCGCACGACATGGTCGTGTGTCTGGGGAACACTATGCCCCATGTGGCCGATCACCAGGACTTCGCCTCGGCGATGGCCTCGCTCTGGGAGGCGCTGAGGCCGGGTGGTGTCCTGGTGTGTCACCAGATCAACTACGCGCCGATGCTGGCGGACTTCGACGAGCGGCGATTCATGGAGCCCCGGGGCCGGGGTGACAAGGTGCTCTTCCGATTTCATGAGTACGAGCCCGACGGCCACGGGTTGCGGTTCGTGATCATGAGGCTGACGGGTCGATCGGGTGACTACGGCACGGAGTACCTCTGGACCCACCACACCCCCCTCACGAGCGATGACTACCTGCGTGAACTCCAGCGCCTGCGCGCTTCCGAGGCTCGCCTGTTGGGTGGTTGGGATGAGTCCGAGTTCGACGAGGACGCGTCCGACGTCCTCATCGTGGTGGCACGTAAGTAGCGCAGCCTCACTCTGGCAGCTCCTCGGTCATGATAGCCGCGATGATGTCCTCCTGGGCGCGGTAGACCTCCGCCGTGGGGCAGTCGTGGCCGTTCGACAGCACGGCGAAGGCCAAGAGCGAGCCATCGCCCCTTGGCGCGTAGCCAGCGAGGCACGCGACGCGGCTGAGGCTACCCGTCTTCGCGGCGACCTTGCCCTCCAGTACGCTCCCACGGAAGCGGCTGCCCAGAGTGCCATCCACTCCGGCCACGGGAAGGCAGTCTCGGAAGACGCTGAACAGCGGTGACTCGACCATAGACGCCATGTGCCTCGCCAGGAACCTGGGAGTGAGGTAGTCGTAACGCGAGAGCCCGCTGCCATCTGCGAGTCGGAGCCCGTCCATGGGCATCCCCCGGGCTTCCAGCCACCGGGTCAGAGCGCCCATGGCGTCGGCGAAGCTCGGACCCGAGCCCTGCTCGATCGCGGCGGTCCAGACGAGGAGCTCGGCGGCGAGGTTGTCTGAGGTCTTCAGCGTCACGGAGAGGATCTCGCGCAGGGGCGGAGACTCCAGAGCCGCCACCTCCAGGGCGGATGGCGGCGCCTCCCCGTAGCCGATGTGATCGCCCACCTCGATACCCCGGTCGCGAAGCCGTGCCGCGAGGACGGCCGCCGCGACGAGGCCTGGCTCCACGAAGGACCGGTCGAAGGCTCGTGCCTCGGCGCCAAGCGCGATGGACCCCGTGACCGTGAAGTGGTTCGAGTCGAGGGAGCGGTCGACCCAGAGCTCCGTGTGGCCACCCTTGGGCACGGTGAGCGTCTCGTTCGCGATCTCGAAGGGCGCTTCGGCGATGTCCCAGTCGACCTGGGCAGGGCCGTTCACGGTACCGGGCCTGATGGTTAGGCGCGTGGCCTGGCGGTTCAGGTTGATGGCGTCGGGCCACGCCCCGTAGCCGTAGGTGAAGTCGTCCGCCGTCCAGCCTCCGCGCCAGCGCCGCCCAGAGAAGAGCGAGACATCCGCGACGACGCCGCCAGGTACCGAGGAGATGCCAGCCTGGGCGATGGACTCGGCCAGAGCGCTCAGATCCGAGGCCTCCGTGAAGGGGTACCCGGAGCCCACCAGGTAGAGTGGGCCGCAGACAGCGCCCTGCTCCAGGGCCTCCGCCTCAGCCGTGGTGCGGAACACGTGGTCTGGTCCCAACATCTCCAAGGCGTAGGCGCACGAGACGGTCTTCATGGTCGAGGCTGGCAGCATCGACTTGGCGCCGTTGTGCTCGTAAAGCATCGCCGATGTGGCCGGGTCGCAGACAGCTACTCCCACCAGGCCGGCCGCCAGGCTCTCCCGCGCAACTACGGCATCGATCGCCGATCCCAGGTCGCCCAGCGCCGGCGACACGGGACCGATGAGCAGCGTGACGAGGATGGCCACGATGGTGGCGCGGACCAACCTGGACATGGAGCCCTCCTCCGCGGATGGTCTGTAGAGGCGCATTACTCGGTTCGGTGCGCCTTAGAGATCCCCTCGCCAGCGCCGCCGCAACGGCGGTTCGCACCGCGGGACCAAACGGAAGGGGCTCCACGGTCGCGGAGTCAGAGTTACGGCCCGCCAGGGAGACCGGGGGTGCCCGTCGAACATTATGTGCGGTAGAGTTAGGCTCAATGGAATCCTGTGGTCCAGGGAGCACGCTACCTCGCCGTAGTGGGTTCGGAGCGCAGGATCGGGAGGAAGATGACGATGAGTAGATCGGTTTATCCCGCAGTAGCGGTCGCGCTTCTGTGTGTTTTCCTCGCCCCGGTCGCGGCAGACCTCGATCGCGCGACGGTGGAGCGCGTGAAGAACGCCACCGTGTACATCGCCGTGACCAACCGAACGGCCGATGGAGCGGAAGAGGAGTCAACGGGCTCGGGGTTCGTCTACGACGCCCGAGGGCTTGTTCTCACCAATCAGCACGTCGTTGACCCGCGGGTCGAGGTGAGCCCGAACCGCTACGTCGACGCGTCAGAGCAGACGGTCACCGTGACCTTCCACCGAGCCACCCGGCGGGAGGTCTCCTATCCCGCGACGGTCGACCGTACCCACCGAGCGGCCGACCTGGCGGTGCTCCGCCTCCCGAACGGCGTGTACCCGACCCTGGAGATCGGCGACTCCGACTCCGTGATGGAGACCCAGACCGTGTATGCGGCCGGCCATCCTCTTGGGCTCGATGAGATCTCGATCCGCACCGGCGCCATCACCGCGAAGCGTATCTTCGATGGGTTCGCCTACCTCGAGCACTCGGTCAACGTGGAACACGGCAACTCCGGCGGACCCGTATTCGGCGCTGATGGCCGCGTCTACGGCATGGTCGGCTTCACCCTCAGCGCCGCTGAGCAGAACACCAACTTCGCCGTGCCCGCAGCGACGATGAGGCGCTTCCTGGAGGGTTCCCTCCCCGAGCCTCAAGCGCAAGTGGGTTCCGATCATGCCTTCCTTCAGGCATTGTTGGACCAGACCGACCTGGTATATGACGACGGAGGAGACGGCCTGTTCTTCGTTCCCTTCGAGGACGATGTCCACATAACCGTCAGCGCGTCCGACGATTGGGTGCTGGGACAGGTCTACCTCGGGCCGCTGAAGGGTAGCCCCGATGAGCTCCTCAACCTCTATGACACGCTCCTCCGCGCGAACTTCAGCTATTACATCGGGAAGTTCGGCCTCGACGATGACGGCGATCTCTGGGCGGAGCACCATCTCTCCCGCAAGGGTATCAGCGCTGAGGCGCTGGATGAGAGTGTCCGGCTCTTGGCGGGTCTGGTGACACTATGGCACCAGATATCGTTGTAGGGGCGCTCTCGCGCCTCCATGGCGCTTGAGTCGGGATCCGCGCGGCCGGAGGTTGCCTTGTCAGAGAAGCCCAGTGAGGAGCGCACCGGACGCGCCATCGCGGGTGCCGCTTCGGTCATCGCGCTCATGCACTTGGCAGCCCGGGTCGTGGGGTTTGCTGAGCAGATCCTGCGCGGGAAGTACTTCGGGACGAGCCACCGAGCCGATGCCTATGAGGTCGCCTCGAAGGTGCCGACGACCATCTTCTTCGGCTGCGAGAAGATCCTCAACCCGTCCTTCCTGCCGAGTTTCATCGACCTCCGGCAGAAGGAGGGTGAGCAGAAGGCTTGGCAGCTGGCGGGAACCACGCTTGCCCTGCAGGCGGCGTTCCTGGCCATCCTCGTCATCGCTGGACGCGCCTTCAGCGAGCAGCTGGTTCTTTGGGTAGCACCCGGCTTCTACACGGCTGATGGAGGGGGGCCCGAGAAGGTCGAGATGACGGTCCGGTTAATGCGGATCGTGTTCATCGCCGTCTTCTTCCTGGGCCTCTCCTCCACCACTTACTGCATCCTGAACGCCTTCAAGCGGTTCGCGACCCCCGCCCTCGGTGACGTGCTCTGGAAAGTGGGCACCGTGGCGGGCCTCATCATCCTATACGGTCGCCTCGACGTGTACGCCATCGCCCTGGGCTTTCTCGCCGGCTCGATCCTGAAGCTTGGCACTCACGTCCTCGCCCTGGGTAGGTGGCTCCTGAAGCTCCGCATCGGGGACGCAATACGCCACCCCGTGTTCAAACGCATGCTGCTCCTGATGTTGCCCATGGCCTTCGGGTTCGCGTACTCGGAGATCCGGCAGCTGCTGGACATGCGATTCGCCTCGCCCCTTTCGGAGGGCGCCGTGGCAGCCCTGAACTACCCGAGGCGCGTCACCGATCTGCCGTACCAGATCGTTGCCTACGCCTTGGGCATCGCGCTTTTCCCATTCCTCTCGGAGTACGCGTCCGAGGGTAAGCTGGACGACCTGAAACGGCTGCTGCTCTCGTCGCTGCGGATGCTGCTGTTCATGTTCGTTCCCGTGACCGTCGCCTTGTTCATCCTGGCCGAGCCGACCCTCCGTGTCATCTACCAGGCGGGTGAGTTCACGGAACGCTCCGTGGACCTGACAACGCCGGTTCTGGAGTACTATGCTCTCGGTATGCTTGCGCAGGCCCTGGAATGCGTGATCCTCCAGACCTTCTACTCGCTCAAGAACACCCTCACCCCTACGCTGGTGGGCTTCGGGACCACCATGCTCCACGTGGGCCTCGCGTGGTGGATTACCCAGACCGGCAGCCACGATGACCCTCGCGGCCTCGCCATGGCCTACACGGTCGCGCGGTCGGTGAAGGTCGTGCTCGCCTTTGTGTTGTTGGCGCAGATCCTCAAGGGGCCGTCGCTCAGAGGGCAGGGCGCCTTCGCCCTCAAAGTGATCGGCGCCACGGCGGCCATGGGCCTGGTCATGCATCTCATCTACCAGCAGATAGTCGCGGTGCGGCCGATGGGTGGCCGGGTCGATGGTCTGATCGTCTTCGTTGCCTGCTCCCTGGTCGGAGGGGTGGTCTACATCGGCTTGGCCTACCTCATGCGTCTGCCGGAGATCAGCAGCGCCGTCGGGGCGGTCAGGCGCCGGCTGAATCGGGGCAAGTAGGCCGCGGTACGCCGCCTTGGCGCACGCTCTCTGGATGGGGCGGAAGGACCGCCATGCCGCTCTTCCTTGTCGAGACCAGGGATCGACTGGGCCATTCCAGCGAGCGCAGAGTCGTCGCCCAGACTCGTGAGGCGGCCCTCCGGCGGCTCTCCGCCCGCGATGTGTACCTCGTCGGCACGCGTAAGGTCGCGCCGCGTGGACGCAGTCGCCCGTACCCCTCGGTGCTCGACACGCTCCGGCCCGTATCCATGGACCTCAGGGCCGACCTTCTGCGGCATCTTCAGGAGCTTCTCTCCGTTGGCATGCCCCTCGGTGAGGTACTGGAGCGGGTCAGCCATCGCACCCCTGACCCACGGCTTCGCCGCCTCTGTCGGGAGGGCATGGAAGCGGCCCGATCGGGGGCGCGCCTCTCCGAGATCCTCGCCGCCAATCCCGGCTGTCTCGCGCCCTGGGTGGCCGCGTCTCTCTCCGCCGCGGAGCAGGCGGGGGCCGTGGACGCGCTGCTGCCCCTTCTCGTGGAGGACCACCGCGAGGCCTCGCGCGAGAGGGCGCGGCTCATCTACCCCACCGTTACAGCCAAGGCCGTCGTCGGTTTCGCGCTGGTCGCCACAACTCTGCCCGTGGCTATCTCCCACGGTCTCGCCTTTTGGGCCGTGAACACTCTCGCCAATGGCGTCCCGCTCCTGCTGCTGGCTCTTCTCGCCTGGCATGCCGTGCGGCTCGCGGGTCGGATTGGACCCGTGTGCCAGCTTCTGGAGCGCCTCGCCCCATGGCTGCCGGTCATCGGCGTGGGCCGCCGTGTCATCTACGCGAGGCGCTTCCTGCGGGGGTACAGAGCGATGGTTCGATCGGGGCACCTGCCCCAAGAGGCCATGGAGGCGGCAGCCTCGTCGGCGGGACCCGCCTGGCTGGAGGTTCGCGGCCAGCGGGCGGCGGAGCACTTGCGGCGTGGCGGGGACCTTGCCACAGCCTTGCGCATGGCTGGAGTCCTCGACACTCGGGTGTCGGGGTTGCTGGAGACCGCCGAAGAGACCGGGGAGACGGATGCCGTGCTCGACGAGTGCGTCGCCATGCTGGACGACGAGGCGGAGCGCGAGTCCTTGCGGCGCAGCATCTGGTCCTGGGCGCTGCTCTTCGCGCTTGCCGCCGTGATCGCGACGGGCGCCCTCGTCGTGGGGTTCCGGGGCTACTACGCCCAACTCATGGATCTCACCGACGCCTACTTCACGGACTGACCAGGGGTAAGCCCTCTGGCGGCCGAATGAACGAGCTATCACGCTCGGGAGCCCACTTTGGAGCCGCTGAAGATCCTCCTCGCCCTCGTCGCCATACTCAACCCCGTGGGGGCTGTACCGGTATTCCTGACGATTACAAGGAACCGCCCGCCCAGGGATCGCCTGCGAATGGCTCTCACGACCGCCGGCGCGGTCGCCGCTGTCCTGATCGGGGCCCTGCTGGCGGGGGAGGCCGTACTGGCGTTCTTCGATATCAGCGTCGCGTCGTTCCGCGTGGGTGGGGGCATCCTAATCCTTGTGATGGCCATGGCGATGCTCCACGGATCACCAACTCACGCCAAGAACACTCCCGAGGAGACGGCTGAGGCAGCGAAGGAGGAGGCGACCAGCGTGGCGATCGTGCCGCTGGCGATGCCCCTGCTCGCGGGCCCTGGGTCCATTGGCACCGTGATCCTGTACGCGGACCGCTATACGGCGATGGCTGAGCGGATGACGATCATCGGACTCATTCTCGCTCTGCTTGTTCTCGGGTGCTTGGTGCTGGCTGTCAGCATCGGACGGCGCCTGGGCGGCACGGGGATCAAGGTGCTCACGCGTCTCATGGGTCTACTGCTGGCGGCGATCGCGGTGGAGTTCATTGCGGATGGGCTCGGGGAGCTACTGCCGGGCCTAGCAGTGACCGGCTGAGGAGACGACGCCGGAGGCCCCAGCGGTGACGACTACCGCGGGATCCCCCGGCGTGCCGTGAGGGCCAGGGCCTTGGATCCACTCTCCCAATGGGCGGGCAGGCTGCTGTCGGTGCCATACCCGGGCCGCGAGTGGTAGAAGGGGCAGACGGGCCGTGAGCGCGGCATGCTACTCCTCCTTGGCCTCGCTGGTGGGAGGCACCCACTCGCGGCGCTCGTCGCTGTCCAGATCGGCACGGCCATCAGCCGGGCGAACTCTCGAGCTACCAGCGCGCATGGCGCCCCACCAAGTCAGGTCCATGGCCTTCAGCAGCTTGTCCTCGTCTCGTGCGGCGTAGCCGCGCGGGAACGAGTCGAACATGGGTAATCGCATCTCAATCTCTTCTCTCGGACCGGTCCCATCCGTCCTGGCCGTGGGCCGGCTGACCCCGGTAGGGGGTCGGGTCGATCTCAGTTTCCTCACCTGTGCCCTGCGTCCGGTGGCCGCGTCTGGTGGACAATGGCCATTGATCCCAGTGGGTAGCAGCCCTGCCATGGCTGTCCATCCTCTCCGGTGCTGACGGCGGCCCTGGCTGGACCCCGCCACACATGTCTACGCGCATCGTCGCCGAAGGGTTGACCGGTGACCGATTCTAGGCCCGCGCAAGGTGCGGCGCCCCCCAGTCGCGGGGCGTACAGGCTCAGGGGCGGTAAGTGGCCTAGTCGAGGGTTACGCTCGTGCGAGGTGTCGGTGGGACCTAGGCGGAAACCTGGTGGACACCGGCGGCGACGAGCTTCTCCAAGCTTCGGCTATCTCGTGTACCTGCGATCATCGGCTCGCCTCCTTTCCGGCGATAGGACAGTCGTAAGGTATACCGCGTGAGGGAGTTGCCGTCAAGTGGATGCCCTTCCCCGAGGTGACCTCATATGCGCCCTCTAGCTCTGTGCGCCATTGCCCTGGCCCCTCTGCCGCTGCTCATGGCCGTACCCGCTTGCCAAGCCCAAGGAGGCACGCCCGTGGTGACTCGCTGGTCGCTCCATGAGGTCGTACTGACGAGTGCAAGGGACTACGCTCATCCCCTGGAGGACGTGACCGTGCAGGTCACCTTCACAGCCCCTTCGGGCCGCCAGACCGTGGTCGAGGGGTTCTGGGATGGTGAGCGGACCTGGCGCGCGCGGTTCAGCCCCGACGAAGCGGGCGAGTGGACCTGGCAGGCGGCCTCGTCAGATGGTGGCAACGGTGGTCTCGAAGGCGACGGCGGGCTCGTGTGCGCGGTCGCGGATGTCGCGACGAGACCCTGGCTGGCCCATGGGCCCCTGAGGGTCAGCGAGAGCCGCACGCACCTGGAACACGCCGATGGCACTCCCTTCTTCTGGCTCGGTGATACGGCCTGGAACGGCGTCCTCCGCTCCACCGAGGAGGACTGGGACAGGTATCTGGATGCCAGGGATGGCCTGGGATTCAGTGTCATCCAGTTCGTGAGCACCCAATGGCGGGGTGGTGAGCGTTGCCTGGGCGGGCCCCTACCCTTTGAGCTCCGCGAGGGCCATCTGACGGTGGATGACGCGTACTTCCGGCGCATGGACGAGCGTGTCCGCTCCATCGCCGAGCGTGGGATGGTCGCGGCGCCGATCATCCTCTGGGCCTTGACGCCCACCGACCCGGGGCAGGCGCTGCCGGAGGAGACGGCCATACGCCTCGGACGCTACATCGTGGCTCGGTGGGGCGCCTTCCCCGTGGTCTGGCTCGCCGGCGGCGACGGCCACTACTACGGAGAGGCGACCGAACGCTGGCACAGGATCGGCCGAGGGATACTCGGTGAGGACCCAGGCGCGCGAACCCGTCTCGCTTCCCTGCACCCGTGTGGCCTGAGCTGGGTCGGTGAGGACCATCGCGGCGAGCCCTGGTACGACTTCATCGGGTACCAGAGCGGCCACGGCTCCGCCGAGGGAGACCTGCGCTGGCTCACCACCGGGCCTCCCGCCACGCAGTGGAGCGGGGATCCCCGCCTGCCGGTGATCAACCTGGAGCCGAACTACGAGGGGCATCCCTCTTACCACGGGAGATTCGTCTTCGGCGCCCACGAGGTGCGACGCGCCGCCTACTGGAGCCTGCTGGTGTCCCCTCCCGCGGGGGTGACCTACGGCACCAATCCGATCTGGGTATGGCCGACGGAGGTCGAGGATGCGGAGAACCACGATGGTCTGCGTCAGGTGGCGCCATGGCACACCGCCCTGGAACTCCCGGGCGCGGCATCGATGGGCGTGCTCCGTGAGTTCATGGAGACGATCCCTTGGTGGCATCTGCGTCCCGCGCCCGAGGCTCTGAGGGTTCAGCCTGGAAGCGATAGGGCGGAGGCATTCGTGGCCGCCGCGCGGAATACCGAGGGGTCCTTGGTCGTAGTCTACTCGCCGGCGGGAGCAGCCATCGAGTTCGCGGAGGACGTCGTTCCACGCAACGCTACAGCGCGATGGTTCGACCCAGCGACGGGGAGATGGGTTGACGCGGACGGCGAAGGCGGACGGTATGCGCCCCCTGGCGGCGCTGAGATGCTGCTGGTGCTGATCGCCGGGGTAAGATGACAGTGAGGATAGCTTGTACTTCCGACGGAGCGTATGACCCATGACGGCTCGAGAGCGCGTAGAGGCGACTCTCCGCGGGACGCACCGAGATCACCTCGCCAACCAACCGCTCCTGATGTCCTTCGCGGTGGCCTATCACGGTGTTCCCTACTGGGAGTACGTCAGCGACTACCGCGTCCTCGTCGCCGCCCAGCTGCGGGCGGCCGAGGACTTCGGGGTCGATGTGGTCACCTGCTGCTCCGACGCTTGGCGCGAAGCATCGGACCTAGGAGCCGAGCTCACGTACTACGACCACGAGCCCCCCGGCTGCACACAGCCGCTCCTGAAGGAACGGGCTGACCTCACCAGGCTTCAGCCCGTGGAGCCAGAGGCTGGACCACGGATGATCGATCGCATCCTCGCTGTAAGCGACCTGGCCGATGCAGCGAAGGGCCGGGCCGAGGTGGACGGCTGGGTCGAGGGCCCCGTCTCCCAGGCCGCCAACCTTCGGGGCCTCACCGAGCTCATGCTCGATACCAAGGATGACCCTGGCTTCGTCGATGACTTGATGGACTGGGTCACGGATCTGGAGATCGCCTTCGCGCGGGCGCAGATCCGAGCGGGGGCCGACGTTGTGGGCGTAGGGGATGCGGCATCCTCACTCCTGCCGCCAGCCTTCTACCAGGCTTCCTCCCCCGTGTTCACCGACTCGTGGCGGCCATACACGAGGGTGGGGCCCTGGTCCGCTTTCACGTCTGTGGCGATACGACCCACCTTCTTTCCTGCTTCGCTGGCCTGCATGCCGACATCATCGAGATCGACTCCATGGTCGATCTGGCGGATGCGCGACAGCAGCTCGGCGCCGACGTGACCCTCCTAGGCAACCTCAACCCTGTGGCGGCGGTGCAGGATGGCACGCCCGATACCATTGTGGAGGGGCTGCGCGCTTGTTACGAGGTGGCCGGGCCCCGCTATGTCGTGGGCGCCGGATGTGAGATCCCCGCGGCAACGCCGCCGCAGAACCTGATGGCCCTGGCTGAGTTCGCCCACAGCGTGTCATAGAACCTGAGTACTCATGCCTTCACTCTATCCACAGAGGCCAGAGGCCCTTGGCGCCCTCCAGGGAACACTTGCTTCTCGCGCGTTGACTCAGGCGGCCCTGTGGGCCGCATAAAGGAGCATCTACGGAAATGTCTCATGAGAAAGTCCGCCTAGGCATCGTGGGCACGGGGAACATCGCCCGGTCTCATCTCAATGGTTACAAGGTCCTCAGAGACGCGGGTTACGACTCGTTCGAGATCTGTGCCCTGTGCGACAACTCGGACGAGCGCCGCACTGCCTATGCCGAGGCGGTCAAGGAGCTCTTCGGGTTGACGCCTCCCCAGTTCAGCAGCGTCGAGGATCTCGTTGCTGCCGGCGTCGTCGATGCCGTGGACAACTGCACGCCGCACGCCTTCCACCATGCGACCACGATCCCGTGCCTCGAGGCCGGCCTGCACGTGATGGTCGAGAAGCCTGGGGGGATCACCCTAAAAGCAAGTGAGCTCATCCAGGGGGCCCAGCGTCGGACGGGCAAGATCGTCGCTGTCGCCGAGCAGGTGCGCCGCGGCATCAAGGCGCGGACCATGAAGTGGGCCCTGACCCAGGCGAAGATGATCGGCGAGCTGCGGTTCTTCATCGTCGAGGGCTTCTCGTTCGAGGACTATGCACGACCGGGGTACAATGAGGTCTACCTCTGGCAGTGGCGGCTGCTCAAGCTCCTGAGTGGCGGCGGGATGGCGCTGGATGCCGGCGCCCACATGGCAGACATGATCCGCTTCCTCTTCGGTGACGTCCGTGACGTGTACTGCCGGACCGCAGGCTTCCAGACTCCCACCATCGACTCGCCCGAGCTTGGGCCGATGCCGATGGATGTCGAGGACACTTGGCTTGCGACCCTCAGCTTCGAGAGCGGCCTGGTGGGCATGTGGTCGTGGTCCTTCTCCGCCAGAGGCGAACGTCTCTCGAACCAGGTCTTCTACGGCAGCGAGGGGAGCGCCCGCGACCGTGGTGGGTGGATGCATCCCTTCCAGGTTGGCGGAGACATCACTCGGTTGGATGGCTCGGTGCTGCCGTACGAGGACATCGAGCGCGAGTACCGCGCCAGCCTGGACTCGGTCACGCGCGAGCGGCTCTACCCCCATGGGGTCGAGGATGACATCGCCCTCGAGTGCTGGGACTTCGTCGATGCCATCCAGAAGCAGCGACCGCCGGAGGTGGACATCGCTGAGGCAATGCGCGCCAAGGCCATCTGCTTGGCCATGTACGAATCCGCCGCGTCGGGGGAAGCCATACGTGTGCGTGACGTGCTGGACGGCAAGGTCAGCCGTTACCAGGATGGTATCAACGCCTACTGGGGCATTTAGGACTCAGTCGAAAGGCCTGTAGCCCATCCCTCGCGAGCGGGGGATGGGCCAGCCTTCCTCGTGATACTGCGACAGATGCTGCTTACTCGGCGCCGACGGCCATGCGGGGCCGCACGCATCGGATCGGCACGCGGCGGTCCATCAGGTCCTGGAGCGTTGTGTGCTTCAGGTAGTGGGTCACCTGCGTGTGCACGTCGTGTAGCAGGCTACCCATGACGCAGGGGCCCAGGACGCACTCTTCCTTACCGAGAAGGCACTCGCCCTGAGGTAGCGGGCCCTCGATGGCGTCGTAGACATCGAACAGCCGAACTTCAGAGGCCGGCTTAGCGAGGGTGAACCCGCCGCCAGGCCCGCGCCTTGACGTCACGAGATGCTCGCGTCCAAGCCTCTGCAGCACCTTGCTCAGATGCGCTTCCGAGACGCCTAGTTCGTTCGCCATCGTGACCGCTGATACCGGATGCTTGGCGTCCGCTTCCGCAAGGTGGCACATGGCATGGAAACCGATTGCGGCAGCGTCCGAGATTCGTAATATGCTTTCCATCTCACACTCCTTGGGCTGGATATCCAGACGCGTAGAGGCAAAGCCCCGCGTGCGCCTGGCCGCCCCCCAATGGCGTGTGGGCATTCATAGACCTGAATGCGCACACCGTACATTAGCCTGTTAGTAGCTTGTTCCTCTATCATACCCCGATAGGCGTACAAGAAGAACCTATTGATTTCCAGCCATGACATGGCGCCCTTCGACGCAACAGAAGGCTCCCGCTGATAACTGTTATGCTCGACAGCGCCATCGCCGCCGCTGCCATGGCGGGATGCAGGTGTCGCAGAGGCTCTGGCACGGCCTCGAAGGGGGCCAGGGCGCCTGCGGCGATGGGGACGAGGAGCACGTTGTAGAAGAACGCCCAGAACAGGTTGGCGCGGATCGTCCGCACCGTTGCCCGCGACAGCCGGACAATGCGCCCCAGGCCGCTCAAGTTGCTCCCCACGAGGGTCACGTCCGCGGCCTCCATGGCGACATGGGCGCCTGATCCGATGGCGATCCCCACGTCGGCGGCCGCGAGGGCGGGACCATCATTCATCCCGTCGCCCACGAAGGCGACCACCTCGGCCGTGCGCTGTGTCTCACGCACCCACCGCACCTTGTCCTCGGGCAGTAGATCAGCGGCAACGGAGTCGATACCGACACGCGCGGCCACCGCCTTCGCCGCTAGTTGGTTGTCACCCGTCAGCATCGTTGTGGAGATGCCCAATCTATGGAGATCCTGTAGCGCCTCGTGCGCCTCGGCTCGAGGCTCATCCCCCACGGCAAGGAGTGCGGAAGGCGCACCATCGATGGTGACAGCCATCACCGTCTTGCCCTGTGACGCGAGCCGATGCGCCCTCGACAGGACCTCCTCGGACGCCTCCGGCGCGGCCCAGTCGAGTTTGCCGACGCAGACCTTACGGCCATCGATGTGGGCCCAAGCGCCTTTGCCTGTCGCCGCTTGCGTGTCGGCCGCGGGCGGAATGGCGATGCCTCGCTCCTCCACGCCCCGCACGACGGCCTGGGCCAGCGGATGCGCGGACCCTCTCTCCACGGCCGCGGCGCATGACAAGGCGCGTTCGAGGTCAACTCCGGGAGGGGCCCAGGCATCGGTCAGAACAGGATCCCCGCAGGTGATGGTTCCCGTCTTGTCGAGCAGGATGTGGGTGATCCGATGGGCTCGCTCCAGGGCGGCGGCGTCGCGGAACAGCACACCCATCTCCGCCCCCATGGTGGTGCCCACCATGATCGCGGTCGGGGTCGCCAGGCCAAGGGCGCACGGGCACGCGATGACGAGGACGGCGACCATGCGCACCATCGCTTCGCTGGCATCGCCCGTCGTGATGACCCAGACGGCGAAAGTGGCGACGGCGAGAACGATGATGATGGGAACGAAGACTGCGGAGACGGCGTCGGCGAGGCGCTGAAGCGGCGCCTTGCTCGCTTGGGCTTGACGCACCAGCCGGATGATGCCGGATAGCGCCGTCT